>Ga0123352_10013495_pt1 | contig 12965 bp, 5 predicted proteins | sample TergutLab28metaG_FD_89700 | JGI IMG/M metagenome (GOLD analysis project Ga0123352, IMG submission 89700) | Labiotermes labralis P1 segment gut microbial communities from Petit-Saut dam, French Guiana - Lab288 P1 | ecosystem: Host-associated > Arthropoda: Insects > Digestive system > Gut ... | reverse complement strand
GTGTGTGTGTGTGTGTGTGTGTGTGTGTGTGTGTGAGTGTGAAGAAGCCAGACCTGCGTCTAAACAACGGCTCTTGTCAATTCTACTTAATTCGATACTTTCCAAGCTCTCTCTTCCTCTCTATCCTTCACTCGCCACTTGTCACTGCCGTAGCACTTAAGTCAATAGAGTATCAATCCCTAACCGCATGATCAAGGCGCCTAGGTTGCCTAAATTTTACCTTAGGGCTTTCGCACTTCTATTTTGATTTCCTAAATTATATTTTCGCCGATCCCAGTGGCCGTGCGGTCTGAGGCGTAGGTCTTCGGCCGTTCGCCTGCTGAGATCGTGGGTTCGATATCCACGGGGTGGGGGGCATGGATGTCTGTCTGTTGTGAGTTTTGTGTGTTATCAGTTAGAGGTCATTGCGACGAGCTGATCACTCGTCCAGAGGAGTCCTACTGACTGTGATGTGTCGTTGTGGTCTACGAACCTCGTGAATGGGGAGGCCATGGTCCACTGTGGGCTGAGCCGAAAAGAAATAAATAAAATATAATTTCGCTCTTTACGCTTAATCATTTGGGATATAATTGTCGTGAAGAGTGTTCGGAAGAAATTTCAGCGTACCGACTATTCAAACATACAATACCCTCACATTTTTGTGTGATCAATTTCAGGGTTTGGAAAGTTTGGACCTTATTTTTAACAGTGTTTGAGACGTCTCGAGTCAATACTGGATAATTTTTCTTTTCTTTTCACGACATCGATACGTCATATACACACAGAAACAATTAAATCCGATTATTCCTTCTTAAGACTTGGCAGAAGATTAATTTTGAGTGTTTCCCCAAACTATATCCATTCTATTGTGTTATTGTTGAAAATAAAAGAAACTGAATTGTAGTTTTTGGTTTCCCAAAACCTGTAAATAATTTTATAAAATTGGTATAGACAAAATGCGTAAGAATCACAAAAATCTGTAACTTTAATTTTCTATCTACCACAAACTGCATGTTTACATCGCAATAGTGCATCATTTTCAGCATCTCACTGAAGAAATGATGACAGGTGAAGTGCAGTGACTTTGAACAGTACAAAGGAGTGCTTTTTCTGCAGACGTGTCTTCCGGTAAGGATAAGCATATCGTAACAATTGTTGTTAAATAACGGTTTACCTACTTACTTACTTACTCCAAGGAGAACAGTCATTCTTGAGTAGCTAAGCGGTTCTCAGCTAGTCGAGATATTCACCGCATTTTATGTAAACCAAAAGTTCATTACTGTGTTTACAACAGTCCACCACATGTCCATATTATGTAAAGGAAATGGAAAAAACACACAACAATAGTAGTTGGGATCGCTAACGATAAAGTTAGCAATGCATAACAACATGATAGCGCGCGGTTCATATCAAGTTTCAGGAAAATAGCATTATTATTAACTCAGGTACGGATAATGAAGTCAGGAAAAGATGGATAAAGAGTCGTAATGTAAACGTGGGTATCAATAGTGAAGGCAGGGGGAAATATGGATAAACAGTCGTATTGATAACGCTGGTATTAATGGTGAAGTAAGCGGAAAGATGGATAAAGAGTCGTATTGATAACACTGGTATCAATAGTGAATTCAAGGGAAAGATGGATAAACACTCGAATTGATAACGCTGGTATCAATAGTGAAGTCAGGGGAAAGATGGATAAAGAGTCGTATTGATAACGCTGGTATCAATAGTGAAGTCAGAGGAAAGATGGATAAACACTCGTATTGATAACGCTGGTATCAAAGTGAAGTCAGGGGAAAGATGGATAAACAGTCGTTTTGATAACGTTGCTATCAATAGTGAAGTCAGGGGAAATATGGTTAAAGAGTCGTATTGATAGCACTGGTATCAATACTGAAGTCAGGGGAAAGATGGATAAACAGTCGTATTGATAACGCTGGTATCAGTAGTGAATTCAGCGGAAAGATGGATAAACAGTCCTACTTCAAGTCAGCAGTTTAGGCACCGTAAAATTTCATATCTTTCGCTCATCTGTATGGGCCACAATTCTAACCTACGATACAGAGGAAGCAAACTGTTACTATGATCTATGACTTGAAAAAGAAGAGCGAAGAATGAAAAAAAATCAAGACAAACCAGGCCAAATACTCCTTTCCTAATAGCCGCAGTGTAGTTAAAGACTGATTGTGTACTTCTGTACTGATACGAGGCGAAAAAACTAATAACGAAGGCGCATCACGGCGATGAAGTTTCGGAAAGCGAATCAAAACGGGAACTGGGTAATTATATTAAAATGGATATGAAAAGGAGCATGGTTTGATTAAACTTGTCCAGAACATAAACCATACAAGAATCTCTATTTTAGCAGTGTTGAAATTTTTAATATGCATCTTTTACACTAAGACGCTTGTGTGATACATGTACCAGCCGGAGGTGAGGTCTGATATCTTTAGTGACCGAAATTGGAAAGCTCTGCAGGACAATGTCGTTGTAAATTGGTTTTATGCAAAGAGGTTGTCGATCAACCCTAAGAGACACAACAGATTAAATCCCCAAACTCTGTTTTTAGTTTAAGATAAGATTTTTTGGGGGGCAGAGGGGGAGGGGACTCTCCATGGACGACGTACGACAGTTAAATTACCGGACTGATTATTTATAAAAGATATTTATAAGTGAAATTAAATGAAATTCAGTTACCCATTTCGATAGCAGCTATACCTACTGCTACAAGGGTCAGTTTGATGAATATACAGGGCGTTTCATAACGTTCTCCGTGATTACAAACATTTATAACAAGAAATCAAAGGGCCTACCCTAATGGAATTGTTCACAGCCACACGAAAACTGATTTCTTTTTTTGACAATTAGAGATGTACGATGTTTGCACCACGCGTGACACGGCACACATCGATACGATATGCAAATTCTTCAGCGGTTAATGGGTGACCACTTGATTTCTGCTTGCACAGACACCAAGTTTCAGTAAATTGTTTATACCACGCACGAATGGTCTTGTCTGTAGGCGGTTCCTTTGCGTACTTTGCACGAAATGGACGTTGCACAGCAACCACAGACTTACTCGTGTGATATTCCAAAACACAAAACGACTTCTCCACTGAGGCGGCCATTTTCTCTCTACATACACTCGCATCGCCTAGAGGCAGAAATGTGAACTACGATGAAAATCAACTTACTGAAAAAAAAATTTGAGCTTGTCCTATCTGTACAGGTTTCGTAAATACGTGTCCTACAGTTTTCCAATAATAAATTTTTGTAGTCCCGGATTACATTATGAAACGCCCATTACTAGGTAGCAAAATGTACAAGTGTCTACACCGTAAGTTGCTTCTTACACAGAAGAATAAATGCCTACTCCTTGAAGGCTTTGACGTGTTTCCAATCTCGTCTGACTATATAAGCCTAGACTTTGATTGCTACATCTCCTTTAAAGTCGTTGATATGGCAAGTAGGTGGTACCATCATCAGTGTTACTGAATGCAAAATAAATACAAAGTCATTGAGATGGGATGGAATTTCTATAGCGGTAGAATTGACAAACAGTGAGCAGAATTGTTGCAGCAATCCCGGGGGACGTCATCGCTTTGTTTGCCTTTGGATCTTCAAGGCACATCGATGCTTGGAGTTGTGGGTAAAACACATTTCGGATAGCTTCCACACCAACTCCAATATTGGTTTTCTTAATTTCAAATGAGACACGAACCCCTTAACACTTTTGTCGCTGGAAATGGTATATCTGACTGATAAAGCATTCACATCATTTGCATAATATTGTCTGTTAAATTAAATATCTGCAGCTTTATCTAAAAATTACTCGCACTAGTACAACTGCCAATCCCAGTAGCCGTGCGGTCTAAGGTGTAGGTCTGTGGCCGTTCGCCTGCTGAGATTGTGGTTTCGAATCCTGCCGTGGGCATGGATGTTTGTCTGTTGTGAGTGTTGTGTGTTGTCAAGTAGAGGTCTCTGCGACGAGCTGATCACTCGTCCAGAGGAGTCCTACCGACGGTGGTGTGTCGTTGTGTGTGATCTAGAAACCTCGTGAATGAGGAGGCCATGGCCCACTAGGAGCAGTTGTGCCCAAAAAAAGCTAGTACAACAAAAAATGTGACTTTTAATGACTTAATGATGGAATATGGTCGTACAGCCGCAGAGTTCCGAACGTTTACACAGGAGGTTTTAGTTTTTATCCCATTCAAGATAACGTTATATTGTGACTGAATATTTTAAGGGTTACTTCAGTTCTCTGAACAAAACTTCAAGATGATACCATTATTAGGTCAAGACTGATGCGTTCCAAACGCAGAAAAGTCCTCTCATCGTCGACACTGTGCAATCTGAGGAACTGAGTGGGGCGGAAAATAAGCCACAAACATACCGTAACTAAAGATGCAAGTTACGAATTATCTAACAAAGCGGATAAAGCAATAAAACTGCATATTTTCTCCATCGAACACAACTTACATTTTAGGGGTATAAAAACCAGCCACGTGCACAGTATACGTTGATTTATTGTTCTGGAGTTTTAGTGTTTACAGCGCAGTGGAATGAATTACCTTAAACTTAGCAAACGGGTACCAGAAAATTTTAAATTGGGGCATCTCCGTTGTGTACTACATTCATATAAAATATGATAAAATAGTCAAAACACAACTCGCCCCAAGACTTCCCAGATTTTTTCCCAATATGTTAGTTACAAATATAGAGCACTAGGTGATAAGATCTCAACATCTACACGCAGATATTCATAATGTATAAATCTCTTGTAGCAGACGGATGAAACCTGACGATGGCCACTAGGTAGGCCGAAACATGTAGTTTTCACTTAGCTAATAAAATTTCCACAGTTGTGTTTTAACTATTTTATCCTATTTTATATGAGGTTCCAGCAAAGACTGAGGTTTCTACATGGCTTACAACTGCCCAAGATTCATCGTGGATCAGATTCATCCATCACCCTTTTTTACCTAAGATGCAGCTTAATGTTGTTAGCTCAACTCACGCTCGTTTATACAATTAGATGTTTCCAAATAAAACTATCCGTGTATATTTTGTTTCAGCGTCTTAGCCTTATGCCCAACCCGCCGTAACCTCCTACACTGCGCATATTAACAAGGTTAGGTGTTCTGCAAAATTGACGAAATTCTTCGTTCAGTAACACACGAGGTCCCTCATTAAGGCCTGCTTCTTTTATTCTGAGATATTACACTGAGCGCTTTTCTGTAACTTACTTCCAATTTATATTCTTTCCTCAAGGTAAAGGGCGCTTTTTTTTTTTACTTGACCAGTAAGTGCTGGCCGAACGCTCCGCCCGTCGGTATGCTCACGTTGTTTCGGATGCTGCGTGTCGGGGAGGTTCAACGGTCGACGACGGGAGCTAGACAAACGATGACAGTGATAATAACCTTCAGGAAGTGTAAAAGAACTGACAAGGAAGTCGGGTTCGTGTTTATCGTTCAAGTAAGGAAAAAAGACCCTATACGACACAATTGCCAAAAGGGCTGATTATTGAATCAATATATTTAAACTTCGCCAAAAAAAAGGCACCATGACAGTGACAAAATGAAAGAGGATAACAGGGTGTTGGGACAAGCAGGCTAAAACAGAACTGATCGTAAGATCTAAACCGACGCTCTTGGGTGTATTAAGGATATTCAGCCGTTCGGTTTGGAGCTGTGCGTGTCTGTGTGCATGTGCGTAAGTGTATGCATATGCATGTGTGTTTGTGTCTGAATGTGCGTGCATGCGTGTGTGTATATGTGCTTGCGCGTATGCATGTTCGCGCGCGCGCGTGTGTGTGTGTGTGCGTGCGTGCGCGCCTCTGTGTGTGTGTGTGTGTGTGTGTAAATACAGCTCCGACTAGATTTATATTGCCGACGGCTTGTTTTATCGTTATAATCCAAATTCGCAGACGCAAGCTACAGAATGGACTTCTCGATCTTTTCTGTCCGTAAGGGGCGACTGAAGACCTGGTAAAAAATGAGGGAATAATATTAAAGAGGTTGGTGAAGAGAATATGGTGCGAGTAGTGGTCCAGAGTAGGGACAAGTCGTGAATCCCAATGAACAACATGCTGTATCTGGAGGCTGAACAGCAGAATAACTGAGCACTGTAGCACCCCCGAAAATTGGGATAGTGTATGGATTTTTTAGACCCTTAAGGCCTTGGAAAGAAAAGGGGATGTTTTATGCTTGACCATGACGACGACAACATAATACTTTCTGCTTGTAGGTCAGAAGAAAGAGGAAGTCAATTTGTGACCCTATGGGGAATGACCATTAACCCTTGGCGGCGAGACAGACGACGAATGCGAGTTTAAATTATCAAGTTTCGTTGTTAGTTCGAGGAAGGAAACGGGCTAACTGGCCAGTCTGTGTGTATTCTTGAACTGCATAATGTTGTTTATGTGAAAGATTGTGGGATGTTGGAAAGGCCTTTACTAGACTATTGCGATTACATTGTTATTTCAATGAATAAGTCATACGTCTTAGTAAATAACCAACTCAATGCACAAAATTTTGTTTTATAATAAGTTCATTATATGTCTCTGAATGGAGGAGGATAGGATGCCCAGAAAGATCTTCACTCAAGAACTGGAAGGGACGAGAAGAAGGGGAAGACCCAGGAAAAGATGGAAAGAAGAAGTAGAAAGAGATAATAAAGTGTTGGGAGTGAGAAGATGGAGATAGTTGGTGCCAGATAGGAAAAAATGGAAGGATATTGTTCGACAGGCCAAAGACCATAGTGGGCTGTATGGCCAATGAAAGAAGAAGAAGAAGAAGAAGAAGAAAAAGAAGACACGCCTCTACATTTTTCGAGCACTATGTGCTCATCATCAGGAGGTCAAAATTGTATTATACATCATCTGGTACCCTCACACCTGTAGGTGGCCGTCCGGTGCGCAGGTTGAGAGAGGGCTCTTCACCTGCGCACCGGACGGCCACCTACTGGTGTGATGATACCAGATGCTGTATAATACAATTTTGACATCCTGATGATGAACACAGCAGTGCTCGAAACATGTACAGGCATATAATAAACTTATAAAACAAGATTATGTGCATTAAGTTGGTTAATTACTAAGATTATACTGAGATACACGGTCAGCCAAATATAAAAAAGGTCACACCTGTGATTTCAGACTTCCGCCGTGGCATAAATAAGATGTTCGTTCTTCTGTGATGTTACACAGGGTTGATTCATAGTTACAGACATTTGGAGACAACCCTTCGCTCCCATTTTCAAGCGTCAAGCAGTCGTTGAAAATGTGACGGACAGGTCGTCCCGAAACGTCGGTAACTATCAACCAACGCTGCGTAACATCCAAGAGGAGAGAAGATTGCAAATAACAAGCATTTTTTCCTTAAAATGAGTGTCGGCATTAGTTCCCCTGTTCAAGGCTCAGACAAATCATCTTCGCATCCGTCCTTCGTCATTATTTTTATAATACGCTTACGTAAAAGTAATCTTGCCTGACCTAAAGTCGTAAGAGTACCGTACTGAGATGCAGGTAGAGATTCCGGTTTAAAACACGTGAAAACTTAGAGATTAGCTTCACGCTATTTGCAATGCGCTGTAATTCTGAAATCAATTTTACTTCTTCGTTGACTCAAATTTTAGATGAAAAGACGTATCCAAATAAGGGTGGAGTTTCCAAATTATACAAAATTTCTTTGCCTGATTCTTAAAGTTTCGTGGCACAAAACACGTTACTGTTAATGATTATTATTCAATTTTGTATTGTACCTAATCACATGAAGAAAATCGTTACTGACTAGCTTATAGTCGGTCATCTGCCCAAACAAGTCCCCATATGCACAGAAACCGTATCCTCATTATCAGGTTAATGAGATCCTGTCGCTGGACCTTATTCCGAGCCAGTTGAATCCAGTCCTAACACAAATCATTTCCTATATATCTGTTTTAATTATATCCTTTTGAATGTTTTCGTGCTACATACTCAACCCATCAAACGGATGTCGATTTCATCAATATCTCAAAATTCGACAAACAGTGATAACTATGATGCTTCTCATTAAGCAGTTCCATCCAATTTCGCGTTATTTCCTTCCTCGTAGAACGACAGATTCTCTTCCTACAATCTTACTCAGAGGCCTCCAAACCATGTTCTTCCTCGGAAAGAGAAGGCGCAGCGACACGCGAAGTACAATCCCCACGGCATATCACATCACACAGTGCAATTAACAGAACGCTGTCACTGTGCATGTGATACGTTGTGTTTGAAATAGCATTCTGTGTGGAATGCAAGATATAGGATTTAGAATGAACATATACGACGCGCGCGCGCGCACACACACACACACACACACACACACACACACACGGGAGTCAGGGTTACAGCACCACATAGCTCACAATTTGTCCTTATCTGCTCACATGCAATTATGATCTGCTAACACCATCATTGTAAAGTATTACCAACAAAATTTCAGAACGTATGACTTAAAACAGCTGTAACGTACTTGAATAGACATAAATTTACGCTTTCCTATCGTCGTGTCTCCTATTCCGAATAGCATCTGTTTTCACAGCTGTGAAAACAGAAAGCGGAAGGAAAATAAAAAAAATACTGAATTTCAAACTTTAAATGATATTAGGTGACACTCGCTTACATCTTTGGATGCAGGTTAACACCGGCTGTCTTCCAGTGCACAACCACTATTTTACCTCTAGCAACAGAACCTAGTGGGCCAAGGCCTCCTCATTATCGATAATTCACGAACACACTCAGACACACCACACTCGGTAGGACTCCTCTGGACGAATGATCAGCTCGTCGCAGAGACCTCTTCCTGACAACACACAACACTCACAAGAGACGATCGAACCCGCGACCCCAACAATCAAGCAGCCGCAAACCTACGATTTAAACCTCACGGTCACCGAAATCGGCGGATACATTTATGATTACAAAATAATGAAGATTAGCGAATTAGACTATGTTATGGCTTTTGTACAGATACGCAGTTTTCAAGCACTTAGGTTACACAGCTGTCACCTGAGCTTTCAAAACTTTGTCATCAAATGTTTAAATATGCAACTTAGTTCACTGTTTCAACGTAACACAAACCGGAGTAAGAATGGAAGGGGGAGAAATGCAAGAGTAAAAACGTGAAGGAAACAGGAAACTGAGAAAATCAGATATACACTATTTGCTGCTCAATTCCAGTGAGTCAATTTTAAGGCGCGACATTCCCTTTGTGTTTTTAAATTCTTACTAAAAGAATATAAAAAGCCAGTGCAAAAGAATTACTACATTAAATTGTGTATTGAGGGATTACATTCATTTATCCAGTAAGTTACACTGCAAAAGTGACAGAATAGTTGAACATGTATGACACCTCTTTTGACGCTCATAGGGCCGTGCATCTCAGTATAATCTTAGTAATTAACTTGATGCTCAAAATCTTGCTTTATAATAAGCTTATTAAATGCTTCTACATGTTTCGAGCACTATGTGCTCATCATCAGGAGGTCAAAATTTTATTATACGGCATCTGGTATCATTACACCTATAGGTGTAATGATACCAGAGGCTGTGTAATGCAATTTCGACCTTCTGATGTTGAGCACATGTGCTCGAAAATGTAGAGGCATGAAATCACACCTATAGGTGTGATGATACCAGAGGCTGTGTAATGCAATTTTGACCTCATGATGATGAGCACATAATGCTCGAAACATGTAGAGGCATTTAATAAGCTTATTATAAAGCAAGATATTGTGCATCAAGTTGTGTAATTACAAAGATTAAACTTTTTTGACATTCAGAGGGCCGTGCATCGTAATATATTTCTATAGTAAAACCAATCAGATGCACCAATGTCTCAATTTTATTTTATTGGAGCAACAAGGAGTGTTACTGCAATAAAATAAATTTGAGACATTGAAGCATCTGGTTGGTTTTACTACAGACATGCATGACATCGTATAAGAGAAAAATATTTGTCATAATTAGTTTGTTAAATATTCACGGTATCCAACGTTCCAAATAACATATTTAGAGCCTGCTGAGATCTACAGACCCATTAAAATGTTTTACTAAATTCCCTTAGCGATAAATTATGAAATTCGATGCGAGTTTCAATTGTAATGCAGAATATATTCTATTGATTTGAACATAAATTAGACTCGCCACAAACATTTCAGCGTAAATTCTATAAAATAGTGTATAATCGAAGTTCTGTACCCTAATTTCAACAAGAGACAGGCTACGTTACAGACATAAATATTTGTTGTTGCATTATTTATGGTCAAGTTTATGTGTCATTAATTTGGCAAAACAGGATTCGGCCTCTGAAAATCAATATTGTTAACCAACCCTGATTTACGGAAACCACGCGCGTTGTACAACGGACATAAAACTGGGGGCGCAAACAAGATAAAAACTGTATTGTGCTGCACTCTAATTTACAAAACATAATTATGCCACACTAACATCACGTTCAAATTCACTCGGCTAGTAACAAAATTGACTTTGTATTATGATCAGGCGAGGTTTGAAACGTGTGGGCACAAACTATATAATAATTTGTGTTTTGTGTTTTCCCAAATGAAATGCAACGAATCTCTCCAACTGGGTTCGAACACAAAGCCAGTACGTCATCATACTCCAATATGGCACGCAACGCTGCTTACACAAGCTCTGGGTTAGAAATCCGCCACAGTTCCTGACGCGTTCCGCTGAAAATACTAACCATGAAGGCACACCCCATTACAATTACCACTGACCTCGGCTGAGTGCTGAGGGTGCAAGAACTTGGGTTCGATAGTAGAAGCAACAGTAATTCTTGTGAGTTTTGTCATTCAAATAACAAATTATGGGGCTCAGTCTAAGCCGCAGAGTAATAATAAAATGGATCTTAAACAGTGTGCCAGGTTGGAAGACAAAAGCACGTGGTTCAGCGTAAAATCAATGTCGCGGTTAGGCGAATACGGTTTATAGATTTAGGTTCCATAATGGAGGAGGATTTCTTGACCAAACCTGTGACCAGTGCATTCTCAAGCAGTTCCTTAATTCATGGAGATATCTGGGTGAAAATGGAAGTACATTTGTTGCTGTATATTATGGCTTTCATGACAGGGGCTACATAATTAAATCTGAAATATTTATCCAAATCCTGCACCACATTCCAGTAGTTTGATACCTATGCCGACTGGTGTGCCCTCTCACTTCTATGGCAGTGAGGTTTCGAAATACATATTTGTATATATCCATACATATGGTCACATCCCGAAAGGCGTGAGAGATTTATCTCTTTTACAAATCGTCCAGTCAGTCTCTGGGGTCCACCCAACTTCCTAGTCGGTGGGTACTGGATTTGTTTCCCGGGGGTTTAGCGGCCAAGGCGTGATGCTGAACACTCACCTCCAACCAGCGGCGATCAGAGTAAAGGGTAGAATCATACCTCTGCCTCCCACATACGTATTTGTGATGTGGAAAGATATAACTCCACCTTTATATGTCATGGCTCAATATGCCATTTGAACGTCGATCCCGGTGACCGCATGGTCTAATTCGGGGGTGTGCGGTCGCTTGCTTTTTGGGATTGCGGTTTCAAATCGCGGCGGGGCATGGATGTTTCCTTTTGTGAGTGTTGTGTGTTGTCATGTAGAGGTATCTGCGACGGGCTGATCACTCAACCAGAGGAGTTCTATCAATTGTTGTGTGTCTGATAGTGAATCATGAAGCCTCGATAAGGACACCCTGGTCCACTAGGGGCTGTTAAACCATAAAAATAACTGCCCATGAAACACAGGACGTTCTGTTTCCCGGCTTTCTGAATCTTGTTCATAGAAGGGAGTCGTTTCAGCCTGAAGTCCATGCCTAAGCAGGAAAAAAGGCTAACATCTGCCTAGTAGAACTTGAATGCATGTTCCTACTGTCCGAATAGGAGCAGGGGCAGGCCTGCACTCAAACTGCCAGCCACAGTGACCGGCATTTCTACGTACCTGCAGGCCTCAGCCTGTGTGATCGAGTATGATTAATCAGTATAATATAGCATTTGTACTAGCACGCGAGTTTAATTACCCAGCATAAAATAGAAATCAATAGATACACCTCCACACAACTGAAAACAGCGCGATGCCTAGTATCGCTCAAATAATGCAGGCAGCAAGCCGCTCAGGAACTACAGTAAGCATTTACCAAAAAATACGGCGTCAAAACGTTAAAGTCCTGTAAGAACCTCACATCTCAGAGGGTTAACGCCGTCGTTATCAGCCGCCCAGCAGCTTTACCGTCACGTAACAAATGAGGACTGAAACTGCGCCTCTGTAACCCTCATTCTGTAACCGTCACTTGGCTAATGTTATTGAGGGTACGAAGTTAATTTTTACAGTAAAGATAGACTTCTTTTTGTCTTTCACTAACATCTTTCCACAAACAAATTTGTGATGGCAAATGTAGAGCTTTGCAGATCCCGGTGGCTGTGCGGTCTAAAGCGTAGGTCGGCGGGCGCTTGATTGCTGGTATCGTGAGTTCGTATCCCACCGGGGGCTTTGATGTCAGTCTGTTTTGTGTTGTGTAGGTAGCGACCTTTGCGATGAGCTCATCACTTGTTCTGAGTCCTACCGGGTGTGTGTGTGTGTGCCTGTGTATGCGTGTGTGTGTGTGTGTGTGTGTGTGAAGTAGAAACCTCAATATTGAGGTGGCTTAAGCCAGTTGTGGGCTGTAGCTACATAGAAAACCACAGAAACGGAGACAGATAGAGAAGATTTGAATGTTTAAACAGTAGGAATATTGCTGAAATTACTACAAGTAAAACAATTCATGCACTCAGAATTTAAGATTACATGAATTGTTTCTCCTTGAATATGATTTTAATATTCGATTTTAATTCACCTTGTCTTGTTGGGGGGGGGGGGGGTTTGGGGCCCCAAATTTCTTTAGGGCCTTTCCCCGGGGGAATGTTGTGTTCCTGGGGGGCCCCGCACACCGCGCAAGGCGG
>Ga0123352_10013494_pt1 | contig 12965 bp, 5 predicted proteins | sample TergutLab28metaG_FD_89700 | JGI IMG/M metagenome (GOLD analysis project Ga0123352, IMG submission 89700) | Labiotermes labralis P1 segment gut microbial communities from Petit-Saut dam, French Guiana - Lab288 P1 | ecosystem: Host-associated > Arthropoda: Insects > Digestive system > Gut ... | reverse complement strand
CTAAACATTCTTCATCAAACCAAGGTTTATGCTGTTTCCATTCGTGCATACCTAGACTCTCTTTCGCCGAGATTTGGATATTATGTTTAATGTTCCCCCAAATCCTATTTACATCCTCGTCCTACATGTAAATTATATACCTATTTAAATTATACATACACTACAGCTTGGTTGCCAACCTGTATAATACTTGTATATCACATCTCTGTTTTTATCCAATATTTCAAAATGATTAGAAAATCTAAGGCAGCTTTGAATGTAGTACTAAAACCATCAACAGACTTTACCAGAGTTAAACATTCTTCAAAGATCTGGAAGAGTATGTAAAGTCGTGATTCCCTATGCAGGATCCAGTGGCATTAATGTCACTTATGTTCCAAAAGTTCTTGAATTCAGCATATTGGTGTTACTGATTTGACATTTTGGTGGGATTACTGGCATAACGTTCACGCACACACATGAAAAGAGCAGAGTATTGTATTTCATAAGGCTGCCTTCTTCACTGAAGAAAATAAAATAAACTATAAAGTGGGTTAAAAAATAACTAGATTCCTTTATATGAGTGAAGTCATATATTTGACACACCTGGTATCAATTTGAGCCTAGGGCAAGTGCCATACTTATTCCAAATTTTTTCTTCTTACCATGGTTACAAATGATTATGGTAGCCTGAAATATTTTGATAAAGATTATTTGATTTTCCAGACTCAAAAATTTGGATGGCATGTGTACACACACACACACACACATATATATTTCAACACTTCTTACTACTGTATTTTTAATTATTATTATTATTTTATACAAAGTTGAACACATTTATGTTATCAGTACAATGCAGAACATAATATTCATAATAATTGCTTTACTTTTTTTTTCCAACAACAACAACAACAACAACAGCAACAACAACAATAATAATAATAATATAATAATAACAACATTCAATAGCCACTTAATGTTGAAAAGAAAAATATATATATAATCCCTATTAAAAATACAGATTTATAAATTACTTACTCTTACACAAAAGTATAACAAATGAAGCTCGTGTATAGGAATTACAGTTCCCATGAGCAGAGGATGGGAATTACATAGAGACATTCATTCAATTTTAAGAGGTAGCCTGCATTTAAACCCACAACAGTGTTATAAGATGTGTCACAAGCTAAATATATACGAAATACGTAAATTGACAAACCACATGATCATAAATTCTATTGTCTCAGTATCCAAAATATCTAAGTTCTGCACAATTAATGTATGTTCATTGTTACAGATAGTTCTCAAATGTCATCAGTTGTAATATAATGAATGTTAGGTTATTTGAGATTTGAATTTTTTTTTTACCAGTACTGCTTAGTTATTAAGCTTCGTTTGCTAATAGTAGCATGGTGTTTTGAATTACAAAATTCCATAACAAATAACTGTCTCCAGCTTCAGAAAAATACTTAAAAGTCAATTGGTATTCAGAAACCATCTCACAATCTCCAAATGAATATAAACGCCCATAAATTATTTCAAGAAAGTTGAATCTAAAACACAAAATTTGTCATTGAGATATATAAAGCAAAATATCCAGTGTTAAAAGAGGAATTATTATAAAGCAAGTGGAATACCCATTGAAAATTTACTGGATAAATTGGACAGCACTCACCTCTAGTTACAGCTGCAGATTACCATTCCACTGATATATTATTATATATTATGACCCTTAAGTGACACTTTGGCATTATGATTTCTCTGAGCATTCATGCTATATGCTTGGAAATTTTTTTTGAAAGACAACTTGTAAGATAAGTTTAGAGGTACCTTCCTTTGGCAGAGAATTACTCCTGTTTTTTTTTCATTACTATTTGATCTGAAATTATTTTTATTTTGTCTTCTAAATGCATACAAAATGTTCAAAATATTGGACATGATTTCCTTCAAATATTGTAAAGACAAATTGATAAAAAACAGTGCTGCTGTGTGATCTAGAGACACATTTTTCTGGCAGTATTTGACACAGTAATATAAACAAAAGCATACTCTCTATTTTCATTTTTTTGCTGCCATCTGATGTTGCTGTCATATTTACGGGTAACTGTCATTTAATGACTGGCGTACATTTGTAAAAATTGCGACAGAACATGCAAAGAAGCAAAAACAAAGAACAGGTAGGCTGCTGAGTGTGATTCCTACCAGCTGCCAGTCAAAGCAATGTTAATCTGAATCCTGGAAACTTTCAGTGAAGTATGGTCACTGTAATTTGTTGCTGTTAAAGTGAAACATCATTGTTCAGGCAACATGAAATGATGTCTGGGTTTAATTGAAATTTTCTTGAAGTGACAACAACTGAAGGACAGACATCCTAACAAACAAACACACAAACAGAGACACAGGCAAAGAGAGGGAGAGACAAGCTGGCTGGCAGACAAGCAGGCAGACAGAGGGACAAACAATACCCTTCTTAAATTAATTATATGAATTTATTTAGCTAAGAATAATTCATTTAAGCTTCAAACCACTTTAGAAATCTCTGCAGCATAAAGTAGGCCGGTATAACACTGTACATATGACCGTGGATTGAATACATGCACTGTGTGTGTTGGTGTGTTTTAATAATTACATCCCTTTATTTATAAGCAGTAACTGCTTGCACTAGAGTAAACTTTTTACCTTATAGAAATTAAAACCTACTTTGCCCTTATACATCTTTGCATGACTTGTCTGCCTTCAGTGCTTTATACAGTCTTCTTAGTAACAATACTTCTTGACACCTTTTGAAATAAAGTAAAATGCATAGGCAAGTATCACGTTCCAATGTATCACAACTCGTAGCAATGCTGGCTGAAAAAGCATAGTATTACATACATATGCAAGAAAGTATCAAACAGAACCCATCTAAAAACAGACAGTTGTTCTCACAGATCATGGGAAGTATGTGGAGGGTTGGGAAAAGCATTCATCATTGTTTCTCACACAAACATTATGGAATCAGTACCGCTATCAAATGTACCAAATCATGAGACTGAATTATTTTGTTAAGTGTCTATATAGCTCAAAGTAAAGAAAGCAAACCATTCTTCTTAAATAATTTGATTGTGTCATGCAAAACCTATTTCATTAACGTTCTCCAAAAAGTCCAGTATATATGTATATGAGAAACATGCCATCATATAACTGTTTAATCTTCAGCCATCCGTCATTAAAGTAACTGTTATTTGCTCTCATTCACATGATTGTACTTCATTTCTCCAGATGATGAAAACATATTATGAGTTTTTTCATTACTGCCTATAAAGTTCACCTACACTCTACAGCACAGTATCTTTACATAACTTTTAAAATATGACTAAACAGGGTGACAAATGTAATGTGGCAGTGGCTGAAATTTACTATACATCCACATGGACACTGAAAGGCTGGAAAATAATTTTGCTATTGGCACAGAAGTATAAATCAGCTTGTCATATACTCTGTAAGAAATTGTATTGAAAGTTTATGAGTTCATTTTTACTTTATAATGTTAAAAGAATGTACATCTATTATATAAATATGGGTTCATGCTCCTTCAAAAGGTAAATATTTAGCCTTAATATCGAAGAAATTGCATAACTCATGGCTTACTACTACCAATTTCTGGACATATATCAGCTTCATAATCATAAACTGAATGTTAATTCCTCATCTTTTTACCTTGATTGGCTTGCCTGTGTATATTATGGCCATTATTTATGTATATCAGTCTGCTTGTCAATAACTTTGCCAACTTTTGTGTCCAGATTTTACAGAGTCTAGTACCAATGAATGACAGGTACATGCAAACAATAAGTGCTCCTAAATTAAAAGTACTGTTTTCCATAACAATATTTTTTGACTGGATTTCTTCTTGTAACAATGTCAGTAACAAATCTATTGGAATCCCTGCTATTTTTTAAGGTCCAAGTGACATTCTGTTCAGTAAAGGGGACTATCGGCATTAATCTAGTGAGAAGATTTTGCCACTGTACTTGTATGTGTACACAGGACTCAGATAATAAATAAATAAATATAAAAATCACGCCACATATTTTGAATATCAGTTTCACTTTAGCCAAGTATTTAATAATTTCCCATTCTGCCTCGGCAACCCCTTCTACATTCCGTACCTCTGGGATGTTAATATGTAAATTCATGGTTTGGTACTTGAGAGTCCTTGAAATAAAACACATTTGCATTTTCTTTAAATGTAAAATGTTTTTCATTACTATATATTACTTTGAGCACAGAAATATTCCATCAATATTATTTACTTAATTATTCATTTATTTTGAGCACTTCAATTCTGAAAGTTGCTGTGGACAGAATCATACATATATGTAACTTGCACATTTAGGTTTTAGCACTGCATAATTGGCACATACATTAGTGTCATATTTGGCTAGGAAGTAATACTGCCCCTCCAAGTAGTGCACCATAATTTTCCAATAACAAATACCTGTTAACTCAGTGTATTTACATTATTTTTAGAGAGAGTAGTGTGTGTGTGTGTGTGTATGTGTGTGTGTGTAAGGGGGGAGGTGGTGGAGGGGGTACAAGTAAGCTACTTCATTTACTGATGCAAAGTTACAGTCATAATATTGATGCATCAACTTGGTTTCTTTAGAGTGGATGATACTGAAGTGCAGCTCCTTCTAAATACAGTATACCTACCATCTTAAATATGACAATACATACAAAAAGGCATACATAACGTGTGGATAAATATATCAAAGTCTCTAAGTACAAGAATTAATCTTATAAAATATATATTCAATCCGTCATAAGAAAAGTATTCAAAACCAACATTACATGACGTGTCTACAAGCACACAGTGTTTGAATAAATATGGTATAACTAAAATAACCGAAAGATAAATTTTATACTTGTGATATATTATCTGCCACAAAAATTGAAAATCAGTCATAAAAACACAGCATGACTTAGTTACTTGCAATTATCTTCAACAGATTTTATTTATTTTTATTATTTTATTTCATTTTGTCACTATCAGATTTGATTTACTTCACCAGCTAGCAAACAATTTTTAACCTCATTCTGTATAAAATGTAGATTACCTATGGATTAACATTAATTTTTCAAAGCCCAGTGGTCAGACCCTTAGCCAAGGGGGTGTCCAAGTGGGTGCACTGAACTCATTAAAAATCTGTCTGTGCCCACTAGGAATTTTCAAAATATCGAAGACAAACATGCTAAGAAGAAGTGAGCCCCATAAAGACATTACAAAAGACAAACCATGAAGAAAAAGACAGTTGCGATTGGTAGAAAGCTTGAGTAGCAAGTGATAGATAAGCAATAGTTTCACACATAAAAAATGAGGTATCATTCTAATTACAATACAATCGAAAATGAATGGATGCATTGGTTAGAGTGCTGTAGGGCATTCCATTATTGGATACCCTTTTGTCTGCAGTGGTCCATAGGACTCCAACACCATCATGACATATGGTGGAATGTGTTTGGTACCTTGGGCTACAGTTGGGAAAGCTGACACCACTTGATAATGTTCACGAATCATACTACAGTCATACATAAGGTTGAACATTTTTAGCAATATATGTATGTATATGCAATATGTTTTTTGCAACGTTATGGGTATATTAAGTTGATTTTGTGGTCTTGACAAAGGTGCTTCTTACATGTATTTTATTAGCTGAGTTTCAAATACATTTCGTTGGATGTGACTGGTAACACCAGGTTTTTGTCAGGGCACATTCACTACATTGCTAATGACTACAGTATATCTATAGTATTTATATTTTGAAAGGTTCTTGTCTCATTCAAGTTATTTGTGGCCTACTGATCCTATGAACAGTCTACTTCTTGCTCTCCTTCTCACCCCCTTCCTCCCTACCCACCCACCCTGAGGCCTGCTTTCTTCACCTGATTTTCCTATTTGCATTTAATCTTGTATGCAAGGGTACCTAAATGTCTCTGTTCAGTGTCATTTATGGCAGTATTTGCCCAAGTGCTATTTACTTGTCGATATGTGGCAATTTCTTGTTCAGGAGTTCTTGTTTCCACCTCTGCATTCCTGGGCACTTCGGCGTTATATGGGATTTGCTATCCTCCGCACATAAGAGACATCTGCCTCTTTCTATATATCCTCTCATTCCTCTTTATTTCCAAATTCCCAGCCTGAACCATGCTATACCACTTCTTTCTTTCAGTCCAAAAGAATGTTTACACCTCCCTTCCCCAGGAGTTTTTCAGTTCCTCACATAGTGATGATAATTTTCTCTCTCATTTCGGCTAGCCACCTGTGTCTTTGGAGCTTACTCATATATTTTATATATATATATAGACACACACCCAGAGTATACATATAATAGAGCATTATATACATAAACAAATATAGGTAAATATATGAACTCATACTGCACCCACTATATTCAAGGTCTAGCTATAGGAATGCTATCCGTTACTTTATGTACCACAAAATTTTTAAAATTCAGAAATTCTACATGGTGCTGACATTGTGTTTATGCACTATGTATGGATGTCAGAACAATAGCAACATTTGCCTCATAGAGCATCAGCAGATTGGTTTTGCATACCTGAGGTGGAGAGCATTTACAATGTGTACACACTGAGTCATTATATAAGAGACATGTTTCATCTTTAAAGGGTTAACAGTTTAACAATCATCATCATCATCAAAGATATATTATAAACCATAAACCAAACTTTTTCTATCTTCATGGCTGTTGGTCTTTCCATTTTTCCTTGATTGCCCAATGTTTCTTTTGGAGGTCAGTGTGTATTCTTATATTAATTGACAATAGAATACCATTTATTCATACAAAATGCAGTTTCCTCTTGCATCTATAAGCAACAATAATTTCATTTCAATTACATATATTGGGTTCATCTTCTATCTCTTCATTTGTTTTAGGGTTATGTATTGTACATCCTGCAAGTGAATTACAAAAATTTTATTTATAAAATTTCTGCTGTTTACCTTTTTTTTTTTTCACACTCCACCTTGGCTAAGTCTCAAAACCATCATGGTGAGAAAGTTTGCATACTTTAATGCCCAAAGAGCTACACCAGCAGTGGCACACCTACTGACAGGGCCTCCCTAGCTAGATGGGTTCGAAGAGAAATAGAGATATCCTGCAGGTCTAGAGGCAGTGAGGTGTTGACACCCCCGCCCCCACGAAATTTAACGTGTGCAGCATTATAAAGCAGCCAAAAGACATTTCACTTACTGATAATCTACATGGGATTTCCAGACTTGTCGTTAGAAGATAAGAATTTATTGCAAAACATAAATGTTGGAAATGTCTATGTAGTCTAGAGTCACAGTCTGAAACACCTCATTGGAGGAAATTTGTTTATATCTACTTTTAAAAAAACCATTAACTTTATTTGAAATTATATTAATATGACTTTAAAATATCACCCTTCTTTAGTTTCTATGTTCTTGTACATAGTAAATATTTATGTAGAAATTTCATCATTTCTTTGACCTTCAGGCTCAAAATGAGGTTGGCTTAATTACACGTGCAAATCTCTTGCACCAGACCACAAACAGTTATGTACCTATATCTCTAAGGATGTTGTAGGTACAATTAGTATCTCTGTTATGTCAGAATAAAGTATAAATCTAACAATGAAACCAAATTTGAATACCTTTGGTATTGGGGACTCAGTTCAAAAACTAGCAACTCTTGGTCCAACAAGTACTTGATTATATTGTCACACACTGTTATTAAAAAAAAGAGACTGCTTCAAAACAAAGCATTTCTTAAACCTCTACATTAGATAAGAAATATAATTTGTTGCTGTTTGTGTTCTTCCATTCCTGGTCATTGCCTACTCCATAGTGTGAAAGAATATACATGGTCCACACATGCGCATGTGCATACACATAGATAATTAGGAATGTATGTGAGTGCGTGTTTGTGCATGTATGTGTGTGTGTGTGAATGTGTGTGTATGTGTGTGAGTGGGTGTGTGTGTGTTTGTGTGTGTATACACTTATTGCATGGGAGGCAAATTTTTCTTCATCCAATGACAGATGAGAATGACAAAGCACAGGTGGGTTTTACAGATTAACATGTGACCTCAGCTGCAATGTAGGCCTATAATTCCATGCATTTCCATAGCTAAAATTTGGAAGATGTTATTGATATTATAATCAATATCAATATAATTAAATATCAAATCCACAACTCATGATTTCTGGCAGAATTGGAAGAATATCTGTTTCAATATCTTGATTTATCATAACACAAAAGTCTGATTTTCATTGACACCCTTATCTTGTCTACTTAATGATATCCACAAAAATCTCTCAGTCTTGAAATTTTTTTGCAAGCACTCATACAGAATAACTGGTTGTCTAATCTGTGATTACAAAATTTTACAATAATGTGGCACTCAGAAATGAAGACAAGTATCATTCATGTGTGCATCAGTTTTCTCTTTGAGTGTCTGGTAAGATACTTATTATTTCAGTTTACACAATAATTATTATGAAAAATAGTTAAAAATTGTGTGAGATTCATCATATCTTCATCCACCATACCTTAACAATTTGAAACATTTTCTAGAATTTGTGCTCTGATGAAAGAAAGGGATACACTTCTTATTTAAAAGGGCTCGGCGCACATGAGTGTCTAGTACTTAGGACACAACTACATCAGAATGAAACTTGTCTTTGACATTTTGCAATTAAATTACCAGTACTACAAAAAGTAGTTCTTACCGAAAACATTCAACAACTGCATGAAATAAACACTGCTGTTTTAAGTCTAAAAGTTATGCCTCATTGTGTAATAATACAACAAATGAGTCAAGACTACCCTTTCATTATGATGTGTGTGAGGAATTACAATGAATATGAACTGGATGTAAATTTAATTAATATTAAAGAAATCCCTTGTTTCCTACAATGCAGTCAAGTTACATTAATCCAGCACTGACAGGACTGGAAAAGTACTGGATTATCAAACAGTATTTATTGTGACCTAATTTCTTACAGGTAATTTTTTATAATATTGCAGTCCCAGAAAATGTGTACATATCAGTTGCTTTCATTTCATAATATAAAGACTTAAGCTATTCCAATTCCAAAAGCCCTGTCACTGGTTTCAGAACACATTGCTGTAAACTACTGATAGAGCACTGTATCCAGCTACCAAACTCTCAGGATTTCCAGAGTATCAGCATCAATATTAACTTTATTATAAAACAGCATTGCGGGTTAACTTTAATACTGTGTCATAGTAAAACGTTTTACACTAAGCCAAGCCAATTACACTTTATCACTGTAACAATATTAATTACAACATATTGTATATTTGACTGTGTTATGTTAGATGTATCCTTGGTCACACAAGTGACTGATGGATGTAACATTGAACTCGAAACCGAAATGCTTTCACAGCCTACTTCAAACAAGAGGCATATAGCAATGTATTTTACGTTTGTAAACTCTTCCTTTTCTTCTTTTTGTATGTGTATTGGAATTATTGTAATTATTACCACATATCATAATTACCGGATACTTAGCACTGTAAATTTTGTATTATACACTTGGACAAGTCCAGTGTTGCATATGTAACAGTATGGATGAAAATAAATCAATCAATCAATCAACCTTTTGACGCCTAATGTCAACTATAGTGGTCGTACCGCACAGCTAACCTCTAAAGTTGCATTTTATATATTTATTCAACAAATATAAGTACTGTATATTTTAAACATGGTATATACTCTCCGTCTTTTTCTCTTCAAAATGCAATTTGTTTCATAATTCTAACTTATTTGGTTCCTGTATTATTCACATTTTATATTCAGGGTGTGCTAAAATTAAAAAAATAATTCCGGCGCCAAAAGGTTAAAGAAATTTTACTCTTAGTATTATCATCAAGTTTTCATTGTCATCATTTTTCATTTCTCTTTTATAGTGACTATTGTATGCAAGACTGATTGTACCAATCAAGTAGGAAACCTTATTAAAATTTGTGTTTTATTAGTTATAACATACTAAAATATATCGCAAATAAAATGCTTCAGTAAAATTTTATTTAATTTATTACTGTTTTGTAAAGTAAGCATGATTAAAACCTACAGAGATGTAACATAAAGTCAAAATATTTTCTCCACAAGATGACTGCCTTTGCAGGAAGAATGATCTATTCAGGGCATTCATCCCCAAAAATCTGAGTATTCTTGTTTGGAAAAGGTTTCCTGTATGCTGTACTTCTTGTATTATGTACGTGTACTAACATGTATAAATCCACAGACCAGAGACCTTCCTGAAAACGTATAGTTGCTCAGTAAGTAAAGAATTTCAGCTTCTATACAAGCCAGTTTTCAATATTATATTCACAAGAGTCTACCAGGTGGTGAGCCTGAGTCATATTAATCTCATTCAGGTTGTCAAACCTTATGTCTTCAAGAAGTTGTGTAACAGTTTCTTTTCTCTGTTATGCATGATGTGTGTTCCAGCCATATGCTTTTCCTTCACTTAATCTTCCTCATAACATTCGGCAAAAGTACAAATTATGAAGCTCCATAATATGCAATTTTTTATGTCCTCTATTAATTACTCTCTATTAGGTCAAACATTTTTTAGCTCCCTATGTGCAAACAACACTAACTGATGTTCTTTGCTTGGCGTTACAAGTCATATTTCAGATCAATACAAACAAATATAAATTTATAGTCTTCTATATTTAGATCTCCACATTTTCAAATAGGCATTGGGAAGACAAAATAATTAGAACCAAGTGCTAACAAGCATTTTAAATATATAATCTGCTCTTAATTCATTCATGAATGTAACTTTAATTCTTAGTTACACTACAAAATATTGGACATTCATATATGACTCTAACACACAAGCCATTTTTCCAAACAAAACATCATCTTTAAATAGAACTCTTATTTTTCTCATTAATTACACAACTTCTGACACATGTCCAGTTTGTCATAAATAATTATGTTTTTGAATAAGTAACACTTTCAAAACTATGTGTATCGATATTTTAAGTCCATATTCAAAGCACAGAACTATTGTAAGAGTTGGATAATTTGCTGCCTGACTACCTATCGAAGCATGTAACTGGTGATGGTGTAGTGTAGCCAACACCACCGAGAGGAAGGAGTGGGGGGACAATAGAAGCCGGTACAAATTACCAGGGCCCGGTGGTCTGGAAGGGGAGTCGGAGCCCGATTATATTGTACAAGACTCATCTTTCTTGGTAATAATATTTGTTGACTGTACAAATTAAACGTTTCAGACCAACCTGAAGTCACTCTGCAACTGGGTGTCTTTCCAATTGAGTGCAAAGATTTTTAGCCAGTTTGCTTTCGCAGGGGACCAGAAAAAATTTTTTTACCAGGGCCTAAAACCGTCTGTCAGAAGCCTTGGGCATGGCTGGTGCTAATCTAACTTTGGATTTTCCAGGCAGCACATTATTTTGTTTGAAGGCATTTACTCTGTTTCGAGTGCATTTAGCCTAATAATTCCGTCACTGTGAAAATTTTTGAAATGGAAAGATAGTGCTTTGGGTGTGTATACAGTGCTTCCCCTCATTAGCTCGCCTCTTTATACCATGCCAGCATCTAGCAAGTTATATGGTCCATACAATGATTTCACCCAAAACTTCATGCAGACTACTTCTGCCATATAATGTTGGGCACAAAAATAATTTCTAAATGCTTCTACTAATTTATATATTAATTTGTAAGGTGATTTTATTACAGTATTAGTAGCTATATAGGAGGAGTGCTGAAACACGGCTCATGATCATCACTGGTGAGCCTAAAAATTCCTGCATTCTGTCAGGCGGTGACCAATGTTGTTACTGCATGTTAGACTTCATGAGTAAATTAATGGTCCTTGTCTAAGTTACCTCATATATTGTGGCTCTCAAAGCTCAGTTAGCTGGTTAATTCTGCTATATAATGTCAAATTGTACGAAGATAATCATTGAAAACGCTCTCAAAGTAAGCATTTGTGGTCTAATTTCAAGCACTATGCTGGCCTTTGCCTACAGAAACTGAGAAAAACCATAGACATCCTCAGTCAGAATTATCCCTCTCCATGCTAAAATTTGAACTTACAACTCTGGAACACAAAACAGACGTGCTGAGAGTTGCCAATGTGTCAACAATTCTGAAAATAGGCTCGCAATTACAAATGTGGGATGTCATCATACAGCAAAAACGTCACCTCTGTAAATAAATAATCTCGTGAGACAAAGTCTGCAATTATAAAAATTTGTTCAAGGAATTACATATATCAGCATGTACAGTAGCTTTGTGTAACACAAGGAAATTGATATACTAATATATATTCAGTCACAAATCATACTGCCAGAATGGCATGCTCTCATAGCTATAGATTTTGTATCTTAACATGAATTAAAATCTGATAAGATTTGAAGTTATCAAGGAGATGAAAGTTAAGATTGTGATCATCTGCAGATGTGCACCCAGAAATTGTATTGGGCGGTGGCCCTAAGCCTCTGTATAAAACATGTTTCAGTTTTCAAAATCTGCTATAAAATCGTGTCATAAACACAACTAACATAACATTGTTGTCAACTGCATTTACATCCACTCAAGTATAACTACTTGCTTCACGACTCACTCGCCTAATTCAAATCACAGGGTCTAATCTTCGTGGGTTTTTTAAGTACGTCTAAGACATCCTAAGATTTTATTTTATTTTTTTGGAATCCTAATATACTGGTTATCAGCCAATTTCAGTGGTTGATTTCAGCTGCTGAAGGGGAAATCACATAAAACGTTGGATATCATCACGTCCACAAAATCTGCGTTTTATAAATTTCGATTTGTAGGGAAGAACAGTTTGTAGTCTGGCAGAGCCCCCCCCCCCCCCCGCCCCCCCCCCCCCTCCCTTTAGTTTACACAACACCCCAGGCCGCTTTATGGGGTACTATATGATGTGTTTTTTTGTT
>Ga0123352_10013492_pt1 | contig 12968 bp, 6 predicted proteins | sample TergutLab28metaG_FD_89700 | JGI IMG/M metagenome (GOLD analysis project Ga0123352, IMG submission 89700) | Labiotermes labralis P1 segment gut microbial communities from Petit-Saut dam, French Guiana - Lab288 P1 | ecosystem: Host-associated > Arthropoda: Insects > Digestive system > Gut ... | reverse complement strand
AACATTGTGCCCCCCCCCCCCCCCCCCCCAGAGTCTTCCTAGAAACTTGCCACGATAAGCATTCTACGATACAGATGTTCATGGTTCAGCTAGGATTCCGTCACTGCGATACATTAGTCCAGCTATCAATAATATTTTTATAGGCGATAGTCCAAAAATACGGACGAGTTGACAGGAATGGGTCGAGTACAAAAATATGTGTGTAGTACAAGGCCTTAGTGCTCGCTGCTACTGGCTACTTGCTGAAGTGGCTGATACTGTAGATCTGAAACGTGCTTTAGGCTCAGTGGTCATGGATGTTCAAGAGAGTTTACTCGCTTCGAGAAATAGCTCTGGCCCTCTTTGTGACAACAATTTTGGGAATTAGTGTTATGGAGTGTCGTTTTTCCGTATGCTCTGTAATATGTGACCTTCATATAGTTTGTAGTATCTGCATTTCTGCTAAATACGGTATATTCTACGTATTTTCCTGCGTGTAAAGCAAAGTTCTGTTATAAAACATGTTCAAATACTCGAATTAGTAAAATACACCACTCTTTAAGACTTTTTGTTTGTTGATAAGCCAATATTTTTCATGGATGCTTGCCTTGGTTTGGTTTGGTGTCGTTACAAACGACGCCGATATACACAAAGCCGGAAGTTCCGTGCACTTTATCGGCAAGGCTGTATCGACCTATAACGTCTAAAATTTTGCTGTGAGTCCAGTCTGATTTGCTTAAAATTTACAACGCTCTGTAAATATGGGTGTTTAAAATATTCAGTGAACTTGCCTGTATAGGTGAACAGACCTGGATGAGTTCAACGCTTACGTCTGGCTTGCCCAGCGTCGTATAATGAAAACCGTATATATTATATGTGTAACTAGTAAAATTTGACTACTTTTTTTGCCGCAGCAAACCGCTATTGATTGTTACAACTTCTAGAGCGTTATCTTTTCGCCTTCACCATATTTGTATGATATTTCAGAAACCACGAATTCACACACAATACCACCTGCCTATGGCTCATATGCTTAGTGGCCAGCCTGTCGCGGCGGAGGCGCAGGTACATTCCAGGCCAGTGCATGTAAGATTTATGATGAAAACGGCGACATTGAAAGAAGGTTTTCTGGGAGTACTTCAGTAATCCCTTGTCGGTATCTTTCCACCAATGGTCCATAGACATTCATTCATCTATCACCGACAGTGTGGTTAAGTAACACAATTAAGGAAAATTAACATGCTCTGAGTTGTCAGTGGGGCGCAACAAACACATTCTAAACTTCTCCACAAAATGATTTAGATTTTATTGCGTGAAGTTTCTGGACATTTTAGACGCGATATTAAAGCAGATAGTGACTACCAGCCTCGTCATGCCCGTCCGTCCGTCCGTCCGTCCGTCCGTCTGTCCGAGTGGAACAACGCGAACGCAACCTGACGAGTTCATTTTTAGGATTATTAATACAATATGTTGACACATTCATATTTTGGTTACAATCAGACATGCCAGACACTTTACCTAAATACCCATGCAGATTTGTGTGATGGGTCTTTATAGTGGACACAGACTGTGTTCTCTGTGAGGTGCGAATTGGGACCGAACAAACAAATTATCTAAACAGTAGCCTTTTATAAGAAAAGTGCAGTACCTAGATATTTCGTCTTCTATGGGATAAGTACAGGAAACACGATATTTCGCCGTGTACGAGAAAAGAGCGGGATCTAAGGAAGGGCTAGATATACCGAAGAAACGTTTTACCATATCAACATATACCACACGAAAAAGAAGAGAAAGTAGTGATGTTTTTTAGATTGCGTTGAAAGAATTGATGAACATTGGGAATTTCAGGCGCAATAGGAGAGCGAAGGTGCCAGGAGTGTTAAGGTTCTGCGGACATGTCCTAACCTCAGACGAAACTTCGTTGGACCGGACAGGCCGGTTGTAGGTGAGAGTTTTCTTGTTTGTGAGAGAGGAATGTGTAACCTGTAATGCACAGCCCGAGCCAATACCAGTGGAACTATTAATAATGGTGATTCTGTAACAAATTTCTCTTGACGTTCAGGTGACCGTGCATCGTGATAAATTCTTATAATAACACCCAAATATATGCACTGATTTCTCAAATTTGTTTTTGGACAGCTGTCAGCAAACCTGTATGACATATACCATTGCTGTGTGTACAATGAAAAACTGGTGATGGGCAGAGGAACTGTCCGAAACATGTAGAGTTTTATTCCAAAAATAAATTTGAGAAATTAGTGCGTGTAGTTGGTTTTATTATAAGAATTTTCTTTTGCTAAAGTGTAACACTTCGTTGTCAGTTCCAAGCATGAGACTTCTGGTTTGCTGTGCTCCTGTCATGTCTGTATTGCTGCTCGCTACCGAATACTGTCTACTGGTGATCTGTAACCCTCTTATACCGAGAGAATACATCTGCGCATGACAGAGCTTTATTTCTTGTCGCGTCTTAACATTTAGGCCTTTGATTTACGTAATGCACGAATATGTCTGCAGTTATTGTTGGTGTTAATTTCTGTCATAAACGGACGTGGAGGGGAAGAGAATAGAAAAATAAGTTGTAACAGAAGAAGGAGGATAAATCGGACTAAAAACTGCAGGAATAAGAAAATAAGAGGGAGAAAGAAAAAGAAAGCATGAACTTTGAAAAAGATAGGTACCTTATTTCGTGGATCTGATAGTGATAAATTGGTCTGCTTAGGAATATTGTACCTTAGTAAAATAATTGTTCCGCTTTAGGTCATAATAGTATAATTTCTGGCTTTTACTGTTAAAGGAAGAGAATCTCTTTTATAGAAATCTGTTAGTCAATTCCCTGACTAAATTTCGGACATACTTTTATGGACATTTTCTCTTTCGACAACATTTCATGAATCTCATTGCAAACAGCATGAGGTACAATTGAGGAGGTTTTTTTTTGTTCAAGTCGAAACGCAACTAAGTTGTGATGTTTTTATTATTATACTAACGACATGTTTCAGCCTTGACAGTGGGCCATCTTCAGGTTACAAGACATATATTTGAGGATACTATACAGTGTGATTTATAAAATGAGGTATGATAAGCTATAAGCTATCATATTGCCTTTATATATATATATATATATATATATATATATATATATATATAACGCAACGGGGATGACGCATCTAAAGACAGTATGAGGTAGTTTTTCTCTTAACCCAGCGATCTGGGCACTTCACCAAAACACTATAGAGCTTGCTGTCACTTTACTAGATTTTCCATTTTGGAAACTCGAGCAATATGTAGCAAGAAAGATCCTTTGTAGCTCAACGAGGTTTCAGTTAGGGACCTGCAGTAGTTGTGGTATGGAGGGATAGGTTCGGTACCTACGGGATGGAGACCTGAAGTAGGTTGTTTCTTGTCGGGGGCAATATAATGTTGTTCCCGGCACAGCTCCAAAACTGGCCGAGAGGCCTTACCTACTTCCAATTCATTGGGTATCAGAGCTGTTCTTCCGGACGAAAGACGGCTCGAAACCAACCATTTGCTTCCATCTCGTTCTGGGCTTAATGTATGGAGCCATACCTCCCTTCCTTCTCAGGTCTTCATGGAGTGCTGTTTAATTAAGCAGGGGAATGACTTTACTCTTACAGACTGTGTAAATTCACTTTATTACTACTCCCCGAAGAAGAAGCTATGGGTTATGGGATCAGTCCATCCTCCATGCCAGTCCCTGGTCACCCATTTGTTATTGTGAAGGGATTCGGGTGGCGATGCTAAATGCTCATGTTCAGCTTATTTTTTGTGCAGACTTTGTGGAGGTTCGATACCACGCTGTGTACATCCATTAATTGCGTGGTGCCTAGTTTCAAAGTCACTCAGAGAAGCTGTATTTTGGTTTGAATTTGAACTCGCTACTCAGCTTGTACTCGAAATTGCTATGGATGACGTCACAGAGTGGAACTTGACTCCGTGGGAAGGTAAAAGGTAAAGCAATCCCTTACAGGCCTGGACAGACCCTGAGCTTTCCAAAAGTCTGAGGCTCCCAAATTCCCACACAGTCGGCACGTGAAGGTGATAAGTTTGTCAGCCGTATGCATCGTCCGCCTTTACCCGCAAGAAATATTCTTGGTACTCATTTCTGTTAGAGGCGGAATCGACCCCAGGGCCATAGTGCGGCCTGAAGGATTACGTGTATGTCATTGACATTATTGGGAATCGAACCCACGACCACTTGTAGCGCAGTGCCTCAACTAGCTGCACCATCGTGTGTCGAGGAAACAAGTACTTGAATGAAATAACGTTATCTATAAGGCAGACAAGGTATTTACGGATAAGAACTGGATTAAACTGGCTTAGGTTATGTTCTAATGGCTGGCATTTATGGTGACGATATTGAATGTTCGGGATACATAATGTGTATCTGCTTACAGCCCGATAAAGGTCGTTTGGTCGCATGGTTAGGTACAGTGAAAGAATAAATCCATATTTATGGACCCAGGTTGTTAGATCACAAGTAGCACTGTTAGTTGCGTTTTGCTTTCGTACAAACTTGGCAGGTAGCTACAGGAAGGCCTAATGTAAACCGGGCTATGGAATTGCCATAACTGCGATGACTGCTGTTTTTTCCTGTTTAGTTTTTAACAGTAGAGGATGTGTATACTAATGTTCCTGCAATTTTATATTTGATTGTTGAGTGACCTACATGAAGCTAATTGTTTATTGGTTGTTTCCAGTCGCAGTTGAAATGTGTGATTATGATAATAAACATATCACTTTTATGCAACAATCGAGTACGCCTACAAAAATTACAGATTTGTCAGAGAGTGGTCACTCGGTGCCGAATCTGCCTCACATAGCGGTTAGTGTCACGGCCACTGCAATTGAAGCTAGGGCTGGTTCTCCGTTGTTACCAAATCTACACTGCCGAAGGTAAAGCTGCGAACCAAGGCGGCGGGAAACAGTAATACGTATAAGTAAAAACAGCAGCGTTCAAAGTAACTATTTATTTAGGTGTTAACACTTCTGGTAATTTTTTTTTTTTAACTCTTGTCTTCCAACTGAGAAAACGCAACAGATGGAACTAATTAGGCGCTGTGGGACGAGTAATGCAGTTTGTTGGGGAGCAGAACCTAGGCCTTACTATCTGGGTCCCGTGTATGGCAACGTTGCATTTTACTTAAGGCTGTAGTTGCTGTGGCTGCGGCTGGAGTGTGCTGTATTATGTGGTGAGGTAATAGATCACAGTGCAGTCGGTTTTCGAGTGTACGGCACAGTGTGTGTGAGAGGAAGGGTATTCATGTCTGTTCGGATTCAAAACTTGATACACTCATACACGAAACTCCTAAAGTTTCAGGCGTTCTGTCATATCCAGAAAGACTCCAGTCTTTATCATCACCGCTACGAGAACCACCGATCTCGCGCGGAACCTTTTAATTGCCTGAATCATATTTTTCCAGAAAAAATGAAAGCTGCAGGTACTGAAGGCACTATATGGGCGATAATTTTTAAGATAAAAACGTAATTTTGAATTTGGTACTGTATTTTTATTTAACCTGTCACCACATATTCAATTTTAGAAACACTGAATTGTTTCGTGTCGTTTATGAAAACACTACATTGGTGAACTGTATGGTTTCGTACATCCAGAATGAACTTTAATTTTCATATTGCGGTCTTCTTAGTTGTGACGTTTAGTCTGCTAGTTGGATACACCGAATACACCTCTACCGACCACCGGACTATACAGCGTCATAACCGAGAGGGCCAAAATAGGGGGCCGAAACACGGTGAAACTCTCCGATTTCAAAGTCCTGGTCACCACCATTCTGACTGAATGTAACTTTTCGGGCAAAACTCTTTATTTTGCAAAGCGCCTGTAACTTGTTGACGTGACCGGATGTTGATTCGTAGACCAGCATTTCTTCAGATTCTCCTTTCCGTACCAGTTTTTATCACGCATAATGTGCAGCTCCAGAGATCAGTTTGAACGCCGAGTTGGTTTTGTCTCCTCCACAATACGGCAGATTCAGCACCCCTGTCTTTCGCAAGATCATTTTCCATAGCCTAAGGATGATGGATTTCAGTTGGTGAGAGTTCCAGGAGGCGGGTCTGCTGGTAATGATGTATTTTTAAGTTAGAAAAGCAGATACCTGCGGGAGCTGGTGACACTTAATTAGCTGCTGCAAGAAGTTGCGGTAATATATTAACCCTGGCTGATACTAATAAGGGAGCAAGGTACATACGGTGTTCTGTGTGGTCTGAGATTAGTGCAAGACCATGACGTGGGCAGGTTTATCCGCCTAGTGTTACAGAAATAGAATGTGCTTCGGATTGTGTAACACTCCACTTATGCAGTAGTAATGATACTGAAAACGGTGCAGGCATACGTGGGAAGGAGAGTTACGGCTTCGCACATTCTTCCCATTTGTTGATGAGTGGTTCACTTGACGCGCCTCCGCTTGTCTCTGGGGAAAGAACCCCCGATACCCATTCAGTAGGAGGCTGGGTGCACCTAGGAGCTGGTCTCGACGTTGTTGGAGATAGGAAACTCTGTCACCCTTGCCGGGAATCGAACACCGGTAATTCAGCCCGTAGTCTAGATACTATACTGATTACGCTATCCCGACGGCATTTTCCCGTGTTGGGCCCAGATATTTTTACTTCATTTTTGAGGATAGTCTTTACTTGTGAAGCGGGAGTGACACCGTCAGATGCCTTCGGATTTGGATTTTTTTAAAGAGATAATTTTACGTAAATCTCTACCGAACGTGCGTGAATAATATTTGTGTTCAGTATTGTAAAATTCTTGGTGTAGCGACTCGCTACGGGCTGGACGGCCCGGGGTTCGAACCCCGGTGGGTGGAGTTTTTTCGGGATTCTCCCGGTCCGGCCCCGAGGCTCGCCCAACCTCCTGTACAACGGGTACCCCCTCTTTTTTCGAGGGGCAAAGTTTTCGCGGCGTGGCGGTGACTATCCACTCCCATTCTAGGCTAACTCTTCCCCCAAATATGCTTGCTTTGCATGTAACGGGACAGCCTTTACGCTTTACGTTTACTCTTCTGTTGTGTCAGCAGGTCTCAGACCTTTGATTTTGCATAGTAGCTGTCACTTTTGCCATATTTATTGATAGAGCTTTAACGTGGAGTAAGTTGCATGAATCGTAATGCTTATATTTTGTAACATGAATTTATGAATATTAAAGGCAGAGTTCCTAGTTCAGACCTAACGTTTATCTGGATTTTTGTAGGTCTGAACGAGGTTAATTCATATTAAATCTGCTAAGAGTAAGCAATAATCTGAAGAGAAGAGACCGCTGGAATGACTGTGAGTGTGGGACGTTTCTTGTGTTTCGGGTTCCTTGCAAGGCGGGAAGTATGGTGACTAGATGAGGGATTTTTTCAGTTTCAAGAAGGACTTTGTTCCGAAGGGTAGGTTAATAGGTTAGCTGGTTAGATGGCATTCTGTACTTTACTTAATGGTTTCCCGTGCTAGGATTAGAAACGCAAGTTTACATTCTTGAAGAAGTGTGCGGTGTGTTCGTATTGTTGCTTGGACTGATAAGTGCGGTCGGCCACTGGTGCGCTGACAATAAAACACTGAATTGCTGTCGAGAACACACAACCGCCTTAAGTCTCTTGTGTCTTTGAAACCTCGCGCCAGTAAGGTGGTTTGTGGACACGTGTTAACGTGTCGGAGGATGTAATGTCTTGTTTGCCCGATTTATGTTTCAAAACTGAACTCAAATTTTGGTGATGAGATTGTTTTCCTCGAAATCTGAATTCGGTGGAAGTATTGGGATGTTCATGTCTCTTTACAAGACTGCTGATACCGTTGCATGTAAACAAACGATACCGTACCTGTACGTACAATCGTCTTCCTGAAGATGAACCTTCGGATTCGAAACATGTAGAAGACATCATAAAAATTAAAATATTAAATTTAACAAATGTGCATTTTTGGGGTTTATATTATACAATGTTCAGCGATGTAGGTAACTAAAGAACTACGATTCCGATATTCTGGGTCGTGACGCCGTGTGGGTGTGTAGATGTTACCTTTTCGGAGAACGCTGCTGCTTCTGTATTCAGGGTAGCAATCATATTCATCGGCAAGTTCGTGCTAAACACCTGCCAGACTGTTCGGCCTTACGTCACAGAAGAGCGTAATGTTGACTCTTACCACCGAAGAACCCTTAATGTGAAGAACAAGCTTATTGTACGTTATAATAGTAATTAAAATTTATCAGGCTCGTTGTTATGGTTCTGCGTTTCCACATATATATCATGACATTGAATGTACAATTATCTGTTCTGTGTTGTGTCTGTTATCTCATACATGTTTGCGGATTTGGAGAGTAAATCGATTGGTATTGTGTGCATTGTTTAACTTCTTTTGCGTCATGTGTACATTTCGCTCTTTATCGAGCGTTTTCCAACTAGTGTATTGAATGAGGTAGAGAAACAAAGGTAATGTTACTTGCTTCTTTAGATTAGTTTGTATTTTAAACGGAACCGCTTGTGGTTTTATTTTACATTATGTCCTGTGTGAAGGATTAGAGTGACTTTTCATTCTCAGTTACAAAATGGACGTCCAACGAATGGTTTGGTTCCCCATTTTCAGTGTGTTTAGATTTTATATAGGCCTGCATGTAAGTCGGCACATTTTGTGTCTTCATTCAGTTGGTGTGGTGGCAGACATTAAGGGCTCTGATAGCCACCAGAGTCGTCGCGCCTATGAACCGTCGAATTCGTGGTTTGATTCCCGGCAGGGACAAAGTATTTTTTTTCTCTCCTGTACAACGTCCAGACCGGCTGTGGGGCCCACCTAGCCTCCTGGGGTTTGTAACGGACCATTTGTCTAGTGACGAGGTGACAGTTGCCACTCGTTCTTCTTTCTGATCATTGAATTCTTTTTCTAACTGAAGGAGCATGCTTTGTCCCTTACGTGCTGGGTTCTAGGTGCCTCAGTAATTGCTGGTGTTGCCATTGTTCGTGGTCGTGGTCGTGGTCGTCGTCGTCGTCGTCATCATCATCATCATCATCATCATCACTGTCATTGCCAGTGGCCAGTACATTCGTCTGTTTACTAGATTTAACGGCTTTATCTTGCATTATTATTTCTAGAAGACATGCGTTTACGTACAATATTTAATCCAAGAACATAGAACCATAAATAACCATTTGTTATTCTTTGATGTCCTAGCTGCATGCTTCGGCCTCTTCAGGCCATCCTCAGGGAGGTCACTTATACGAGGGGGTGCTGATAAGTCCATAGCCCGACCTACTTCCCGATGTCGTAGGACGGAGTCGGTAGTGTCGTTGTAAAGAGGGGTCTGTTCATGTGCCGAATTGCAAGTCTTTTCTTGTTACAGAGGCTGAAAGGAAGGATATCAGGCGACGCGCGCGATTTCAACAACGTGGAGACGTAAGCTGTCATCAAGTTTTTTTTTTTTCTGCAAAGCAAGGCGCCGAAGGAAATTAATGCCATTCTGGCATAAACATTAAGGGAGCATGCACAATCATACGCCACCGTCAAAAAATGGGCGGCCCGGTTTAAACGTGGTGATTTTTCCACCTGTGAAGCGCCTCGTCCTGGACGACCCAAAACAGTGACCACCCCGGAGATAATTGATCATATTCACGAGCTAATCTTGGGAGACCGCCGGATTTCAGCTAAATCAATAGCTGAGCAACTGGGCATCTCACGTGAGCGGGGTTGGTCCATCATTCATGAAGATCTGGACATGCGGAAGCTCTCCGCGAAGTGGGTCCCGAAATGCCTGAACACGGATCAAAAACGTCACAGGTGCCAGTCGTCTGAGCATCTTTTGGATTTTTTTCGGCGTGATCCAAATGATTTCCTGTCAGGAGTGGTGACCATGGATGAAACCTGGTTATATCACTATGACCCGGAGACAAAGCTACAATCATTGGAGTGACGGCAGAGCGGAGCGGCTCACCCCGCCCCAAAAAATTCCGAGTGCCAACTTCCGCTGGTAAAGTTCTCGCCTCGATTTTTTGGGATCAAGACGGCATCCTCCTAATTGATTATCTTCCAAAGGGCCAGACTATCAACGCGGAGTATTACTCATCTCTGCTGGTGCAATTGAAGGACATTTTGAAGGAAAAACACCGCGGGAAGGTCACCAAAGTGGTCTTGTTCTTTCACAATGCCCCGGCTCACCAGGCACTAGCAACCCAGAAGAAACTGGCCTACCTGGGCTTCCAGTGTCTTGATCACCCACCCTTTTCTCCGGATCTGGCCCCGTCGGATTACCACCTGTTCCCTGGACTGAAAAAACAATTGAAAGGTCGCCATTTTTCGTCCGACGCGTAGGTCATTGCTGCCGCGGAGACCTGGTTGGACGGACGGACAACCTTCTGAATTTTTGTTGAGTGGCTTGAAAAATTTAGAGCAACGGGCTAAGAAGTGTATTGAGCTTCATGGGGAATATGTTGAATAAATCCCAAGTTTGGTCTCTGTAGCTTGTTTCCTTCCTGGTCAGACTAAGAACTTATGAGCACTCCTTCGTACAGAAGCACGATTGTGACAGATTTTATGTGATGTGCACATATGGATTTGAAATACAATGTTATCAATTACATTACTGTTAAAGTTTGTACAGTGTGGATTAATTATAGGTTTTTACATTTGTTGACAATTCTATCTTTATTTGCAGACAAACATCTATGTCACTACTGTCATCTTCGTTCAAATGGGGGCTATATCCATGTGTTGTCTATTGATGTTTGTCTGCAACTAAAGATGGAATTATAAAAAAATGTAAAATCCTGTAATTAATCTACATCGTACACACTTTAGCCGTATTTTAATTGATAACATTGTATTTTAACTCTGTATTTGAAATTAGTTGGGTAAAATAGTACTGTATCATAAATCTGTTGCAAGGAGTATGGATAACGGTGAATTCCTATCGCTTTACGAAGCTGTAATAATGCTTATGAAATTTTTGTAAATTGTAGAACGGAATCACGTGAAGTGTAATGTAAACGTTGGTACTGGCCAGAAACCGGTCTCGTGAGACCATCGTAACGAACCGTCTCATCGAGTAGTAGGACAGGCGGACGACTGGCACACCACCATCACTACCAATTGATGTGTGTAATGAATAAGTGTCATAAAGGACGATCTGTGAATTTTTATGCGTCTGTTACGGCTGTGTTCAGATTGTAGTACTACTGAATTTGTGGTGCTTGCTGTGTAATGCAGATAGATCTGAATTAACATTGCTGGTTCTGAAGTCTGGAAGAGTAGAAGCTCTGTTATTTTTTAATTGTCCGAATCTTGGGACAAAATAAGTGGACAATACAACTGGTATTACTGATGCATCAGAAGTATGAAAATTTTGTTTCGTGAGGATATTTTATTATTTGGATAGCAAAGTATTACAGATAGAGAAATTATAAGTGTGGGAAATTGTAAGAAGGGTACTTACGAAAAGGAACGCCACCTTCAACCGTTGTAGCACCGTCTGTATTGACATACGGGTCTAAATTTTTGGTAGTCTGAAACGGATCCAAAAACTAGATAAAACACATAAAACAATAGAGCGTCATTCACAAGCCTTAAGATTACATCTTCCAGTCAATCTTTCAAAATCAATCTTTGTAAACACGCAAAGAGAGAACTCTGTAATAGCAAATGATGGGTGTGATTGACGGTCTGTTGTGTTCCATTGTTTTTATGTCTGTCAACACAACGGAATGTCCCATCTCAAGGGACCCAAAAAATATCAAAATTTAATTTAACAATTTGGAAGATGAATTGTCGTGTGAGTAGACGAAGGGGTTTGGAATGTATCTTTGAACATTCACCATCACAGGATTCATACATTTTGCTCATATCTCCTTTCGGAGAAATGATCTATCATGCTGCAGGTGAAAAAGGACGAGGAATAGCCTACTGTGGTTCGGCCTTTTAGAAAGAGCTTGTATCTGTCCATGGACATAAGTTTGCCACCAAGTACATACTCATCAATAAGTATCTTAACAGTACCCCGGAAATGAAAGGAAGAGACAGACGTTATCTTCATTGTGCTGTTTGGAATATGTACGGTGGCAGTGGTGGTGTTGACGGCCGGAGGACGAGGGGCGAGGGCAGGTGTGGCAAAGAATGCACAGATGTTAAAGTAAGGTTGTGTAACTCAGATGTATAATCAACGAAAATGTGAAGTGAACTGGGGTTTACCTTCCCTTAGTTTCAGAAGACTGGATTCGGAAATATTCTTAGTTCTTACCAAAGAAAATTTTGGGTTATATGTGTTCGTGTTCGTTACTTTTTTTTTTTAAGTTTGAGATTCTAGCATTTCGAAAGAAGGCAAGAAAGAATATTAAGCCCTTATGAATGCAGATTTCCTTGCTAATAAGGGCGACGGTCGTGGGATTAGATGAATAGATTTATGACCCTCTTCCATCAGACTGTAGTGCTGAACCCTCACAGCGTGAGAAATACGGACCGTGATGCTCGCTTGTTCTCGGGTTACTCGTTACGTAATAGCTTCATTGTGTTAACAGTTGTCGCCCCGAACTGCAGTATTATTTAAATTAGCCAAACTCCCCGCCTACTTACACCGTTTTCTGCGTTGATGACACAATAACAGGTTGTTCTTGGGGCCCCTACAATTTCGTTACCAGATGCTTTGTCCACTTTGGGATCAAACCCACGGTCATATTCAATAAGATAAATCCCAGCTACTAGAAACGCACCCGTTCTGTTATAGCATATCGACAAAAAGCTCCAGGAAAACTCCACCCGACATTACCGCGCAAACACTCCAGGAGGCGATACCAGAAAACTAATACAACTATCCATAATAAATAAGGAAAGCAGAAACATCCCATCACCAACTGTAATGTGACAACGGCATCCCACAGTTGAACGTCCGGTGAACATCAGCGCACTAAAAAGGAAGGAATTTTATGCTTTAGTGGTTTCATGCTTAAACACAGCCTGCAAATAACAATAACTCTGTAGTTATAACTTTT
>Ga0123352_10013485_pt1 | contig 12970 bp, 6 predicted proteins | sample TergutLab28metaG_FD_89700 | JGI IMG/M metagenome (GOLD analysis project Ga0123352, IMG submission 89700) | Labiotermes labralis P1 segment gut microbial communities from Petit-Saut dam, French Guiana - Lab288 P1 | ecosystem: Host-associated > Arthropoda: Insects > Digestive system > Gut ... | reverse complement strand
GGCTGCGGTTACAGTTTTTAGTACTCCTGATGATGGGTGCTGTGACACCCGAAACATGTACAGTGATTTTGCAGTAAATAAATATCTGCATACTGTTGCATCTGGTTGGATTTTTATTAACATTGAGTTAACACAACACTTATTTTGAGAGTTCATGTCTTCTGGGTTGTTCTACTGAGCAGCAGGCATACACAACCCTGCTACAGCATAACAATGCAGGCAACCCAAATTCTCACCGTTTCTCCAGTGTGTTTCCTTAAAACCAAGGGACAGTTCTGTCACCTGGTTTGTCATCTTCCAAGTGCTCTGACTGGTTGTTCCATGTTCCAATATTTCATCCAACATCTGTGTGTTGTGTTTACGAGACACCAGAACCTCTTCATTTTAAATGTGTTCATGTCTGGAAGGATGATAATGGAATTGTTTTAGAAGAGATCACATGTGCTGGGATCTGCTGCTTATACTCATTAAATAAGATCTTGTGTTTAATAAACCTGTATAAGTCAACCAAACCTGTGGGAATAAAGAAATGATGATAAGTGGGGTATCTGCAGCAAACTGACACTACATCTAATCCTATAAAGGACCTTGCTAACTGTACATATCTGTAGCAAACTGACACTACATCTAACCCTATAAAGGACCTTGCTAACTGTATGTACCTGCAGCAAACTGACACTACATCTAACCCTATAAAGGACTGTGCTAACTATATGTATCGTCTTCTTTAACATTAAAATTTACATTTCATCCCTATAACGTATTTATGTGTGTTATATTGCACAGCATTGACTGTCTGGTCATATAGTGGTGACAGAGGGTGTGTACTCTGAAATAAGGACTGAATTTTTGTGTAAGCTAGGTTTGTCTTTGCGTAATTTGGGTTTTCCCCTGTTATGATAATTCCACAAAATCCTCATTTTCATTACTATCCCAATATTACTCTTACCGGTAAGATAAATAAGAGGGTACTTGATTATATTGTGACTATTTCATTAGGGTGTGTCTTGTCCTGTGGTTGTTTTAACTTTTTTTGTAATGTGTGGGTGTGTGTATGTGTGGGTTTTGTAAAGTGTGGGTGTTTTGGTAATATGTATACTTGTATTTACTGTGTTTTGTATTGTTTGTACTGTGGTTTTTGTATTGTTTCATTTATGTATATTTACTCTTATATGTTTTGCCTGTACTAGGACTACTGCCACCGAGTGACAACTTAATTGCATTTAGTAGTAATAGTAGTAGTAGTAATAAATGGTGAAGCCTATGAACCTTCAAAGCAGTGCTCTTTGAGGGGTACTGGAGGACATTGAAAGGAAATGTTCTTTTACATTGTTTTTCAGTTTTTGGTATGAGATGTGGACAAATTTTAGCTGCTAGATTAATTGATTGTATCAGCTGCTGGTACATATTTGTATTTGTGATGATTGAACAACGAAACATTGACACCAAGTGACTGTAAACAAAGTTGTTTTCACCCCAGCTCACAGGGTCCATGTGTTGCATGATGGACATTTCTGTGTGTCCAACAGGAGCTGCATGATGTTGAGGGTGAGTCAAAAGCATGCCACTTTCTGGGTTACGCACATTACTGTCTGGGGAACTTCCGAGAGGCAGTGCGTTACTATGACCAGGACCTGGCACTTGCTAAAGATTTGCAGGACAAGATGAACATGGGACGAGCCTACTGCAACCTTGGCCTAGCACACCTTGCACTCGGAAACTTGGAGACAGCTCTGGAGTGCCAGAAATATTTTCTTGGTATGTGTCTGGTTTGGAGACTGACATCACAAACAGTGCATTTGCTTGTTCAGTTTGTTGACTATGACTGTGAAATTAGTTTTGAGAGAAATTAGATGTACCCCCTTCAATATGTAGTGGTATGGCACCCTGCCTGTTCATGCCACTGTAGTTGAATGGCAGGAAATATTCAGATTGCCCTGTTTTCTTATTTGTACATTGTCTCTGGTGAATAATAGTAAAATGAAACACATTCTTTGCTCAAAGTATAAAGAATTGAAGCAGGTTGTCTTTTGATGACAAATATTAACACAGTGAAAGGGCAAACTTCAAAATATATGAGAGATATGGTACTGCTGTTTGGACAGGGTACCCAACTGCATGTCAGAGGTGGTGTTTGTTGCTATGGGTTAATTTAAGTGAGTGTAGTGTAGTGATTGCTTCATGGTTTTGTTCATGCTCACCTTACACATAATTGCTTTAAAATCTCTCATACTCTTGAATGTGAAATTTGATGGATTTTCACAATGATGGAGACTTATATTTTGGTTTTCTGGGTTGTTGTACCTTATTTTAGTCTTGTATATGGGTACTAGGGTTGAACCCTGAGGGTGGAGGGAGCATGTTCCATTGAACTGTTCATACCCATATACTGTACTATAACACTCTGTCATAATCCATAGGAAAAATGTGGAAAATGTGAAATTGATTTATTTAGGCCAGGATAATATAGAGTGGAGGACTTTTGTGAGTGTGGCATGAACTTATTATAAAAAAAGTTTGGAATTTCTTGTCCAGATGAATAATGGTCACCTGTTTGTTCTGTGCAGTGCAGATTTTGCTAGTGTTCTGCGTAGAAAGAGAATGATTCAATTCATTGTTTACCAGCAACTATTTTGGATTAGGGCCAAGACTGTTAAGAATTAGCATAGAGATATGAGAATACTTTCCAGTGTCTTCCTGGACTTTCTGCTTGCAATTGCAGAATTTTGTGGGCTTCTCGTGACATTTATATGAAACCATTAAATTAATGTTTCTTTACTGAGTTTTTACTTGGCTGAAAAAAATTGACTCCATTTTTTCTCTTTCCAAATGTGTGAACATTCCCCTTTATCTTGTACCACTTTATGTGCAGCAATTGCCCACATGATGAAGCACCTATCTGGAAAGTTCCGAGCACTCGGCAATATCGGCGATGTTCTTATCAAGATGGGTGATGTGGAGGAGGCAGTGAAGATGTACCAGAGACAGTTATCGTTTGCACGCCAGGGCCGGGACCGTGCACTGGAGGCAGCCGCATATGGTGCACTTGGTCTTGGTCACCGACTGCTTCGCTGTTATGACAAGGCTCTTGGCTACCACACACAGGTAGGTGCACTGGTTAGAATCCATTAGAAATTAAATGCTTGACACTACTTCAATCACCTCCATACAGGCAGCCCATTTAGATGTTGCAGAGCAGATTACACAGGCTTGTATTATTTTGGTGGGTCATTTCTTGTGCATTATTGTCAGGAGCGTGCCATGTGCAGCTGCCTTGTACAGGGTCTGCTAGTGAAACCTGGCGTTTTTTGAACGGCTAGTGTATGAAGGCGGATCATCCAGTTGCCATGGGAGAGGTAGCATTGGAAGTGTAAGGTTTTGCAGTTTCAGTTTCCATGGAGCAGTGGGGCCCAAAATACCGCGCGTTCGTCGTGGAGACGTTTTTTAAAAACGGCAAATCAGTAACTGACACACAGAGGAAGTTTCTTCTGCATTTTAATGTTGCATGTCACAGGAAGATTCCGTCACATCATTTAAACGGCGTTATTTTTCATGTCTGACAATATTTTTTAAATATTCCTATGGTATTTTTAAATTGCAACATATCCTGTATTTATTAAAGAAATTAAAAACATTTTTTCATGAAAATTGACTATGCACTATTTCTTTTGAAACTGGCGGACTCTGTATAATACCCTTGGTGTGAATGAGTGATTGCGTTTGTCACATATAGGTTGCCATGGGAACCATTGTTACTGGATTATGTGTGGTGGATATTCACGCTTGGCGAAGAAGCAGTTTTTGTAATTGAGGTAGTATGTGTTCACAGTGAAATGTGGGCTGAGGCTGAAGAAACAGTTGAGCATCAAGCATGTAATACAGTATAGCATAACCAGTTGGCAGCACTGAAGTAAATGAAACTAATGTATGTGGGTTGGTGTAAAAATGAAGAAACAAGAAATAAAATAGGCAACATAGCAGTGTTTGTTATATTGCTGGGTACATGATAATTTACTGTGTTTTTGTGCAGTTATGGTCTGGTCTGTGACACCGTGTCATTTTTTAGGCATTTTGACACTTTATTTGTCAGATTTTGACCCAGTCCTTCAACCCTGGATGTGGACACAGTGTGCTGCTCCAAAACGTGGGTGTCCACCTAGAAGACTGCACAGTATAAGAACCCAGCCACAGTCATAAATATAGTTTTACTTTTTACTGACATTTTCTAGTGCAGAAATACAAGTGAGTGTCATTTGCTGTTCTGCATTGAAACCTAATGTTAACAAATAGCATTATGGTGTTTGCTGGTTGCAGGAGTTGATGCTTCGGCAGGAAATGAGTGACCTGAAAGGGGAATGCCGGGCACATGGACACTTAGGAGCAGTGCACATGTCATTGGCTAACTATACAAATGCCATGAAATGCTACCAGGAGCAGCTTGAACGGGCCAAGGAGCTTAAAGACAGTGCGGTTGAGGCTCAGGCGTTCGGCAACTTAGGGATAGCACGTCTCAACATGGGACATTATGAGAATGCTATTGGCTACTTTGAGCAGCAGTTGGCAACACTAGAACAACTATCCACATCAACATCCATGCTGGATAAGGTAACGATAGGACAGTGATGAAATTATAATTCTTCCCATGTATTTTAGTGCAGTACATGTATGGCTGCAGTTCAGTGTGATGATTTCATTTTAGCGAGCAGTTTTTAATCCCCTATCAGTTTACTTATTAGGATCCTTTGCATGTGAAAAACAAGTATTAGCTTTGCTGGGTCTGTCCATCTTTGTGGAACATCTCAGCTCCCAGTGAATGGTATTTTGTGAAGTTTCGTATTCTGAGGGGGGATTTTTACTAAAATCTGGTGAAAAAATTCAAGTTTGAGTAAACTGGACAAAAATAAAACTCTTTATGTCGATGTCTCGCCATGATTGGTCTACATAATTGAAACTGTGTTCTCTATGAGGTAGGTGTTGAGGCTGAACAGTTTTTATACTTGAGACAGGTTGTGTTCTGTGTAAGGTATGAGCTGAGACTGAAGAAACAGTTGAGCATTGAATATTATTTATAATTGAAACAGACTGTTCTGTGTGAGGTATGAGCTCAGGCTGATGATATATCAGGCATCAAGCATAAATCATTGTAAACATCAGTTGTTGATGTTTAGTTCATATTGCTTTTAAATTTCTCTGCCTACAGTCTCTTGATGATGATTGACTCTAAATCTTTTTGTAAGCTAGGGATAAGTCTGACAGTGCTTCTTAAAGTACTCATTGTTCTTCTAGAAATTATTTACACGTTTGATGTCAAGGGACAATAACTGAGTTAATGTGCCAGACATTTTATGCTCAGCAGACATTTCCTAACTTGTGTCAAGCAGAGTAATATCCTTTGGGTTCAACAAGTGTAGTTGTTCAGAATTTCCACTGTATGGCAGTGTTGCTGTTTGCCAGCATCTGGCTGTGGTTGCACACAAGTCACAATAGTACAGCCACTCCCTGCTTTTATATCAGTCCACGCATGAGTGAGTCTTAAAGCTGTTGTCCTGCAGAGTGTTATTGCTGTAGCAAGTATTCTTTCTTTTTCTGGATTTGTGCAAACATACATTCGGCAGATATGGTGCAATGCATGATACACCAAAGCAAGAAATACAAAAGGGAACATTCAAATTACTTTTGTTCATTTCGTACAGAAGCCCAAGGTCTGGTGCAATTGAAGCTAGCATCATCCATTGACAGAAATAATATTTTTATTTGCCAAGTTCAAAATATTCACTTTAGGATTGATGTGACCATCATTCAGTGATGGTTTTTAAGTGACTGGTTAAGTGACCATGGTTACTGTAACAGAAGTTAATACAAGTTCTCATGACTGTGCCACTTGTATTTCCAGGGACGAGCATTTGGCAACTTGGGTGACTGCTATGATGCACTGGGAGATTTGGATGAGGCCATCAAGTGTCATGAGCAGCATCTTGCTATCGGTCTGAAGCTGAAGAGCGCGCGGGACCAGGAGCGTGCTTATCGTGGATTAGGGCACTCTCATCAGTGTCTTGGTAACCTGCAGCAAGCTCTTGTGTGCTTTGAGAAGAGACTTGTTGTAGCCCATGAGCTCAACAACCCTGAGGCCAAGGCATCTGCGTATGGGGAGCTTGGACACATACACAGTACCCTGGGGCATTTTGAACAGGCCATATCGTGCCTGGAACATCAGCTGGCCATTGCAAGGTGAGGTTGGACAATGTGATGAAATTCCAGTGAATTGCTTGGTATGCATTTGTATTGTTGAAGATTGAGAATATATGTGAAATATACATACCGTCATAGAACATTCTTACAATAAAACCAACTAGATACACTAATTTCTGAAATTTATTATTGGAATAAAACTCTACATGTTTCAGACAGTTTCTCTGTCCATCATCAGGAGATTTTCACTGTACACACAACAATGGTATATGTCATACAGGTTTGCTGACAGCTTGCAAGCTGTCAGCAAACCTGTATGACATATACCATTGTTGTGTGTACAGTGAAAATCTCCTGATGATGGACAGAGAAACTGTCTGAAACATGTAGAGTTTTATTCCAATAATAAATTTCAGAAATTAGTGTATCTAGTTGGTTTTATTGTAAGAATGTTCTATGACGGTATGTATATTTCACATATATTCTCAATCTTCAACAATACAAATGCATACCAAGCAATTCACTGGAATTTCATCACATTGTCCAACCTCACCTTGCAATGGCCAGCTGATGTTCCAGGCACGATATGGCCTGTTCAAAATGCCCCAGGGTACTGTGTATGTGTCCAAGCTCCCCATACGCAGATGCCTTGGCCTCAGGGTTGTTGAGCTCATGGGCTACAACAAGTCTCTTCTCAAAGCACACAAGAGCTTGCTGCAGGTTACCAAGACACTGATGAGAGTGCCCTAATCCACGATAAGCACGCTCCTGGTCCCGCGCGCTCTTCAGCTTCAGACCGATAGCAAGATGCTGCTCATGACACTTGATGGCCTCATCCAAATCTCCCAGTGCATCATAGCAGTCACCCAAGTTGCCAAATGCTCGTCCCTGGAAATACAAGTGGCACAGTCATGAGAACTTGTATTAACTTCTGTTACAGTAACCATGGTCACTTAACCAGTCACTTAAAAACCATCACTGAATGATGGTCACATCAATCCTAAAGTGAATATTTTGAACTTGGCAAATAAAAATATTATTTCTGTCAATGGATGATGCTAGCTTCAATTGCACCAGACCTTGGGCTTCTGTACGAAATGAACAAAAGTAATTTGAATGTTCCCTTTTGTATTTCTTGCTTTGGTGTATCATGCATTGCACCATATCTGCCGAATGTATGTTTGCACAAATCCAGAAAAAGAAAGAATACTTGCTACAGCAATAACACTCTGCAGGACAACAGCTTTAAGACTCACTCATGCGTGGACTGATATAAAAGCAGGGAGTGGCTGTACTATTGTGACTTGTGTGCAACCACAGCCAGATGCTGGCAAACAGCAACACTGCCATACAGTGGAAATTCTGAACAACTACACTTGTTGAACCCAAAGGATATTACTCTGCTTGACACAAGTTAGGAAATGTCTGCTGAGCATAAAATGTCTGGCACATTAACTCAGTTATTGTCCCTTGACATCAAACGTGTAAATAATTTCTAGAAGAACAATGAGTACTTTAAGAAGCACTGTCAGACTTATCCCTAGCTTACAAAAAGATTTAGAGTCAATCATCATCAAGAGACTGTAGGCAGAGAAATTTAAAAGCAATATGAACTAAACATCAACAACTGATGTTTACAATGATTTATGCTTGATGCCTGATATATCATCAGCCTGAGCTCATACCTCACACAGAACAGTCTGTTTCAATTATAAATAATATTCAATGCTCAACTGTTTCTTCAGTCTCAGCTCATACCTTACACAGAACACAACCTGTCTCAAGTATAAAAACTGTTCAGCCTCAACACCTACCTCATAGAGAACACAGTTTCAATTATGTAGACCAATCATGGCGAGACATCGACATAAAGAGTTTTATTTTTGTCCAGTTTACTCAAACTTGAATTTTTTCACCAGATTTTAGTAAAAATCCCCCCTCAGAATACGAAACTTCACAAAATACCATTCACTGGGAGCTGAGATGTTCCACAAAGATGGACAGACCCAGCAAAGCTAATACTTGTTTTTCACATGCAAAGGATCCTAATAAGTAAACTGATAGGGGATTAAAAACTGCTCGCTAAAATGAAATCATCACACTGAACTGCAGCCATACATGTACTGCACTAAAATACATGGGAAGAATTATAATTTCATCACTGTCCTATCGTTACCTTATCCAGCATGGATGTTGATGTGGATAGTTGTTCTAGTGTTGCCAACTGCTGCTCAAAGTAGCCAATAGCATTCTCATAATGTCCCATGTTGAGACGTGCTATCCCTAAGTTGCCGAACGCCTGAGCCTCAACCGCACTGTCTTTAAGCTCCTTGGCCCGTTCAAGCTGCTCCTGGTAGCATTTCATGGCATTTGTATAGTTAGCCAATGACATGTGCACTGCTCCTAAGTGTCCATGTGCCCGGCATTCCCCTTTCAGGTCACTCATTTCCTGCCGAAGCATCAACTCCTGCAACCAGCAAACACCATAATGCTATTTGTTAACATTAGGTTTCAATGCAGAACAGCAAATGACACTCACTTGTATTTCTGCACTAGAAAATGTCAGTAAAAAGTAAAACTATATTTATGACTGTGGCTGGGTTCTTATACTGTGCAGTCTTCTAGGTGGACACCCACGTTTTGGAGCAGCACACTGTGTCCACATCCAGGGTTGAAGGACTGGGTCAAAATCTGACAAATAAAGTGTCAAAATGCCTAAAAAATGACACGGTGTCACAGACCAGACCATAACTGCACAAAAACACAGTAAATTATCATGTACCCAGCAATATAACAAACACTGCTATGTTGCCTATTTTATTTCTTGTTTCTTCATTTTTACACCAACCCACATACATTAGTTTCATTTACTTCAGTGCTGCCAACTGGTTATGCTATACTGTATTACATGCTTGATGCTCAACTGTTTCTTCAGCCTCAGCCCACATTTCACTGTGAACACATACTACCTCAATTACAAAAACTGCTTCTTCGCCAAGCGTGAATATCCACCACACATAATCCAGTAACAATGGTTCCCATGGCAACCTATATGTGACAAACGCAATCACTCATTCACACCAAGGGTATTATACAGAGTCCGCCAGTTTCAAAAGAAATAGTGCATAGTCAATTTTCATGAAAAAATGTTTTTAATTTCTTTAATAAATACAGGATATGTTGCAATTTAAAAATACCATAGGAATATTTAAAAAATATTGTCAGACATGAAAAATAACGCCGTTTAAATGATGTGACGGAATCTTCCTGTGACATGCAACATTAAAATGCAGAAGAAACTTCCTCTGTGTGTCAGTTACTGATTTGCCGTTTTTAAAAAACGTCTCCACGACGAACGCGCGGTATTTTGGGCCCCACTGCTCCATGGAAACTGAAACTGCAAAACCTTACACTTCCAATGCTACCTCTCCCATGGCAACTGGATGATCCGCCTTCATACACTAGCCGTTCAAAAAACGCCAGGTTTCACTAGCAGACCCTGTACAAGGCAGCTGCACATGGCACGCTCCTGACAATAATGCACAAGAAATGACCCACCAAAATAATACAAGCCTGTGTAATCTGCTCTGCAACATCTAAATGGGCTGCCTGTATGGAGGTGATTGAAGTAGTGTCAAGCATTTAATTTCTAATGGATTCTAACCAGTGCACCTACCTGTGTGTGGTAGCCAAGAGCCTTGTCATAACAGCGAAGCAGTCGGTGACCAAGACCAAGTGCACCATATGCGGCTGCCTCCAGTGCACGGTCCCGGCCCTGGCGTGCAAACGATAACTGTCTCTGGTACATCTTCACTGCCTCCTCCACATCACCCATCTTGATAAGAACATCGCCGATATTGCCGAGTGCTCGGAACTTTCCAGATAGGTGCTTCATCATGTGGGCAATTGCTGCACATAAAGTGGTACAAGATAAAGGGGAATGTTCACACATTTGGAAAGAGAAAAAATGGAGTCAATTTTTTTCAGCCAAGTAAAAACTCAGTAAAGAAACATTAATTTAATGGTTTCATATAAATGTCACGAGAAGCCCACAAAATTCTGCAATTGCAAGCAGAAAGTCCAGGAAGACACTGGAAAGTATTCTCATATCTCTATGCTAATTCTTAACAGTCTTGGCCCTAATCCAAAATAGTTGCTGGTAAACAATGAATTGAATCATTCTCTTTCTACGCAGAACACTAGCAAAATCTGCACTGCACAGAACAAACAGGTGACCATTATTCATCTGGACAAGAAATTCCAAACTTTTTTTATAATAAGTTCATGCCACACTCACAAAAGTCCTCCACTCTATATTATCCTGGCCTAAATAAATCAATTTCACATTTTCCACATTTTTCCTATGGATTATGACAGAGTGTTATAGTACAGTATATGGGTATGAACAGTTCAATGGAACATGCTCCCTCCACCCTCAGGGTTCAACCCTAGTACCCATATACAAGACTAAAATAAGGTACAACAACCCAGAAAACCAAAATATAAGTCTCCATCATTGTGAAAATCCATCAAATTTCACATTCAAGAGTATGAGAGATTTTAAAGCAATTATGTGTAAGGTGAGCATGAACAAAACCATGAAGCAATCACTACACTACACTCACTTAAATTAACCCATAGCAACAAACACCACCTCTGACATGCAGTTGGGTACCCTGTCCAAACAGCAGTACCATATCTCTCATATATTTTGAAGTTTGCCCTTTCACTGTGTTAATATTTGTCATCAAAAGACAACCTGCTTCAATTCTTTATACTTTGAGCAAAGAATGTGTTTCATTTTACTATTATTCACCAGAGACAATGTACAAATAAGAAAACAGGGCAATCTGAATATTTCCTGCCATTCAACTACAGTGGCATGAACAGGCAGGGTGCCATACCACTACATATTGAAGGGGGTACATCTAATTTCTCTCAAAACTAATTTCACAGTCATAGTCAACAAACTGAACAAGCAAATGCACTGTTTGTGATGTCAGTCTCCAAACCAGACACATACCAAGAAAATATTTCTGGCACTCCAGAGCTGTCTCCAAGTTTCCGAGTGCAAGGTGTGCTAGGCCAAGGTTGCAGTAGGCTCGTCCCATGTTCATCTTGTCCTGCAAATCTTTAGCAAGTGCCAGGTCCTGGTCATAGTAACGCACTGCCTCTCGGAAGTTCCCCAGACAGTAATGTGCGTAACCCAGAAAGTGGCATGCTTTTGACTCACCCTCAACATCATGCAGCTCCTGTTGGACACACAGAAATGTCCATCATGCAACACATGGACCCTGTGAGCTGGGGTGAAAACAACTTTGTTTACAGTCACTTGGTGTCAATGTTTCGTTGTTCAATCATCACAAATACAAATATGTACCAGCAGCTGATACAATCAATTAATCTAGCAGCTAAAATTTGTCCACATCTCATACCAAAAACTGAAAAACAATGTAAAAGAACATTTCCTTTCAATGTCCTCCAGTACCCCTCAAAGAGCACTGCTTTGAAGGTTCATAGGCTTCACCATTTATTACTACTACTACTATTACTACTAAATGCAATTAAGTTGTCACTCGGTGGCAGTAGTCCTAGTACAGGCAAAACATATAAGAGTAAATATACATAAATGAAACAATACAAAAACCACAGTACAAACAATACAAAACACAGTAAATACAAGTATACATATTACCAAAACACCCACACTTTACAAAACCCACACATACACACACCCACACATTACAAAAAAAGTTAAAACAACCACAGGACAAGACACACCCTAATGAAATAGTCACAATATAATCAAGTACCCTCTTATTTATCTTACCGGTAAGAGTAATATTGGGATAGTAATGAAAATGAGGATTTTGTGGAATTATCATAACAGGGGAAAACCCAAATTACGCAAAGACAAACCTAGCTTACACAAAAATTCAGTCCTTATTTCAGAGTACACACCCTCTGTCACCACTATATGACCAGACAGTCAATGCTGTGCAATATAACACACATAAATACGTTATAGGGATGAAATGTAAATTTTAATGTTAAAGAAGACGATACATATAGTTAGCACAGTCCTTTATAGGGTTAGATGTAGTGTCAGTTTGCTGCAGGTACATACAGTTAGCAAGGTCCTTTATAGGGTTAGATGTAGTGTCAGTTTGCTACAGATATGTACAGTTAGCAAGGTCCTTTATAGGATTAGATGTAGTGTCAGTTTGCTGCAGATACCCCACTTATCATCATTTCTTTATTCCCACAGGTTTGGTTGACTTATACAGGTTTATTAAACACAAGATCTTATTTAATGAGTATAAGCAGCAGATCCCAGCACATGTGATCTCTTCTAAAACAATTCCATTATCATCCTTCCAGACATGAACACATTTAAAATGAAGAGGTTCTGGTGTCTCGTAAACACAACACACAGATGTTGGATGAAATATTGGAACATGGAACAACCAGTCAGAGCACTTGGAAGATGACAAACCAGGTGACAGAACTGTCCCTTGGTTTTAAGGAAACACACTGGAGAAACGGTGAGAATTTGGGTTGCCTGCATTGTTATGCTGTAGCAGGGTTGTGTATGCCTGCTGCTCAGTAGAACAACCCAGAAGACATGAACTCTCAAAATAAGTGTTGTGTTAACTCAATGTTAATAAAAATCCAACCAGATGCAACAGTATGCAGATATTTATTTACTGCAAAATCACTGTACATGTTTCGGGTGTCACAGCACCCATCATCAGGAGTACTAAAAACTGTAACCGCAGCC
>Ga0123352_10013484_pt1 | contig 12971 bp, 7 predicted proteins | sample TergutLab28metaG_FD_89700 | JGI IMG/M metagenome (GOLD analysis project Ga0123352, IMG submission 89700) | Labiotermes labralis P1 segment gut microbial communities from Petit-Saut dam, French Guiana - Lab288 P1 | ecosystem: Host-associated > Arthropoda: Insects > Digestive system > Gut ... | reverse complement strand
GACAGTGTCAGAAAAATCATCTTACTTCACACACTCTCCATACTTTCTCAAAACTCCACTAACGACTTTTTTCTTCACACCATTCGCAGTTCACATGCGACATTTTGGCTGCGTCGTTGTCACCAATCGAGACTGGCCAACCTTTTGTTGAATGCTGTTCTAGTCTACCGACTTTCGTCAACATTTCCAGTGTATTTTTCACGCGGAGGAATCGAGAGTCTCTATATGATATTTCCTTAGTCCGTCAAGGGAAGAATAACTAAAACAGATATTTCAGCGTTTCTCCGAAAAATATATAAAATTCTATTGCCTAATAAACTTATTTTTTAAATTTTAAATTTCTTTTCTTTACATTTCCAGCTGAGGCCACAGTTTTAGGTAAGGAGATCCGGTTGAACAGCCTGAAAGTTTTCAGGGTTCTGCCTTGTTGTGGCAGTCCACAAACATCTTCTCTCACAACAAAGAGCTACATCACACCTTTCGCATATCACTGAAACATTTCTGGTGACACCCTTTTCCGCACACACACTAAATCTTCTTCGCGTGGCAGACGGAATAGGCCAATGTTTCCTACCACGTTCTTCAAATCTATCGACTTGAGTGGCAGCAGCAGGTGATCTTCCTATTGGCCTTTGCACATTCCGTTCATGTCCAGCGTGTGCCAGTAATTTCCCCAGTAGGGTGTTCTGAAAATCGCTATGCGGAATTTTCTTACACCCAGTAAGGAAAAAAGGATGTAGCTATTCCGAATGGGCAGGTCAAACAGATTGAAGAAGAGTTTCTTTTTCGATTTCCATGTGCGACGGTTGATAGAATTGGAATTTGCCATTCTATCTCCCTTATCTACATAGCCCATGCTGCTGACAAAAAAATATTCATTCCGGCCAAGAGTTAAGGCAATGAAATGCCATATTATGGCTGACTATTTAGAGACCGGTCTGTTTATTCGTATATATGTAACTGCAATTGGAATAATAATCCAGTGGAGATGGCCAGAGTGTGGTTTCTCACGTTCAATATACGAGTAGGGCATGGGAAGACAATGAACTCATAGTATGGCCATTAATTGCCTAAATTTATTGGTGTGGGCGAGTTTGTGCGCCCTGTTTATTTTATTTTTTAAACCGTGCTTCTGTAATGCACCAGAAACCGAATTGAAATGGAAGACTGACATAGAAACCAATATAATATTAGCATTTTATCATATACAGACAGTTGGTGTTTAGTCCCTTTCAGCAGTAATATATCCTGCGACCGCAAAAATAATTTGCTTCTCTGTTGCGACTATAGCGAGAAAGGTCGCTAAATAAGCAATTTTTAGATCAGAGCGGAGTACACAGCAAGCAAATTGTTATGCGAAGCACGCCGTCACAAACAGAATTCCTATAACAGAGTGAATGAGGCTTTGAGGCTTCGTCGGTTTGGAATTCGTCGTCAATGCACTTCGAATGGAGAGGCATGGTGAGAAGGAAGTGAAAGGAGTCAGTTGTTTAGCATAAAAGCAAACATATAATTGTTTCGAATAGTAGAGATTGACTAAAAATTTGGTATACATGAGGCGCAAATGTACGTTATTGGTAAATTAGCCGGAGCGTGAATCTTACCAAAACCAATATATAATGTGGAGGAAACGAGTTGGGCTATTATTCTAAGCCTCTACATGAGTGTGCGGGGCAATTAAATGGCCAGCGGTTTGGTGCGTTCGTAAGATGCCGATTTAAAAGGATCTGGTGCGTTCGTCGGATAAAGGTTACTACTCAGATTTTAAGCTGTACACAGCTGGTGGACTATAAAAAGACTGTATTGTACAATCGAAATTTTGTATTGTATTGTATTATACTGACTAATTTCATATTCTGTTTGACTTAGTTTCAATAATGAAACAATGAAACGTAAATTATGTAAATGTAAATTGATTTTTGTGTACTGCCGTCTTATGTAGCATTTGAACAATGTGTCACAACCCTTCTTTCAAAATATGAATCATCTGAGGGTCATTGAAGCAGCTGGTATTTTCATCCATTGATCACGACCCTGAACTACCAGCTGATGGACAATATACCTCCAGCGTCTGCAACACGTCTTTCAATCGAATGAAATTTTATCACATCATTCTGACAAATCACACACACTTCAATCTCTGGTCTCCCCCACATAGTACACCCTTAGTTCAAAATAGCTCATTTTGCTGCTTTTTATTTAACACATGTCAGATAACTTTCAAATTCAGTGTGTTCATGCCAGCAATCTGATGCATATCCTGCTGCAAGAGCATCTTCTGCACGCAATTTTTGCCACATTCATTCACTTTGACTATCACTAACAGAATTCTTGATAAAACTGGCACAAACAAAGCAGGCTTTTCTTAATGAATCAACATTAACTGATTCAGTCCCTGGACAAACAAGTTAAAGAAGCAGTCCTCTTCCCCTGCAGCTTCTATTGTAAATACATTAGCAATCCCTAACGCATATTTCGGCAGGCTCAAGTCTGTGTGTGTTATTCAGGAATTGCTCTCAACACTAATATCAGCAAATCAGGTTAGAAGAAAAGCAATTACACCTAATTCCGACGGACACGATGCTGTGTAATTCCAACAGCTTCCGAAAATATAACATCAAATACTTACCCCAACAGTCAGTAAGCCTGAAGAAAGTTCCTAACGCATTTTCTCATGGCCGGTGGTGTACGTTCCTCAAAAACCTCCGCACAACATGATGTATTTTCTGTGACGGTATCCAACTCTGCAAATGATCAATCTAAAATCAGCCTTTCCGGCAGCTCAGGCACTTTATATACAGGTGCACATCCTTCATTGGATCTGTGCAATCAGATAAGCCGCATGTAGACCAGTAGATTTTGACCCTGGATGTTACTTACACATTACTATCTTATGAAGCTGCTACTTACAATCAACTCCTCTGAAGTATCATTGTTTATGCTATCTTATCATATCTCACAATGCATCCTGTAAGATAGTATTTCCCAAAAATGTTTAGTTGCGGCTATTATTTGCTTCAAAACTACCAAGTAACAGTAAAAAATAAATTACAAACTTTCAATGCACAGCATAATTACAAATTAAGTCAACGGGATCAAACATTGTACGATTAAGTTTTATTAAAACCATTAACATAAAGGTAAAGGTGCCCAAACGCTTGCCATAAAGGCATAAGGGGGAGTAGAGGTTTAAATCCACACATTCCTAATTTCAGTACAAGTTGGAATTAAGTGGTCAACTTCACTCCCCAGCCATTTTAGCCCAAGGAACACACCAGGGACCCACTTAAGAGAAGGGAGCTGAGTGGTTCCCAAAGCTGGTCTGGACACTTCTGGAGGAGAGAAAAATATCTTGCTCCTGCCAGGAATTAATCCAGGATTCCTCTGTTCTCCAGTACATAGCCTAGTCACTATATAGAGTTATGCGACCCATCACCACCAACATAACACATGTTACTGTTTGCTGTTTCATAGCAGGATGGCATAGACATCAAATTCTTGGATGGATATCACCATTGACCGTGGTAATCCTATTCAGTTGTTTCAAAGGTGATGTGACATGAACTTCTGGACTTCTAATTATATAGCTCATGAAGGATGTCACTTGTGAATCCCATATAAAAAAGAAATGAAGATGAAGTCTTTGAATGCATGAAGCATACAGCAAATGGACGAGAGCATGATTAGCAGGATTGGCCAGCACTCCACTACCACAAGGACAACAACATGCATATGAAACTGTCAGCTGCAGAATATCGTAAGGCATTATTGCTACCGCTATGTGTGCAGTGAACACCAAACAGCACAGGTATGCTTCACTACCTGTATTCTATAATTAATTATTTACAACCACATTATGGTTTTGTGGGTTGTGACATATGTCAGTTTAGGTGGATACAAGTGTCTCAAAGGAACATGCCAACTGCATCTTCAGGATCAAAGTGAAAAGGAAAGATGTGGTCAGGTTATATAAGCATGTGACACTGAAGGAGCTGGCTTAGATCAGTAGGTGGACCCTGAAATCCAAGGCAGCATAGTTCTCTGAAACCAAAATAAAAAAATTGAATTAAAAACTGTATAATTTATTTAATTATCCTGCCAGTTACTCACACAAAAGTGTCCAATGACTGGATGTTAAGGAACGAATGTGGATGGAACGGCCTGCAAATTGTTTAAGGTATTATCCTAGTGTTCATCTGCAAGGGCTGAGGAAACCACGAAAGAAACGAGTCAGGACAGTCGGTACCATAGCTAAGATTCAAACTGGGCACCACTGAATACAAGCCAGAATTACTGCCACGTCAGACAACTTATTATATTATGTGCCTAGTATTTTGGTTTCACATCTGTCAAACTTTCGAAAAAGTCTACCGGAACTAGCAGTTCCATCATTTCCTGTCAGTGCTGCCACAACAGTCTACACTGCCACACTGAAATAAAAAATCACTGTGTTGTTCCATCTCACTGCATCACGCTTATCTGCTGTCCATTTCTTGTGACATGCAAAGTTCTAACATCTGCCATTTCAATATACACTGATATATACAGTTTCTGCACTTTGTCACTCCCCGATTAAACAAAAAGTATCAGTACTTACTACGGTCAGCATTACAGGTATGTCTGTCACAGAACGTCTGTCTTCACCATTTAATTTTTTGTACCTTATCAAAAATTTACCTGCTGTTATAGAACTCAACATTCGTTATCGCTTTCTTACCTCAGCTCACCATCCTTTGTCAGATTCAGACCCTTCTCTGCCACATTGCTTTCATCAATATGTGTTCAAGTATTATCCTCCCATCTGTGTCTAGGTCTCCCTAGTAGTCTCTTCGCAGCTCAGCACTTCCAATAAACCACTAATTTCCCCATGTATCCCGACATCCTGCCAAGCTCTTCATCCTTCTTTAAGCAATCACCGTGGTTATATTGAGTAAAACATAAACTGTAAATGTCCTCCACATTTACTTCTAACATGTAACATAGTCTTGAATTTCTTCAAGATTTGACCTACTGTGGCTGCTGATTTCAGGCAGAACTCAAACACAAACTTTAAATTTCAAATGAGTTGCTACTAGAACGCCGTTTGGCTAGCCAATAGCCAGTAACTTTGGTCATCAATACCTGAAAAAATATTCCAAAATTGTAAAATTATTTTAGACACAACAATTTGTATATGTGTAACGCAGTTTGTGTAGTGACTAGGCCACAGGCTGGACGGTTCAGAATTCGGATCTTCATGGGGGCGAAAATTTTCTATTCTTAAAAACTCCCGGAACAGCTCTTAGGCTCTCCCAGCCTCCTCTTGAATGGGTGCAGGGATTCCTTCCTGGGCGTAAAGTGGTCGGAGCGAGAAGTTAGCCACTCAACTGCATCTAGTGTCTAGGTTAAGAATGAGTGGAGATATACCTCTACACTAGTTACAGGCCGTCATGCTATTGACAGGGACAATCTGTGGATATGCTTCTAACTTTGGAAGTACAAAATAAGGAAAAATATACCCCTTAATTAAGACTACTGCATTCTACCACACTGACCACTGCCCACTCCTGGTCACGTGTCCACAGACACCTCAGTTGGCCTCCAATCAACACATTTACCAGTGCCACTCTGTAACAGAACAAAATCAAAACAACATGTTATGGAATTCGCACTATTGTGAAGGCAACTGAATGTTGCCTGTTTCAACTATTACAATCAAATTACTGACAAAAATCAATAAATTTCTCTGATATTCCCCATTAAGTACTTTTCACCTGTTAACAAACCCCTATGATAACAAACACTATACATGACACAAACGAAACAGCAGAGCCATGCGATTTACCAGTAGTGGCCAGACAGACGAGATTTGGGAGATGCTCTTTAGAACACACCTTACGCTACAGACATGCATTCAAATTAATATTTTTTCCCTTAATTGCTGGATCCTTATTTCTGTTCATCCAAATATGAGAGGTTAGTTGTCGTTAGTTATGACTCTCCTCTCTTTGGAAAATATTTCAAAATGATATTTATTCCAAGCACATTAATGGAATATTATTTGTTACCTATACAAGTACAGGACCATTTAAGGGATTATGACACATGATGAAATTAAACAAACCTTCATTTCTCAAAGTACAGTCAAATGTGTGTTGCACAAAGCATCGTTTACCGTTCATAATTAGCAGCTTTTGGACATTATCCATCATTTCGTGATTCACATAAAAATGAAGCACAATGCTCCAGTGGCAGGATCGGCCCATTGGTTAAAAAAATTAAAGCCTAACTGCTAAAGATATTTTCATCCACTATGTTCCAGAGAGCTCTTCCTTTTTCCATCGGCCGAACAGGCATTCCCTAATCTACATTCAAGGCACGCTTGTGCCTTGAATGTAACTTCGTAGTAGAAAAGTTAGAGGCGGTGGGAGATAAGATACTGTACAGTTTGTACAGTGCATGTGTACCGAATGGTACAGTGCATGTGTACCGAATGATACAGTGCATGTGTACCGAATGATAAGATACTGTGCAGTTTGTACAATGCATGTGTACCGAATGGTAACAATTTGTGGCCGTGACATAAAGAACGTTATACACAGTGATAGGCTACTGGCCAGTAGTTGGTTCGTACGTGGTATATGGGAAAGTTACAATTATATTAAAGCAGCGACAATTAAGGCTCCGTTGCGAAGTACATACGAAATGTGTTCTTCTGGGATATTGCACAGCGTGGAGTGGCAATTCCCTACCGACCTTTGGAGACATCATATCGGTCCAGTTTCCAATGTGCAAAAGTTTTTGCTTTGAAGATGGAGCCCATTTGTTGTCCCGAAATATCGGCACGCAATTACCAGTATACTGTGCGTACTGCACCGGAAGATCGCAGTTCTCCTTCCAAACCAATAATAATTTTACCTTAACCTTTAGAAGCCCAGCGTCAACTATAGTTGATTTACCGCACCGCTAACCTCAAAAGTTGCATTTTATATATTTATTCAACAAATATAGGTATCGAATATTTTAAACATGGTGTATACTCTCCGTATTTTTCTCTTCAAAATGCGTTTGTTTCATAATTCTAACATATTTGGTTTCTGTATTATTCACTTTTTATATACAGGGTGTGCTAAAATTAAAAAATAATTCCGGCACCAAAAGGTTAATGCTTCGGCGACACAAACAAATGCACATTTCTACATTCTATATATACACCTACTATTACTTAACTACTAAATGTTTCGGCATTGTCGCCATCTTCAATTATATTACCCCCAAATTTCATTAAAATATGCAGCAATAATTATGAAACACTTTATTTCTATTACAACTTAATATTTTTATAATCCAATTAAAAATATCGCTTATATATTAACAGGTTTTATTGCAATTTGAATCAAGAACGGGTATTTGATTACGAGCAATAACTGTAACGTACACTTACACATCTTTCAATCATACAATAAAAAAAATTGTTATCACTGTATTAACAGCACTAATTTATGTTACACATATTTCATAATTTTAACTACAATCTGCATTACTGACATCACAACAATTGTGTTTATTATAAATAATGTATTGTCGTACATTTCAAATGAATCTTGGTGTAAGATCCCTGAAGATGGTGAGAATGGCGGAACATGTAGGAGTTAAGGAAATGAAAACAAATTGATTGTGAAATTGAGCATTTGTTGGTGTTACTAAAGCTTTAATGTGTCAAGATGCACGCAATAAACGATATAAAAGCTAAAATAACTTGAAGCTTTAAGGGGGTATGATATCTGAATTAGCACCCTTTAGGACCGACCAGCAGATTCGAGTCTGCTAATGTTTGGTCCCGACGAGAATGAAGGAATGTAGACAGTGGAGATTAACTGATGGGTAAATTCATGTTGTTTATTGTGTATTGAATAGTAATGAGGTGAATGTCGGAAATAAGTTCAGATGTGCAGTAAATGTTGCGCACTGGGTGTAGGTGGAGGAAACCGAGAGCGCCGGGTTCTTGTTGCAACTGGTGTGGTTAGTAGACCGTGTGGGAGACTGGGTGGAAAAGATAATACGAGAGTGAATTTGAGGCAGAATGAATTCGGAATTTTTGGAGTGGATTAAAATGGCACCTATACAAGAACGGGAATTTTGAACAGATAATGAGTTGGCATCCCCTTTTACCGCCGGAAGTGACGTCACAGGTCACGTGATGTAAACAAACAGGGCGTCGGGGTCAATGACCTCTAAACTGGAAGTGACGTAGTATGTAAACAAATATGGCGGATAATCTTACCCCAGGCGTTCACGTGGTGTAAATAAACCTAACTTTAACCTCTGATATGTAAACAAATGACGTAGCATGTAAACAAAGATGGTGGACGATCTTGCCCCAGGCGGTCACGTGGTGTAAATAAAACTAATTTTAAACTCCTATATGTAAACAAATGACGTAGTAGGTAAACAAATATGGCGGATAAACTTGCCCTAAGCGGTCACGTGGTGTAAATAAACCTAACGTATATGGCGCATGACCGAATTTCGGCAGACAATGTGGCGCCTAACGTAACATTAACATCTGATATGTAAACAAATGACGCAGTATGTAAACAAAGATTGCGGGTGACCTAATTTCGGGAGACAGTATGGCGCCTAACCTAACTTTAACCTCTGATATGTAAACAAATGACCTATTATGTAAACAAACATGGCGGATGACCTACTCATGGTAGACTACAAATGACATAGTATATAAAAAATATAACGGATAACCTTGCCCCAGGCGTTCACGTGGTGTAAATAAACCTAACTTTGACCTCATATGTAAACAAATGACGCAGTATGTAAACAAATATGGCGGACAACATTGCCCCAGGCGGTCACATGTTGTAAACAAATCAAACTTTATCCTCTGATATGTAAACAAATATGGCGATGGTCACACGAAGTAAACATATGACGTAGTATGTAAACAAATATGTCTAATGACCTAATTTTGCTAGACAGTATGGCGCCGGATATTATTTTGAATTAGCGTTAACTTAACCTTAAGGTCTACCATTTTGAATGAGCGCCATTTTTAAATTTGTTCTAACACAAGTCCGCCATTTTCCCAACATGGGTGCCAGCTATGTATTTTAAAATTTTTTCTAACTTAACCTTAAGTTTGAAATGTCGCTTTCCGCCATTTTCCAATGTGGCTACCTACTCGGTACTTTTAAATTAAACCTAAATTCTTGCAATGTGGCTACCAGTGTGCTTACTTTAAGTTAAATTAATATGAATTTATGTTTCTTGTAGATTTGGTTCAAGTGTACGTTTCCGGACTTATAGCTGATCTATGCAGGGTTCGAATCCAGTGGTTTTAAGCCGCTCTCTTTTTTAAAGGATCCCAGGTATAATGAAATTATATACATTTTATAAAAACATATAATGTACGATTTTTAGGTATGTAATTAACAATTATGTAAACTATTTTAGTTCCAGTCAAAGTAGTTTTAAATCGGTAGACTATTTAACGTCTATTAGGATGGACGTTATGTTACAATAAGACGGACGCGTGTAAAAGGGGCGGTCATTGGATGTCGTGAGTGCAATTAAAAAGAGTATCGTTACAGTTAAGGCGACTCTCAATTGTTTGCTGGGAGAAGATCCACTATGTGCACGTTATAAGTCTGTACCCTTACATTTGTAAATACGGTAAATTACCCTTCGGCCACCCGAAAGTTTACGTGGGTGCAGACAATCCCCTTGACTAATTGGATAGTGAGGGTGTGATCAAATGTAAGGTTCTACCTCCTAGGAAACAATACCATCCGGTTCTTCCGTACAAAAGCAACTCCAAACTGATGTTCCCCTTGTGTTCTGCTTGTTCCGACATAATGAATCAAGGTAAATGTACACAATCTGATGAGGAGCGGTGCATAGTTGGTACATGGGTAGTGGATGAAGTCCTCAAGGCTGTAGAGATGGGTTATAGTGTAATGGACGTGTTTGAATTTTGGGAATATGAAGTGACGTCCTTTGACAAGGACACCAATACTGGAGGTCTGTTTGCTGAGTACGTAAACATGTTCTAAAATTGAAACAAGAATCATCCTGCTATCCATCATGGGTTCAACGTGAAGACGATAAGGACAGATACACTGAGGACTACCGGCGCGCAGATGGAATTGCTCTAGACAAGACATCCATTTAGAAAAATGTAGGGCAACAAACTTTGGCTAAACTCAAATTGAACTCAATGTGGGGCAAACGGGCACAGAACCAAAACAAGACCCAGACTACTATTGTGGACTCAGAGAAAGAGTTTTATGAGCTCTTGTTATGTCTGGGTAATGAGGTTACAAAGTAGGAGATCTTGTGTGGATCACAAAAGAGAAGTTGATATTTACCAAGGGGTATGAACAAACATTTTCAACAGAAATATTCCGTGTATTTAAGGTTATTCTTCGCGTACCCAAACCTGTTTATGAACTGTCAGATTTGCAGTATCGGCCTATCAAAGAGCAGTTTCACAATTACGAGCTTGACAAAGTTACTGTATCGCCCCAAACCGAGTTCCAAATAGATAAAATAGTACGCACACGTAACAATGATGGTATTAAACAACATCTTGTCAAATGGAGAGGATACGATGCGACGTTCAATTCTTAGATAAACGCTACGGATATAAGAAATTATAATGGTCTACTTTTACGTAACATTGCCATCAGACAGTTCCGGTTATTATTTCCCGGCCAACACGATAGCCGACTTTAGAACCAAACTGTCTACACCACTCGAGTTGGAACATGATAAATGGGAGGTTGGCCTAATCGAAATTTCTTACCCTGAAGAGTAAAAAAAGCGGTCATTGCACAATAAACTTCCTTTAGATTCGGAGGAAATCACATTTCCTGTAAAACATTATGAATCTGTGTTCGATCTTCTCACAAATATACCTCTATTTTACGCCCCGTTTATAAACGAAAACTTCGTACTTACATTTGGGAACTATATAAAAAAATATCATAAGCAAAGTGAAAAGTTGTTTAATTCATGTTGCGGGGAAAATTCCATTATGGTTAACGAAAATTAGTTTCTTATTTACCTTCGCGTGTAAATAACGGTATTGACGATTTAGCTGAAATTATTATGAACCCTGCTAATTGCCATTCTTCCGCAGTGAACCTATCCAAAAAAGACAATTTAACTTTACTTAGCCTGAACCCGTATACATTTACACAGATATCATAAAACCAAATTTGGTTGGAGTTTCTTATGTGCGACTACTAACTTCTTTGCACTTCCCGTCGAACACAGGTTATCATAGATTTGATAACCCATTATATAAACCGGTGGAACAGTCCTTTATAGTCAATTTCGATTCGTTTCGTTATGAAAACCGGTGACAATATGTTATTCGAAGGTAGCGATATTCCATGTCTGGTAATATTACACTTTAAAAAGTAGTCCTCGGCGTAATGATTTTCAGTTTGGTAGTTAGAATGGATCTATATACACGGGACTACGTAAATCAAAGTGGTGGTGGTGGTTAGATTGGTACTGTTTACAGGTCTAGTTTCAGGATGCAGAGGGGTAACGGAATAAGGTCCTTCTACAGAGGGCTCTTCCGTTTTTTAAATCCTCTATTTTATTTAGGCGCAAAGGCGGTCGGTAAAGATGCTATGAAAACAGGTTCCAATATAAAAAATGATATTCTTAATAAGGAACCAGAACAACATGTGGGTTTCAAAAATCTTTTCAGTGAAGCAAAGGGTAACCTCCAAGAAAAGATTAAAAAGATGACAGGGTCTGGCTTGGATTAAAAAAGAAAGCGCAAGTCGAAAAAATTTCAGTCTTTTGACAAATGTAGGAAGGTGAAGGATATTTTCACGGAGGAATAATGGAGTGTTTAAAGTCGGGGCTTGACATCTTCCTAAAACGCAGTACTCAAACATCTGTCGTAAATAGTCACACCATTAAATAAAAACCTATTGCGCCAGCAGACATCCCTGCCCATTTGGAATTTAATTGCACGGGCCATAGCGATTACTACATAGATTTAAATTCTGTACGTTTTCTCTTACGTGTCAAACTTGTCAAGACTGATGGATCAGATATAGAAAGTGCTGAGCCAAACACAGTGTGTTGTGTTAACAATTTTCTACATTCAATGTTTAGTACTCTCAGTATCTCACTAAACGGTAAACCAGTTACTCTTCACGAGACGAGTTATCGTTACAAGGCTTACCTCGATAGGCTTTTAAACTAAGGTTCTGACGCGTCTGGTACACATCTATCTCCAGTTTTTAGTACCTCGATTCGTCTGGATGACTCAAAGATAATAGTGGTTACGTCAAGCGGTTAAATTACCCCAGCAGTGGTAACACTATTGAACTATATGGGAGGCTCCATGCTGACTTTTCAGTTCAGATAAAATGTTAATTAACGTTGTTTATATCAACATTAAACTTACACGGGCACCTAAATCGTTTTAACTTCTAGCCCCTTCAGATGACAACAAAGTGCGTATGAAGATTTCGGACGCTACTTTTTTTGTCACTCAAGTCGAATTGAAACCCCCTTTTCTACTAGCTCACACTAATGTTTTAGCTAAGAAGCATAAAGCACATTATACTCTTACACATACTCAGATTAAAATATTTACAGCGAGATCTGGGGCCCAGCAAGTCTCTATAGATAATGCATACCTCGGACCTATTCCTGAAAGGATTCTCATAGCATTCGTTAAAAACACAACATTCGTTGGTTATACCAATACGAATCCATTTCACTTTCACCATTATGACATGATGAATCTTGTGTTTTTCGTAGACGGAGTTCAGAACCCTTCCGAACCGTTGACAAATGATAGTTCTTCAACCTTTGGTGCTACCAGGTCTTACGAAAGACTATTTTCAAGTACTGGTATTCATCACGATGATTGTGCTCATATGATTACACTGGAAATATTCACAAAGTTTTTCTACGTGTTAGAATTTGACCTGACACCTGATAGG
>Ga0123352_10013483_pt1 | contig 12971 bp, 10 predicted proteins | sample TergutLab28metaG_FD_89700 | JGI IMG/M metagenome (GOLD analysis project Ga0123352, IMG submission 89700) | Labiotermes labralis P1 segment gut microbial communities from Petit-Saut dam, French Guiana - Lab288 P1 | ecosystem: Host-associated > Arthropoda: Insects > Digestive system > Gut ... | reverse complement strand
GTTGATGAGGGACTGGCACTTTGGATAATTCTTGTTATTGCATTCGGGGGCGGGATTCTTCTTGTTGGATTGATTGTCCTAACTATCATCTTGATTGTTATCACTTCAAAAAAGAAAGAAAAAAATGTTCAACAAAAACCAAACAAAACACTTGACCAAATGGGAATGTATGCTCCTCGTCCTCAAACAAATGTTTATGGAATGAATGGCGGACATTCAGGTTATGCCGCAACAACTCGCACCACAACTCATCATGCTGCGGGCATCGCTCAAAACGGGCATTCCGGTTATATTGGCGTAAACGGAGGAAAAAATGGCAACTATAATTCTCCGGCAACACATAATGGCGGCTACATGCATGTGTCTCCGCGGCAACAAATACCATATAGAACAGTATCAAATCAAAACAATAATCCACACCAAAGAGGCACTCACGCAAATCAAAAAAATATGGCGCTTCCTCAAGGAGATGGAAACAAGGGGCATATGACACAATATAATTCTAATTTAAAATCCCCTTACACGCAGCAACTTCATCCTAATAGTCAAAGACAAGCCAATATGCCGATAAATAATGGCAATGGTCAGATGCCGTATTCTCAAAGACCGTTAACTGCTCAAAACGGACATTTGCATCCAAAAAATGCTTACCACATTCCGCCTCAGTCTCAGCAACAAAGAACAGGTCAAGATCCCGCACAATATAGATAGCAAACTATACTAACGAGTTTGGAGCGACTTTATGAACACATTAAAAATTAAGAGAAAGAAAATGATTGTGATGCTATTGTTTTTTGCACTAACATTTAGCACAGTTTTTGCCGTTGCATTTGTTAGCGGCAGAAATTATACTCAGCATCAAGACAATATGCCGAGCGCACAATTTTTGCGAAACTCCGAAAGGGGAGTTGCAGTTTTAGAATATGCAATGCAGCCCTTTAGAACTTTGCAAAATGAAAATGACAGCATCCATATCCATGAGTACTCTGATAATTTCGCAGGAAAATTTATTGATGATGAAGGTGTTTTAAATATTGCTTTAGTGCAAAACGATACTCAAAATCTTCCTCGTAATGTTTTTTCATCATTTAATGGGGCAGTAAGATACACGCCTCAAAGATATTCATTCAATCATCTAACGGACATCAAAAATGCTGTTGTTTGTTTTGTTGTTGAAAAACATGCAGAAAACCATGAGGTTAATGTTTTTGAAATTTCAATAAAAGCAAGATACAATGCAGTTCATATTAGTTTAGGAAGTGAAATTGATGCTACACTTGTTCGAGAGGCACTGGAAGAAAAATCGCTATATTCAAGTGAAGCATTGATATTTAATATTGACAATAACGCTTATTTCACTCCTCAACGAGGACCTTTTTTTGGCGGTGAGAGAATAATCGGAACTTCAGGAGGAATGGGAAGCATCACAATCAACGCAACCTGTAACCTAACCGGAAGGCATGGATTAGTCACGGCGTATCATGTCATAGGCTCTCTTAACACTTGGGCAGGAAACTGGGGACAAGGCACGCCTCTTAATTGGTTTGGAATGGGTGAGAGAGGTTATTTGGCAGGAATCGATGCAATGTTTATTCCGTATTATCAAGCAGGGGTATTTCTTCCAACTGCTCACATAAGGCAAACAAATCAAGGCAGAGACTATTTGTTCACTGATGTTCTGACAGGTGGAGAAGAGCAAATAATTGAGGGAACATCTGTCACAAGTGTCGGAATAACAACAGGAGTGTTGCATGGAACGATAATGGCGTCTTCAACATTTGCGTTTGTTAATATGGGGAGTATTGAGGGTGGCACATCAGGAATGCGATTTGACAATGTCATAAGAAGCAGTATTCCGGTGAGACCCGGAGACAGCGGAGGACCGCTGCTTGCAAATATCGGCGAAAATAGGTATTTAATCGGAATGAATTTTGCCGGAGGAACAACAGATGTTATTTCAGTAAGAGCAACCGAAATAGCAAATGTTCTTGATGTCACTTTGATGACGAACGACTTTATTACATATCCGCCTGAGCAAACGAGCGTTCCGCATTTTGAAAACCTGGCAAGAAATTATGATTCTATTGAGTTTTATAGAAGTGAGTATAATGATATGCCGAACAGGCAAATATCAAACCTAAATATTATCAATCCAATTTTTAATGAGAATAGAATTCAAGATGTGGTTTTTAAAGGTGTTTATGATGATGAGGGAATTTATGTCGGCGATGAATATGCTCCTTTCGGAGGATTTGACGACCCTAGTTATAGTGCCGCAAGATATTTAACATGGACAGGGTCTTGGAGAGATGTTGAGATAATTCCGATAAGATATCTTAATAAGCAAAGTTTTTGGATAAGAGGTGAAAATAATCTGCAACAATATTCATGGGCAAGGTTTATGATTTCAACTGCATTGGGAGAGTGGTCAAATAACAACTGGACTGAAGGAAATGAAATTGAAAACCATTTCTATAACTATGAAAAAGGCTACAGAATTGGAAGAGCAATGCGGACAGTTGAGCCGGATTTTGCCTCGTCCTTTGATGATTTTAATTTCAATCGTTTTAATATTGAAGAGGAAATAACACCTCTTACAATGTGGTTAAGAGATGAGATAACTCCGGGAACAACAAAAACTATAAATGCTTCGTCATTTATGACGGCAAACAGTGATATTGATTTTGTTTCTTTTAAAGAATATGAAGAAGGTGCTTTTGCTTTTGTGCCGCCGGGTGCGGGGGCAATACACCTTGATATTGAGAAAGACTTTTTTGAAAATTTTACGATATATGTGCCTTATGGAACACAAAGACATGGTTTTGTTTATTTGAGGTTTAATTTGGTTTTGCGAGAAAATTTTGAAGATGGTTATATTTTATCTTCTAAGATTGTCTACATTATTTTTAGACTTCCTGACACGAGAGCAATGCTTGCAAATCCAACAATAACTGTTGATAATGACAGCGGAGTTCTAACATGGGGAACTGTTCCGAATGCAGGAGGCTATCATATTTATGTCAATGGAGTGAGAAGAACAACCGAAGTAATAACTTCAAATGATTTTTCTTTGCGAACCTTTTCGCTCAACATCGGAACTCATATTGTTCAAGTAAGAGCAATCAGTTCTGAGGCGTATTTTGTGGACTCTCATTTGAGTGAAATTGGCAATTATTTAGTTTTTCAAACACTATTGTCTCCTATAGGTTTGAGGATAGTGGGAGGAATTCTTTCATGGGAAGAAGTTCAAAGTGCAAGCGGATACTATATTTATGTTGACGGAACAAGAAGAACATTCACTCACAATTCGTCTATCAATCTTTCAGAGGCTGATTTAGGAAGAGGAAGAAACATTCAAGTCCGTGCAATGGGCGATGATGCCTACATATTAGAATCCGCCCTTTCAGTCCCGCTTCAACACAGAGTTGGCTGCAAGTCAACTTCCATAACAGAACACGCCCTAATACTCTCCACACTCCTAATCCTAACCGCTCTAATCCTCCTAACAATAACCCTCCACAAAAAACTAAAAAAGAAAAAACAATAAAACTTAACGATTATCGTCAAAAAATCTTATTCAAGAATAGAAATAATCAACGAATAAACAACCAAAATTCTAAGAACTCTAAATTGGAGAAAAAATATTCTGAAAGATTAGACCAAAAAACAGTGACAATACCACTGTTGAATTGTGATAAAGGAGTATGTTGGTAGTTTTTTATATATTATCGTGCCAAAAACATATCATCTTGTCGCAAAAATTAAAGCAATTCAAACATAAGAGCAGAATGTCTCTCTGGTATTAAAATTGGGCAACAACAAGCAACAAAAGAGCAAATTGGACAAGTATTTAATGTTTTCTCGGTTATTTTTTCTTAATCTGCTTTTTCTTTCAAATCTAGAGGAAGTTGCTAAAACTTACATTTTGATTATTTTTGATTTTCATCAAATTCTCCTAATAAGCGCAGTAACTATCGGAGGAGTTGCCGTCACAATCCTAAAAATAGCACGAAAACAACTAGTTGAAGTAATCCGTAAATGTTCAGTAGAGAATTAAGTAAAGTTCAGGTGGATATACTGCTGTTTTTTTCTTGATTAAATGCTGATTTTTGGGTAAAATATTTTTATGCTTTTACATAATGTTGAACTAAATAATAAAAGAGTTTTACTCGTTAGGCCGAATGTTCATATTGACATTGCGGATTTTTCGGGATTTTCTTTTGCGGAGCCGCTAGATTTAGGGTATTTAGCGGCGTATGCCAAGGCGGAAGGTGTTGATTCTGATGTTATTGATATGTTGGTAGACAAACGACAAGATATTGTTAAACTTTTAGAGAGTAAAAAATACGATTTAGTTGCGTTCACAGGTCATGTTACGGCAGTGGTCAGCATAAATGAATTAGCAAAAAAAGTTAAAGAATTTGATAGGAATATCGTAGTAGTTGTTTGTGGAATTATGGCGGCGGTTAATCCGCATGTTTATGACAAAACTAATGTTGATGCAATAATAAATACTAATCCATACGAAACATTTAGTCAAATTCTTCAAAAGATGAAGATGGGAGATAATGATTTTTTGAGTATAGACGGAGTTTATTGCATAGATAAATCTAAGGCGGAAGTTGTTTGTTATGTTCCAAAATATTTTCCTTTGCGAGAAAAATTATCTGCTTATGCAAAATATTACCGTCATTCTTATTTAGGACCGTGTGTTTCGATAAAAACAAGTTTTGGCTGTCCGCATAATTGCAATTTTTGTCTATATGCAAAAGGGGGATATGGAAAGTATTGGGAGAGAGATTTAGAAGATGTATTTGATGAATTGAAACACATAAAAGAATCGGACATAATGATTCTTGACGATAATTTTACCGCTAAGCTAATATAAAAAGAGTTGAAGCATTTTGCGATGGATTGGAGCAGCATAATATTCTAAAAACATTTTTCATTTTAGCAACACCGCGTGCAATTGCAAATAATCCTGATATTATTCGGCGTTTTGCAAAATGTGGGCTAAAATATGTTTTTTTGGGTATTGAGAGTTTTGATGAAGAAGTTTTAAAAGAATTAAATAAACCGTCAACGCTGGAACAAAATTATATTGCGCTTGATTTGTTGCGAGATTTGGAAATTGAAGTTAATGCCGGTATTATTTGTATGCCGCACTTCAAACAAGAAGATTTTGGTTTGTTGACGGCAAGTCTAAAAAAATACAATCCAATTTTTCCAATGATTAATGTGCTTGCACCAATGCCGGGAACACCAATGTTTGAAAAATATAAAGAAGAAGCATATATATCTGAAAAGAAATTTGAAGCGTTTAATATGATGGAACACATTATTGAACCACTTCATATGACAAAAAAACAATTCTATAAAAACATTTTAAAAGTTTACAAATTTACCGTAGGAAGTAAAATAACTCTTAACTACATAAAACAAAAATACGGAAAAAGAGAATTGCTTCGTCATAGAAAAATATCAAAAAAAGTCTCAAAAAAATTCAAAACAAAAGATAATTAAAAGGAACTGCGTTTTTAAACAGTTCCTTTTTGATTGCTACTTGTATTGATGGAATTTTTTTGATGAATAAAAAGCGTAGAAAACAAGCCCTGATATGGGAAGATTTAGTATCAAGAATATCGGAATAAGGAGGGTTGAGAGATATTCGTTTCCGTTTTGAAAGCCCGGTGACATTCCCATAAAAAGGTTAACACAATAAGTAATAATGAGAAGAAGAATCACAACCCATGTTCTAAACGCCATTGAACTCTTTAAACTATAATCAACTCGTTTAAGTTTTTCCGGATTTAGCAAATACATTACTGCACTAACTATTGGGAAAACAAGGGGAGTGAGAAATCCGAGGAGGTAGGCAACTAGGTTTAAGTTCGGCATGTTTGGAGGGGTTGGACCGCCGGCACCAAATTGAACAATCAAGAAAGCAAAGAAAACACTGGCAGTTGCAAGCAAGAACGAAATGAGAGATTGCCTAATCATTAACTTGTTTGAAAAATAGTAATATTTTGCTTCATATAATAATGCAACTTCACCGTCATGGATTCTCGTTTGGATATTATCGCCGCTATGTCTTGCGGTTTCTGCAATTTTAGTTAAGTTATTCTCAAGAGTGTTTTCGTAATGCCTTGTTGAAGTAAGGTGTGTTGTCTGAACTTTTATGCCGGTGTCACGCATCTGAAAGAGAGAGTCTCTTGTGTGGATTTGACTATTGTCTTGTGTTGTTGGCAAAATAATAGTGTGAGGAGTTGGCGGAGGGGCAAAGTGATCGTTCTCATCGTTGTTTTTGAACAAAAGAGCCAAAGCGTCTTTGTATTCTCTTTCAATGATAGTTCTGTCGGTTTGGAGAGGAGTGTTGTTTTTTTGGTGATAACTAATGAAATCTTGACCAAAAGGGAGTGATGAATTTTGCGGCTGAGGTTCATCTGTGACAGATAATTCTCTCACTTCATTAGATGGGGCAGCGACTGTGTTTTCCTCAACTATTGTTTTGTTTGTTGCTCGCTCAAGAGAAAACTTTTCTTCAATAAGTTGCTCAATATATTCTTTGGTTGTGATTTTTGGTTCATCTGTTTCAGTTTCATTAGGCTCGCTGTAATTTTGTGATTTTGCATGTTCATAATAACTGTTTTGGTTTTGTTCGTTATTAAAAAGGTCTTTAATGAGGGTTGAGGGGTCAATGTAGTTGTTGATATTGATGGTTGTTGAATTCTCGTTTTGAGTTGGCGGAGGAGAAGTGTGTTCAGCGTGAATAGTTTTTGCAACATCTGAAATAACCATACTCATGTCCATGACTAAATCTTCTTCAACAGGCGGCAGTGCAACTTCTTCAACACTGTTTTCTGCGTTTTCACTAGAGGCACTCTCATCATTAAACTCGCCTTCTAAGTCAATATCAGGCGTGTTTTCACTATCTTCAATCAATTCTTCGTTTCCGAAAGTTTTCAAGTTCGCCAAATCATATGATTTGTCCGAAATAAGACGGTCAATAACAGTTCTTGAATACTCCCAGTCCGTTTGATTTTTCAAAAAAATCTCTCTGCCCATATCGGTGAGAGTGTAGTATTTTCTTCTGCCGCCGATTCCGCCGACAGTTTTTGCACCCCAATAAGAACGAACAAAGCCTTGAACTTCAAGTCTTTTAAGGCAACTGTAAAGAGTGGGTTGTTTTAATTTGTATTGACCGCTGCTTTTTTGTTCAATCTCTTTGATAATATCATAGCCATATCTGTCGCCTTCAAAAAGTGCCTTTAAAATAATGGTGTTGATATTACCTCTGATAAGGTCGCTGTTGATAGTATTTAACATCTATTTCTCCAGTTCGTATGTGCTATATCACGCATAATATGAGCAAAATTCATAAGCACACAATTCTCTTGACATAATTATACTATAATTTTTTTTCTTTGTCAAACAATTTTTCACTATATTTTTGTCGACAAATGAATTAATATTGTGATATAATATATGTTGAATGGAAAAAATAACCTACAGATTAAGGCGTCAAAGAAGAAAAACATTAGTCCTAAAAATTGAGAATGGGGAAGTTGTTGTTTATGCACCGCTAAAATTTCCAACTGAAAAAGTTGATGCGTTTGTTGTTTCAAAAGTGGATTGGATAAGAGGCAAACTAGAAAACTTTGAAAACACGAAAGGAATAATTGATGAAATTAACAACTTGAATAAAGTTTTATTATTCGGGAATGAATATAATATTGAGTTGTCGGATTTGAAAAAAACAATCGAATTGACTGAAAATAAATTGCTTGTCCCAAAAAAATATTCTGATGAAAAAAAGAAAATGAACGCAGTTGTTAAATATCTAAAAAATTATGCGATTGAATTTTTACAAGAAAGACTGAATTATTATTCAAATCTGCACTCAATAAATTATGGCGAATTAACACTCACAAATGCAAAAAAAAAGTGGGGAAGTTGTGATTGGAGAAAAGACATCAAACTAAATTTTCGCTTGATTCTTTTGCCTATTGATATTATTGATTATGTCATCTTGCACGAATTGTCCCACACTTATTACCTAGACCACTCCAAAAACTTTTGGAATACTCTCGAGATATATTGTCAAGACCCAAAGCAGATGAAACAAAAATTAAAACAAAATTCACATTTGATTGAGACATACAGGTAGAGATTAGGTGTAAATGTAGAGTTAATTAGAATGAAAATAAAAAGGTATTAAACATTTTAATATCTTTTGTGTCGTCGTATTTTTGCTATTGCAAGCAAGCAAAAATGCTCTTTGTATAAATTTTCAAAATATAACAAAAACTAGGAGTATGCTAATTCGGAATGAATTGAATGCTCCCATTTTTTTTAATGTGGAAGAAAAAGAAATTTTTGTAAAACCTGCGAGAGAGGCTGATGGAAGAAACAAGAAAAAATCTAAACAAACGATATGAAAAATATGTGAATGCAGTTTCGCCGACAACCAACACTGCAAAGTCTCTTTTCCATAGTTTTTGGATTGGCGGTTTAACTTGTTTGGTTGCGGAACTCATTGCAACACTATTTGCATTTTTGTTTCCGAACATGGAACAGGCAATGGTCGGCAACATTACTCTTATGACAGTTATTGCTCTTGCTGTTTTGCTTACTGCGTTTGGCGTTTATGATAAATTAGGGCGATTTGGCGGAGCGGGGCTTTTTTTGCCGATAACCGGTTTTGCAAACTCAATGAGCAGTTCTGCGATCGAGTTTAAATCAGAAGGTTTTATTTTCGGCACTACAACTAAAATATTCAACATAGTAGGCCCGGTTCTGGTTAGCGGCATAGTTTTTTCGAGTTTAGTAGGAATAATTCATTTGCTGATTTTTGGAAGAGTTACATGATTTTTTTGAAAGTATGTCAGACATAATATATGAGAAAACAAGTGAAAAGTTGCTGTTTCTATATAAAATTCACACAAATTTAATTCGCTCATACACTGGAATATGAGCGAATTTTTTCTTGTCAATGGCGGAAAGAAGTTAAAAGGTGAAATTGAAATTTCTTCTGCCAAAAATGCACTACTACCTATTATTTCTGCCTCACTTATGACGAGCGGAGATGTTTTGCTGAAAAACTGTCCGAGATTGACGGATTTGGAAAATCTTCTTGAAATTATTCGCGAGTTAGGCGGTATTGCCGAATTTCGCGGGAGCGACATTTTTATTAATGCAAAAGATGTCAGCCCCAAGTTAGTTTCAAAAGAATTGACACAAAAAATCAGGGCATCAATTTTCATCTTAGGGCCGCTGCTGGCAAGATTTAAAGAAGCGTCAATATATATGCCCGGGGGGTGTAATATTGGAACTCGAGGAATAGATCTTCATATTGTGGGCTTGAAAAAACTGGGTGTTTCAATTAAGCAAGAAGGGGAGACAATAAAGTGCAAAAGAAGCGGACTGCAAGGCACAAAAATTTATCTATCACTTCCAAGTGTCGGAGCAACTGAAAATTTGATGATGGCGGCGGCACTTGCCAACGGCACAACAACAATCATCAATGCGGCAAGAGAGCCTGAAATAATAGACCTTGCCAATTTCATAAAATCGCTTGGCGGAAAAGTGCTTGGAGCAGGAACGGGAACAATTTATATTCATGGAGTTAAAGAACTGGGAACAGCAGAGTATCGTCCAATCTCCGACAGAATAATAACAGGAACTTATCTTGCGGCATGTGCTATTGCAGGGGGTGAGATAACACTAAAAAATATCAACAGCGAATATTTGAGTGCAATGATTAAGGTGCTGCTCCAAACTAATTGCGAAGTTTTGACCTATAGTGACCTAAGTCGAGAGTCGCGGGTAAACTTGATTGCACATGATCGAGACGCAGGATATTTCCATGAGAAGCATTATAAAAATTATATAAAAATCCGCTCTCCAAGAAACTTAAGACCGATATCTTTTATTGAAACAAAACCATATCCGGGCTTTCCTACAGATGTTCAGCCGCAGTTCGGGGCAATGCTTGCATTTGCAAAAGGAGCGAGCGTAATAAAAGAAACGCTATTCGAGAATAGATTTGCTTATGCGGATGAGTTGATAAAATTCGGTGCTAACCTGTCATATAAAGGTCAAGAAATGATAATCAACGGAAAAAAGATGCTCAATCCTGCAAAAGTTGCAGCCAAAGACCTAAGAGGAGGCGCCGCTTTAACTATCGCTGCTCTTGGTATAGATGGTGAGAGTATTATCGAAGATGTGCATCATATTGATAGGGGATATTATAAAATTGAAAACGACTTAAAAGCACTAGGAGCAGAAATAAAAAGAGTGCGAGCATAGCATAATTGCAAGGTGAATTGTGAGAGGTGCCTTAACTAACGAGTAAAGATATAAAATAATGAGATGCACTTAAGAATTGCAGTGGAAACAAAATATTTCCTCTGCAATTTTATTTGTTTGTTGTTTGAAAGTTGTTTTAAAAGAGTCTTAAATTTTATTGTTGGTTTTTTTGTGTTTCGTAGTCCGATTATTTTGATTTTGAAAAGAAAAACAAACTGACAATCATGCTTAAGATGACGGCAACACCTATGCCATAAGATGTTTTTATTAGTCCACCTGCAAAAGCACCGTGAAAACCTACTTCTCTTGCTGTGTCGATTGCACCGCGGGCTAAGGATGCGCCAAATCCCATTATCGGAATAGTGACTCCTGAGCGGGCGAACTCCTTCATTGGCTGAAATAGTCCGAATGCCTCAAGCAAAATCCCAACAAGTAAAAAGCCGACAACAATTCTTGCAGGGGTTATTTTTTTTGTTTTGATAACAAAAAGTTGTGCAACAGCACAAAGTGTGCCGCCAACTGCAAAGACAACTAAATACAATAATAGTTTATTTTGAATGACCATGTTTTTGCTCCTTTTTTAGGTTTTTTTAGTAGTATGTGTGACATAATACGGGAAATTTATTTAAATCATATTAAAACATAAGGTGCGAGCGGCAGATTGCCGCCCCTACAATTTTATTTTATGGTTGCGAATTAACTGTAGGGGCTGCAATCTGCCGCCCGTACCTTATAAAAACATTACTTCCTCTCAATCACAACCGCATGACAAATGCCGGGGATGCTTTCGCCTTGATAACTTGTTTGAGAACTCATTAAAGCGCCTGTTGCGGCCAATATGATTTTTTTATATTTTCCGTCTCTTAATCTTTGCAGCAAAAAAGAATTAAAAACTGCTGCGCTGCACCCTGCGCCGCTTCCGCCTTGGTAGCATTTTTGATGGACATTGTAGATTAAATTTCCGCAATCAGTATAGTTTTGCCCTAAGTCATAGTTTTGCTCATTCATTAATTGTCTTAAAATATCTGAGCCAAGTTTTCCTAAGTCTCCGGTTGCTATTAAATCATAGTCAGTAGGAGTCGTGTTTGTGTTTTTGAATAAAGACATCAAAGTGCTGAGTGCGGCAGGCGCCATTGCCGCTCCCATGTTTGAGATGTCTTTTATGCCGAAGTCAACAACTCTGCCTATAGTTGCGCTTGTTATGAAAATGTTTTCATCATATATATCATTACTTTTATTTGACAATATTGTGCTTCCGCTTCCGGTCACTGTCCATTGTGCATAGGGCGGCCGCTGATTGCCGAACTCCAAAGGAAAACGATACTGCCTTTCGGCTGTTGCAAAATGGCTTGATGTTGAACACAGAATATGATCATAAAATCCACTGTCAATCATCATGGCGCCAAGCGCTAAAGATTCTGTGAAGGTTGAGCAAGCGCTATATAGTCCGAGAAAGGGAAGTGACAATTCACGGCTGACAAAACTTGAAGTCGTTATTTGATTAAGCAAGTCTCCGGCTAAAAACATATCAATATCATCTAATCTCAAATTAGTTTTGTTAAGTGCCAACTCAATCGAGCGAGTCATCATGCGAATTTCCGATTTTTCAAAACACTTCTTGTCTTGCTTGCAGTTGTCTGATATTTCGTCAAAAAATAATCCGATAGGTCCTTCACTTTCTCTTTTTGCAACAACGGACGCTCCTGAAATAATTTTCGGGTTATTGTGAAAGATAAGAGTTTGACCGACTCTTTTTGTTTTTTTCATTATGGGTGAGTGCGATTTTTTTAAGTTAGTTTCACAACTCAGAAAATCACAAAAACTCCCTTGGTGTAATAGTATATCTGACATAATTCGTGTCTCCAAGCGATTTTTGAAGTAAAATTGCCCAGAAATATAAAAATTTCCATAAGTAGTATTTGTAAAAACACATTGAATATTCAAGTCATATTGCGTGACTTATTTTTAATTTTGTGTTATAATGTTTATATGATAGATGAAAGATCGTGCAGAATTTTGGAGTTTGATAAGGTTTTGGAAATTTTATCAAACTATGTCGTGTCCATTCCTTCTAAGGATGAAATACTAAAAAGCCGCCCTTCGACAGACAGAGACGAAATACTTCTTTTGCAGCAGTTGACAAAAGAGGCATATTTAGTGAAAGAGAAATATAATCTTTCGCCGATTGTTTCATTTGATTGCACAACGGATATTTTGGAAAAGGCTGGTATTGAGGTAATTTTATCACCGCCAGAGTTATTGAAAGTTGCAAGACTTCTTCGTTCATGTCGAATTGCTAAAAAAGAAATTTCATCATGCGGTGAAGATATTGCCGAATTGAAAAATATTGCAAATAGGGCAGAGATAAATCAAAAACTGGAAAAAGCGATTGATGATGTGATTGAAAATGAAAATGCTCTAAAAGACGATGCCAGTTCAAAATTAAAAGAATTGAGAATAAAACTGCGATCGTTAAACAACAGTGTTAAAGAAAAAGTCAATAGTTTTACTCGTTCACAAACCTATTCAAAATATCTTCAGGACAGCATTGTGACAGTTCGTGACGGGCGATTTGTTTTGCCGGTAAAAAGTGAATTTCGTCATCAAATCCCGGGATTAATTCATGACCAATCGGCAACAGGTTCAACAGTTTTTATTGAACC
>Ga0123352_10013481_pt1 | contig 12971 bp, 7 predicted proteins | sample TergutLab28metaG_FD_89700 | JGI IMG/M metagenome (GOLD analysis project Ga0123352, IMG submission 89700) | Labiotermes labralis P1 segment gut microbial communities from Petit-Saut dam, French Guiana - Lab288 P1 | ecosystem: Host-associated > Arthropoda: Insects > Digestive system > Gut ... | reverse complement strand
TTGACCAACTAGATGACACTTGCTTTATTATATATTGCTCAACATGTTTCAGACGTTAATACGTCCATCTTCAGGAGCTAGCGAGTACTTGTTGTGTTGTTTAGGCTGACTTGAGGCGTGCTGATGTTATGTACCGGGATTGTCTGTTGGCGATGTGGTATCCGAGTGTAGGCTCTATAATTATCACTTTCTGCACTTTTAAAATATCTTGCCATTTCTGAGGATACTCAGGAAATGCAGTTGCCATCTTTGTGGTGATGAAGCGTCGTGGTTCTTCAACTGGCCCACCTTCAGCAGCTTTCTTGTTTCTACCTTTGGTTGCCTCTAATTCCACCAGGTCTACATCCGTTAATTCAGCTCCTTGAGAATATGCCGTTTCTTCAACACCTGTATCACCAACCTGCAGCCCAAGCCGCTTGGCAAGATACACGATTTCATGAGCCAAATTCGCACTCTTTCTTTATTTTTCGGAACCTTTGCATATGTGTAAGGTTTGCGGGCACAGTGTCTTCCAAAGAGCATGCATGCGAACTGTGCTAATTTCTTCGCATGCTTTAGGAATGTTTAACACGGCTTGGTAAATGTTACAGAATTTCCAGAACTCATGTAAAATTGAGCTATTGTTGGTTATGTCAACTGTCTAAGCTAATGTTCTTCTTAGATAATAGTCTTTAACGCCTTCATTGAAGCATGATTCATGGGATGGAGAACGAACGTGATATTTCAGGGAAGAAAATAGCCCAAGCCTGTCGAATGACCACGAACAGTATCGAAGTTACGCAAAATATGGTATGGAATGTTTTATTCTTTGCAATATTTTACCAGTTTGGGAAAGATGCAATTCATATACGAGATTTCAACAAGGGCTACTGTGATCCAAGCTTTAGGATCTGGTCCGCAAGAAAGTAAACGAGTAGCCTTGATCATATATATCTCAATGCAAGAGTATTCCATGAATAATAAGCATGAGACAATGTCAAATTTTAACGACCAGTCGCTTTTTTCTCCAAGAACTGACACTTTCTTCTCTGCCTTCCAATTGTACATCTTTTCAGGCGTTTCTCCCAGAACAACTGAGTTGTATCCACGTTCCAGAAATGCCGCACTGCACAAAAACCGTCTGCTGTTTATTTATCTCAGTATTTAACCAACTTGATGCACAAAATTTGTTTCACAATAAAACTTATTGTGAAACAAATTTTGTGCATCAAGTTGGTTAAATACTGAGATAAATATACTGAGATGCACGGTCAGCAAAACTTCAAAAAAAGGTCTAATGTTGTTTCCTTGAAATTTCAGAAGAGGAATCTGATGCATTTTTATCTGCACACTGCAGCCTCTCCAATCATTTTCACAATACAAAAATGACAGAAGTTTTAAATAAAACCTCTTCATAGCAGCAATCTTTGCTTCAGCGTCGCAAAACTATTCTTACACCTTTAGGAAGTCTTGCACCATTTTCTTGAATGGACATTAGGTTTAGATGCACTTTTTTTTGTCCGTCCACATCATTAAAAAGGTTTTCATTCAAACAGAACACCTGCATGTTCTAAATATTCACTGTGGGTTTCAAAGTTGCTGTTAAAATATCACACAATATTATAACATAATAGTTTTACCAAGTTTTAATTTTCTGTAGCTTATAACGTGTTTCATATTAGTGTTATTCAGGTTATGAAAATCGTATTTTGTATTATTTTACGTTTTGTGAGTTTGAAATCAAAACCTTTAAAATTGCCTTTAGAATTCCATAAAATTATTGTACATATCTTCTTTGTTCCTCGGCCTATTCTTCCAGTTTAATTAGAGATACGTTAAAGTACATAGTGTCATTTTCTGTTTCCTAGTATCCCATTAGTATGGGTAAACGGCTAACATTATATATCACGACTCTGTGACTTAGGCAAATCTGAAATCTACAAAGTTGTGTTGAATGCTGGCTTAAATACAGAGAGCTGTATGCACAAGTTGAGGCCTTTGTGACGGTTCTAGAGGATCAGGTTGCAGTAGCATTAAATTACAAGAAATGTATTATTCACAATACACTACTTGCAACGTACATGCGCCTATAATAGGGAACATTGTGTCAAGTTGTAAAATTTTAACTTCAAAGGAATGGAAAGCCAAGCACAACAATAAAGCCAAACATACATAAACGACAACTGCGAAAGAAACTTAGTATGTAATACAGTCCCATTTTTCAAGTAAGCAACATGCAAAACGGCTGAATTGGAAAGGACAGAGTTTACTGCAACCACATACTAAAAATAATAAATATAATACAGTAGAAATAATAATATATTAATTGACAAAGCCGAAAGGAATAACATGCGTAACACCTAAATAATACAGCTTCCCCACCAACAGACGTCTTCAAATCGTAATTAAAAATAAGACCCAGAAGCACGTCAAATTACGAAATCATACACAAGGGCTTACGGAACAAGTGACAAGATTACCATTAGCCTGTCAAATCTGGAGTGGTGCGGAAGACTACACGCAAAGAGTTTAAAAATTCAAAAGCCGAAAAGAGGCATCTCAACAATATTCAAAGCGCAGCAGTTCTTTGAATAGTACCACATTATCGACAAATTTCTCAATTTTTTAGGCGCGTTAGCAAAATTTCTAAAGCGATTATTAGCTTCGTCATGTTTGTCTGTCTGTCTGTCTTTCGTCCGTCTGTCCGTCGGCATGGAATTACTCCGCTCCCACTGGACGGAATGTCATGAATTTGTTGTTTGAGCATATTTCGAAAATCTGTCAAGAAAATTCAAGTTCCATTAAAATCCTACAAAAATAAAGGGTACCTTACATGAAGACCAATACATATTTTAGATCACATCTCGCTCAGTTCTTCTGAGAATCATAAATGCTTCAGACAAAGTTTGTAGAGGAAATAAAAAATAACAATTTATTTAGAATAATTTTTTACCGAAAATGGTGTAACATATGAGATAATCTACAAGAATACTGTACAGCTGGGTAAGCAAAGATGACAATATGGCGCATGCACATTGCATCCTGGGTACCTAAGGCTACAGAAACACACTCAGAATGTGTAATATTATTGCGTTTCTACTGTAATAATGGTTGCACGAAGTCGCCCCAATGATACGTTATACTACATCGCATGGCTTGTTTAGAATCGTTTTTAACAACATTCTTTGATGGTGATGATGATGGTGATGATGATGATGATAATAATAATAATAATAGATAAGTCAGGAACCATTCAACATATAACCGGTGCGTGCCGATCATTAACTCAAGGTAATCATAGTCACCGTCACAAAAAGTGGCCAACATTGTCCATCAAGCCTTGGCTATTAACTGTGGTCGGTCAAAAGGAGAAGCAACGCCTTATTATAAATATGATCCAAAATCCATCTTAGAAAACCCCTAAGGTATACCACGACAGGTTCATAACCACAGACCAGATATAGTTATGATTGACAGAGCCATCAGAAAGATGTAGCATTTCCCAGCATTCACAATCTTCACAGCACCATCACCAATAATCTCGATCAGTATACGGACCTAAAAGATCTAACAACGGTGTAACAACAGAAAGCGGTCTATATATCATTAGTATTATCCACAAAGGGTATAACCCTAAAGGATTCACTACGTATTGAAACCGCTTGATCTTCGTGCTGTTCTATATATTGTAATGCATGAAGCAATAATATTATACACACGCTGAATAGTTATAAAGTTTTTAGCAAAATGATAACTGAGAAGTGCACGATCAGTGGCCCGAACTCTTTTGAAGCCCGTTAAAATGATATAAAATAATAATAATAATAACTCAGGTACGATAAGTTTCTCCCTGTCCACACATGACGACAACAAAGAAGAGGATAGTCATAGCGTCATTCATACGTAACCTTAGCACTAGATGGACGGGAATGGTCAAACCGCCCGCTTAAACCCGGGGAAAGAATCCCCTATACCTATTTTATAGGAGTCTGGGTAGACCACAGTGCCAATCTGCATGTTTTGGAGAACAAAAAAGTATACTGCTCCCATCAGAAATTGAAATTCTTTTCCTGAAGCCCGTAGTTTAATCACTATACCCATTATGGTACCCAAACACCCCATACTACTGCTACTACTACTACTACTATTACTGCAAATAATAATAATAATAGAAATAATAACGGATGGAACCATTTCAAAATCAGACAATACCTGAGCAGCCTACCAGGAAAGCACGAGATTAAGGAAATGCAAAACACGGCCATATTGGGCACTGCACGCACATAATACGAAAAGTGCTAACGTAAAAGTACAAAACATATTTCACGGGCGAAATAATGTTACATGCATAATACCATATATTTTAATCACAGGATAGCTGCAACTTACCTTAGAAGGATGGTTTGTTTTGGGTACGCAATTGCAAATACCTACTGAAAAGGCGACAACAATAATAATAATTCTATATTATTTATGAGTCGGCACAATTGTCTTTTAAGACTAGTTACAGAAATAGCACACAAAACCATAAAAATTCTTCCAGGAACAAATCAAAGAGGAAAACACATTGCAAAGAGATAAGAAGAAAAAGTCGGAACATATATAATTTTTAATGTCAAAATGGTTACTAGACATAATTTGTTCCTGAATATGTTAACAGCACAATCCAATTCAATCCCATGTACTGACAAGTACGCTGAGCAGCGCTGGGTCAATTAGTAAACCAACATACGAAGGCGCGAATACACAAATAGACATACGCAGCACAATTACGCGACAAACATAAACAAAGCATAAACGAGTTGGTGTAATTGTACGTTCTAGCTCAACACCCTAACAACAAAAACAACAACAACAACAACAACAACAATTTTAATAACCGCGAAAGCAATCAAATATGAATTTAACAATTATTATACAACGGAGGTAGTAGGGGAATTCAACAAACAAAGAGAAGCAATGACACAAAAAAGGAAGGCCTACATCATAAGAAACCAAGATTTTAAGGGTTCTTAAGGAAAAAACGGAAAAGCAAAGTAATTCATGGACAGTATATTATGGCATAGATAGACAGCTTATTATTGAAGATGATACGTTCCTATGACTATTCATGCAAGGCCTGAAATAGAAACTGAAACTGAAATAATAGCAGCAAAAGTCAGGCATTAAAAACAAATACAATGCAGCAAAAATATTTGAAACAGAAACAGAAGAAAAATGCAGATTTTGTCAACAATTTGACGAGGCAGGAGACCACGTTCTATCGCCGTGCCCAAAACTGGCAAAAGTGTATTATGTAAAGCGGCATGGTAGATTGTGTGCTGGTAATGTTAGAACAGGAACACTGGTGTGAGTATATACCAAAATGTTTAGAAACAATTATGCAATGAAGCTAATCATATTGTAAAATCAACAAGTAGAAACTGACAAACCATCCTTAAAGTAAATCAGATATTATAATAGTAATAAAGAAATAAAGAAATCAACAAAGTTTAATAGACATTGCAATTTCAGGAGATAGAGTTGTGATTAAAAAAACGCGGAATATATTTTAAAATATAGCGACATTTCGACAGAAATATAGGGCATGTGGAACGTAAAAACAAAAGTGATGCCATAAATAACAGGGGCGAATATTACCACCTCAAAATAATTCAAAACATAGGGCAAAATTCGTGGGAAGCATGTCATCAAAAACCTAGAGAAAACAGCAACGCGCGCATACTTCGAAAAGTACTAATGTAGAAGTACACAAAGTTTATGATTAGAAATAACACTGCATGTACCGTATATCGTAACACAGAATAGCTGCAACATTATATACATTAGAAATATGATTTGTTACAGGCATATAATTGTAAATGCCCTGTATAAAGATGATAGGAAAGAAGCAATAACAATAGTAATGCACAATTTAATAAGAGAGAATCAAAGAACTTTCTACTAATAAAAAGGCATTGTAAAATTCATGTACCACATAATGAACATAATTATATTTATATATCATTAACCCAAACAATCTTCCTCTCTAATTATCAGTATCTATGCGGATGGCTTTAGCCGCCAATACGCATCTAGCAGGATATCTGCGACGTTCATTTCTGCATTAAACTTACTACAATCTCTGAGAATTCGTGTCGCCATATCAAGGCCAACAGTTTCCAAAAAGGAAGGGCGAAATTAAAAAAAAAAAGTATGTTCATTATTAGGTAAAAATGGGTCTCTGTGTGTCCTTCTAAAATATAAGGTACAAAATTTAATGTAATCCAAGACACTGGCATAATTATACGGTAAATATTTAAAAAACAAGATAAAAAATAGACAAGAAATTCCGCTGGACGGGATAAATAACGGGGATAATAATTCAGTTTTTAACAATAATAATTAAAATAATAATAGTAATAATAATATTCTACAACAAATTTTGGGTTGTATTCTGTTACGGAAACAAAAATACGTAGAATTTCCAATGCGGAACGTCAAATTAGCATTTAAATTGTGATATGCTCTGGTTAAAAAAAAATAGATTATATTGATGTATGAAAGGAGCATAGAACAGTGAGCTTTCAGGAATTAAACGACGCACATTTTCGCTTGTCGTTTATACTAAATATCCGGAGCATCCCTCTCCACCGTCCGGCAGCACTCCATTTGCCATTGTATCTGTTCTCCATCGCTGAGATGCCCTCGTGAAGATACGATATTCGTCACTAACAGCACCACAGTTAACTGGAAAGGAATGTAAACGTGAATGCAATCAATGCATCTTGAATGACATGTTGCAGCCGAGCTTCTCGTTCCAAGTTTTAAGAACCTCCACAAGCTTCCAGTATGGTGGAGGGTCTTACATTTACTCAGTGGCGTACCCAGGAATTTTGTTCGGGGGGGGGGCGGGGTTCAACAAATTCAGCTGAGGACAGAGAACAGAGAGAAGGGGATCTGGGGGCGGTAGCCCCCTAGTCAGGGGTTCTGGAGGCAGCTGTAATTTGATACAAGAAATTGCATTTCATATAGTAAAATTTTCTTAATTTTTGGTAATTTAAGACTATTTATGATTACAACCAATTTATTTGTCATTGCTAATGTAAATCAATTGTGAACTTAGGTAGTTTTAGAATTTTATTGCCTTTTTTCCGAAAATTTTGGGGTTTTGGCGTCCTAAATTCAGCAATTTTTAAGTTTTCACAATCGGGTTGAGTTTGGCACGATTTTGGAGAGCCTTCGGAATTTCGGGGGGGGGGGTTCACCCCCCCCCCTCGGTACGCCACTGCATTTACTTGAAAACCTGTCGCAACATTCCGAAAGGTATTCCAGACTGCCTTCTCGTCAACACTCAGAGCGAGATCAAATTGAGGATCTCTGAAGAGCTGACGTATCTGGGGTTCAGTGAATACACCTGCCTTAATCTTCTCCGCACTAAGACTTTGGGATTTCTCACACAAGAAGGAGAATGCTGGGCCATTTCTGTCTAGCGCCTTCATGTAAATTTTTCTGAGGAGGCCCAATTTAATATGCAGAGGTGAAAGCAACCCTTCACACAGATCTACAAGAGGCTGATGAGCTACGATCTTTGTTCCGGGTGTATGTCATTTCTGTAGAGGCCAGTTCTTCTTGGAGTAATGAACACTTTTGGCACGACGATCCCATTCGCATGTGGCACAGTTGGTTGGGGCACTACCTTACAAGCCGGAAGGTCGCGGTTTCGATTCCCGATAGTGTCATTGGAATTTTTCATTGACATAATCCTTCCGGCCGCACTATGGCCCTGAGGTCGACTCAGCCTCTAACAGAAATGAGTACCAGGAATATTTCCTGGGGTAAAGGCGGCCGGTGCGTAGGGCTGACAACCTTACCACCTTCACGTGCCGATTGTCTTGAAATCTGGGAGTCTCAAACTCCTGGGACCCTCTGGGCCTGTCCAGGCCTGTAATGGGATTGCTTTACCTTTATCCTATTCGCATAAGAAACAACACAATTTTGTGTAAACCTATTGCAGTCCCATCAAAAAGGCATTAATCTTCAATCATTAACATGTCTTGTAATTCATGCAGCTGAAAATTTCCTTTATTTTTTTTTTTTATACTTTTCCTTCTTCTAGACAGTATAGGCACAGGGATTTAAGAGAGTACGTGTCACTGGTGCAACAACGCTGCTTGTAGGCCATGCATGGAAGAGTCTATGAATAGTAGCCATTCTCTCGACTTATACGTGATGTTCGTTGCAGCCATCAGACCCTTGGCGTTTTTTAAATCATTGAGTCCACCTTGTTTTATGAAGAATTGCTCAAAATGTTTTTGGAGGGAGCGAAATGCTGTTACTTGCACAGTGTCATATATAAGATACCACTGTTGAAGTCCTGAAGACAACAGTTCTACTTTTTTCTTAGACAGGTCTAGGTCTGTGATGAGGTCAGAAATTTCGCTCTGCGTGATGTGGTGGGGTTCAGCTGAGGTTACGTTCAGTAAAAATTCCGGATCTTTTGAAGTAGGTGGCTGCAGTTTCTTCGGGTGTATTTTCCTCTTCATTATCACTGTTGGGGGGGGGGGTTTGGAAGTGAGTTTCTGGAACAGGCAGACCTTCACAGTGAGGCACCGGACGAATGACCGAAGGTATATTTGGGTACTCCAGTGCACTCATTTTCTTCTTAGTACCCATTTATGATTAGGTGGCATCATACAGAAGTAGCAGTTTGTGAGGCGATTTGTCGGTTCTCTTCATACCATGGAAACTACCAGTGATGTCGAACATCCTTTACAGTTCACCCAAGCGTTGAGCTTTGATGAACAGGACGTGCAGCACACATACAGCCTAGCTCTTGTCTTGGTCGCCTTACTATCTAAGAACAGAAAAAAAAGGCTCGGTTTGTCATTGGGGTTAAGGCAATTTTCTTGAAGCCAATGTAATTTCTCCGCATGTGTAACAGAAGTTATCGGCAATGTTCACACAGTTACGGGGCATGTATTTTCCGTCTGAGACAAAAGCTGAGGGAAACGTGTATCACCGCCAACAGAGCACACGCAGTACAGACAGGACAAATGCTGACCACACAAAAGACCTTCTACAACTCCACGGAGAGACAAATAAAAGAAAAAGTCTACGACACTAGGTGATCACGTGATACTGAGAATGTAACTGGGCATGTGCTCGCATGTCACCTCGGCGCCGAGAGTTCTACTCGTCTGCTGGGCGGTAACTTGTTCTTACGAGTGCCCTCCCGTAACTTGGAAACCAGAGCTAATTTTCAATTTTTAATGTCGTTTTCGTGTTTCTTTACCATGGCGAAACAACCCCAGTGGGCCAAGGCCTCCTCATTGTCGGGGTTTCATGATCACACTCAGAAACACCAGTGTCGGTAAGAGTTCTCTGGACGAGTGATCAGCCTTAAGCAGAAAACTCTACATACCTGACGACACATAATACTCACAAGAGACAGACGTCCATGCCCTCGACGGTATTCGAATCCGCAATCCCAGCAAGCAAGCGGCCGCAGACTTACGCCTCAGAACGCGTGACCACAGGGACCGGCATTTTCGTGTTCAGCACCCAAAAATTAGCTAAGATAAGGTATTTTCATCTCTGTATTGTTTGTGTATTATTATTATTATTATTATAGTTATGCAGTTTGTAATCAAATAGCAGTAACTCTATAGCAAAGCGTAGAAAACACGATTTTCTGTCAGACAGGAGACTGGGTTGCCTGCGGGGCATGTCTGGGTGCCCTGATGAAGAGAAAATACCCTCCCTATCGGAAATATCCGTAGGAGCTGTGTTGTCCAGCCTGTATCCAGCAGCATTACTAACTGCTCTCTACTGAGCCATAAGTTATTTCAACAAACAAGCAGACACAAAGCATCTCATAAGTGACTTGGAACGAGTAAAGGGCAATCCTAACGCCATAAACACGAACACGGTACAATTTAACAGCAAATGTTACGTACCAGACACCAGACTGGTAACACACCAACTTAGCAGGAGTACGCGGCAACTGTAACTCACGAAAATAAGAAATTGGCAGGACTATGCCTTAACTCTAAAATACCGGACTCCATATTGGGTAGAAGTATACTACACATGGAACTACACAAGTACCAGCTAGGTACGATTGTGCGGCAAATGTAACGTGCGAAAACAAAATGGTAGGATTTTATGGCAACCTTAAGGCACCACACACCACCTTCAAAAAATATATGGTCTTACGAAGTTAACAAGTGCTCTTTTCACGTTCGGGTGTTGGATTCAGTCCCGGCCACGTGAAACAGACCTTTACAGCCCTCCAGTGAAAAACGAAAAGAAGACTTCCGTGTGTAAGAGAAAGTAATGCCATGGATCTATATACTTATGTTTATGTTCAATCGAATACGTAGAGTACATTAGCCGTCTCTTATCACACACTATCAAACACTAGATAATATGTTTCCAGTAAGAGTATATTATAAACGTACGCATAAACAAGTTGGAGAAGTTAACGTTCAAAAAAATTCCTTCGCGAATAAGGGGTGAATGTTTTGAGAAGATTGCGCTGACCCGGATAGGATATCACAGCGAGATTTTGTGACGCGGTGTTGAAACGCTGATTTGCGTAAGTAAACTTACTAGCAAATTTCTTTACTAGCTGGCTGGGTACCAAGTTTTGAAGGAGGTCATGGACTTGTAGAGCCGACAGATTTCAGGCAAATTGTGATGACGTGTGTTGTACTGTGCAGGTGTACGAGCTGGAGCGAAGGTTCAAGCAACAGAAGTACCTGTCCGCCCCCGAGAGGGAGCACCTCGCCAGTCTCATCCACCTCACGCCTACACAGGTAAGGCTTCAAAATACCAAACACACTTAGCGTGCCTTTTTCTAATCGATGATTGTGGATACGCAGTGTGGGACACAAGAATTAATGCTTTGCTTCATACCTAAAGCTCTCTTGTCTATTCAGATTAAGGATAAACTCAAGTAGTGATGTCTTAAAGCTACAATGAACAACAGAAGTTAAAGAAAGAGGATAGTATGTTGGAAACCGGGATGGGATGAAATGATTTGTGAGACCAACTTGATGCAACAATTATGATTTATTAATCAACATTTAGCTCAACATGTTTCGGGCACCATTATGCCCATCTTCAGGAGCGCAAGGCCGTATAAAACTGCGTATGGTTTTCAGCACTTACTGCGCTGGCTGGAGTCTTGGGAAGGCGGGAGCACACAGTGCACACGACCTGCGTCCCGGCATCCCAAGACTCCAGCCAGCACAGTAAGTGCTGAAAACCATACGCAGTTTTATACGGCCTTGCGCTCCTAAAGATGGGCATAATGGTGCCCGAAACATGTTGAGCTAAATATTGATTAACAAATCATAATTGTTGCATCAAGTTGGTCTCACAAATCGTTTCATATTATGGATGCACGGTCACACGAACATCAAATTCGGGATGGGATGCAAATTGTTGGACATAGGACAAGAGCCAGAAAGCATCAGTGCCCCATAAGTGGCGAAGATAAAACACTGTGTAGCCTACATTATTTTAAATGTTGAAAACTACAAATGGAGAGAAGAGACTACTTGCGACAAACTGACCGGCTTCCACAAAGAAACAGCGTTAAAAGATTGTGAATGATATTAGTAGCAATTATTTAATTTTGGAGGCTGTCCTACAGATTACAGATAAGTTGGAAAGGCGTATTAACAATGCACATTCTGTTTGTAGACAGTAACTACAGCACAATAAATGGGACTAGACCGCTGTGACCTGGTAAGTCAAAATGGTGGTCCTGCTGTGGTTTGATCAAGACACTCATACTAAGAATACGAGGACTTGCGCGAGGGGAGGGAAAAGTGTGTATAATATCAAAATACCATAAAGATTGAATCTGAAGATATGAATATTTCTGCATTGTATAGGGCCCTTAGGACGGGGAGGGGGGGGGAAGTCCTTTCCATACACAAGGCAAAACAAACCGAAAGATATGGACTTGTAGAAGTACCTTCATTGCATGTCACGAAAGGAACCTGAACCTATGATCCAAGTGCAAACTGCATGGTCTGTGTGGTCGGCATAAAGTAATTTTGGAGATTTATATTACTTCCGGCCAGTAACAATTGCCGTGTGGTGGTTGGTTGGCATAAACATAGCCATGGCAGGGTGGAATTGTTGTCGAAGCCTGTACATGCTTCCCAATTTGTATATGTTGCGTTCATAGGTTACCATGTGTTAACATTTGGACTTTGTGACAGGTCAATTTCCCGTCGAAACATTCTCATAAAGTATGACCTTGCGAGTAGAAAACTCAGAAAATGTATGCACGTCGTGGCTAAAAATTGAGGCGCGTTCGCTGCCTTATTTCATCTATATTTTCATATCGTGAATATTGAAAACTTGCGTCGTGCACGAGAAGTGTGCTTTAATTTTCATTACAAATCTGTTTGCAGTACTTTCGTTCGATTTATGTTCAACAACTTGACGTCAAAATGCTCACAGAAACCAACCCAAGTCTTCATGAAAAGTGGTAATTATTTTTGTCCAAATTTAGCCAAGACTATATATTCACTTTATTATATAATATATTTCAGTCAACACAACTATGCAATAAAAGCATAGGTTAAAGCGACATGTTTCGACTTAAAAAGTTATAGTCAAGCTAAGCTAAGAACCATGAAGTTCTTTACAATGTGGCTGTGCGCATTTGGGATCCCAGATGGGTCACAATTTGTGCTGAGCCATATGGGATCCCAAATGCGCACAGTCACATTGTAAAGAACTTCATGGTTCTTAGCTTAGCCTGACGATGACTTTTAATACGAAACATGTCGCTTTAACTTATGCTTATGTTATATAGTTGTGTTGACTGGAATATATACAGGGTGTCCCAGGAGGAATGTGCCAGACTTCGGGAAAATGTTCCTTATGTTAAAGTATACCGATATAACCCAAAACACCTATATCCAAAGTTGAACGGTTACGGAGATAATGGCCAGAGAAGTTTGAAACTTTGACAGCTGTTACACACT
>Ga0123352_10013480_pt1 | contig 12972 bp, 9 predicted proteins | sample TergutLab28metaG_FD_89700 | JGI IMG/M metagenome (GOLD analysis project Ga0123352, IMG submission 89700) | Labiotermes labralis P1 segment gut microbial communities from Petit-Saut dam, French Guiana - Lab288 P1 | ecosystem: Host-associated > Arthropoda: Insects > Digestive system > Gut ... | reverse complement strand
TTGTTTTTTTTTTCTTCCATTTTTGTTTTTAACCCAGGTCAAGGCGCTTGTGAGTAAGAAAGGGTATAAAGGTAAAAAGGCCAGGGGGGGGGGGGGGGACAGTTAACGTTTCGAAGCAATACGAAAACAGGACTGTGCTGAGGTTATACCTCCATTCCCCCACATACATCGTGCTTGAATTAGCACAGAGGCAGAGGTTACCTTTATTACCGAATATAACAAAAACTGGCGTACCTAGAAACGCGAAAAAATGCATCTGATTATGATTCTAACGAATCGTAGCAACATATGGGGCATAATTATGGTTGCGTCGGCAGGCCCAGCACCGCATATACTACACTGGATAGCTGTTCTTATTGCTGATGCAACTAATATTCTATTCTGCAATTACGGAACAATATTGTGTACACTGGGTGGATACAAAATGTATGTTGAATTTGCGACTGCCTTCGTCTTCGTGTGCAAGATGTGGACACACGATCCGTGGAATCCATCACAACGTACAGAATCCTATCCCTCTAACCCAGAGCGCCCTGTCATCAACGAAGCAGCAGAACCAAGTTTAAAAATTCACACGAATTTACTAACACGGTGTAGACAGTGCACATATTCTCGCACTTCTAAAATTCGCAATCAGAACACGGCCACTACTTTTTACGCACCTTACCCCCCCACAACAAGGGTAACATTACACAGCCTGAATAACTTTTGCCGCCGGTGTAACAAATATTACCCTACAAAACATACCGACTGTATATTACTTTACGTTTATGCGCCTGTACATATTCGCTGTTACAATTATATTAGCTATTATGATGTGGAATTAAACTGTAATTACCCACTACTCCGTCCCGCCATGGAGCACGGCATGCTGCCTCTCCCAGTTGTATCGTATCGTATCGTATCGTAACAGCGCTGCATGACGCAGTACACACACACACACACACTGTACCATGGTGTTCCTTACTTCCGCAGTGTCACGTGGTCTCACGGTACACTCGTAAACGTAAATTCATTTACACCAGGGGTGCACAAATCCTGGGCGCCATGTCGCCACGGGTACTAATTTGCTTTCGGTGGCGTCTAATTTCTGTGGATCCTCGGTATGGAACTTGCTGCGTGTCACCCTTCTGTACCAGCAACATTTTTTAAATCATTTGTGCCGAACGATATCAAAGTCGGGTGAAAAAGTTTTGAAAATGTGATACACGCCGTCAGGTAAAATACGGCCCACACTATACCAACTGTCACGAAAGTGCTCAAAGGTATTACGTGAAGATTTGATACAATGAATTTCACTCAAAAAGTAAAATAATAATAATAATAATAAAACCAGCACGTAAGACACACACCCATAATCATTTCTTCATCCACTACGGACGCCATATAAACACAGCAAATGACAGCTTCGTTACATCAAACATTCTTCTCTCTCTCTCTCTCTCTCTCTCTCTGTAGCCCCTTCAAGTACTGCACACAATAATGATCGCATTTATATAAATTACGAGATTATGACAGACTAAAAGTGGGCCGGGATAGCGTATTCGGGTTGAACGGTCTGGGGGTCGAATCACGGTCGCGGCGAGATTTTCCGCACCCACCCAGGCCGGCTCTGGGGTCCACCCAACCTCACGTACAATGGAAACCGAGTCTATTTCCCGGGGATAAAGCGGCCGGGGCGTGGCGTTGACCACCCACCCCAATCTAAGGCCGAGGTTAAAAGAAAGAGTACAGCTATACCTCTAATCCCTCTCTGGGCCTTCATGGCCTATTCTAAGGTGACCTTTACGTTTATGCCAGTCTAAAAATGCACCTGTTCCTGATTCATTTGATATGAAAGAAAAGGAACACAAGCACAAGTAAGGCGAACCTAAACAAAGCCAGAAAAAATATTCGCATTGAAAAAGAAATAATGACTGGATTTTCGCACTGTGATCTTGTCGGTTATGTCACCGTGTTGCCTGGTAAAGCGGGCGTCTTCTTTCACTCTTAGGGTAGAAGCTCTCTGAAGACAAAGGCAAGGCGTTTCTCCGAAAACCTGGTACCCACGTACAGTCGTAAGTGTCTTCATAACCCAGACGACGACAGCAAGTTTGTTCATTGCCGATGGACCTCGAAGGTACTGAGGTACCGCTGACTGAATGTTGGTAATATCAAGCACGAACAGGAAACACAGAGGCGAATTTCAGCGAATGCCTATGTGGGTTACACCCCCCCCCCTCCACCCTACGGTTCTGCAGAAAACAGGATGTGGGATTCAAATGCAAAAATGATCAGTTCGATCCACAGATGACGCACAGTTAGAGTGGAGTATGCCTAACTGCACCTTACGATTTTCAGGAAAATTCAAGCACGAAGGTTACTGTCCTCGACTGACGAGAACAGCCCTGACCTCGACTGAGCAGGGAGCAGGTAGGTTATCTTATCTCCAGGCAAACCTAGCGAAAAATTAAAGGTCCCGTCAAAGATATAAGTCTCTATCACTGCATATATCGCTTTCTACTGGCACGCAATTTATTAGGTGTCTAATTTATTAACAGCCGTAACCAGAAAGGAGAGAACAGGAAGTACTACTAACTCGCACGCACAAATACAACTACAGATAAGCCTGACTTATCTCTGACTGGAATAAATAGGTTACTTATCATAAACGCCTAATGATTAGGAAATTGATTGCAGTTTACGGTACACAGCCTTTCGATAAAGTGTACACAGCCTCTTTCTTTGAGAATTGTTTTAAAATTATTTTACTGTTGAAGTCCCAAAATGCGAACATCCATACAGCTTTTCAGACTAAAATCATGACTGCATGCTTCTTCCCATGCGAAGCACATGCCCCGTCCAAGTAATTCTTTCGCTGATTTAAAAAACCCTGTAACATGTGATACAGTGTCAAAGTTTTTCAGGTTCTCATTACTGAACTGCCCGAGCAGTGACTGGACGACCGAATCGTAGTTCGATTCCCGACAGGTACAAGAAATTTGCCTCTAATCCGAAGGTCCCAGATCAACTTCGAGGCCCGCCTAGCATCTTACACAGTACAAGGGGCTCTTTTGAATGTAGCGAAGCGGTGGGGGTTTGAAGCTAACCACGCATCTACATATAATGACCAGGTTCAGATGGAGCGGGGGTATACCTTTAATCCCGCCTAAAGGCTTTATGGCGTATAAAGAGATAACTTTACATTTACCTTTACCTCTGCTTTATTACGTCATTTTTTGCAACTCGTCTTCTCTTTAGAAGTCGAGAGAGCGCAGTCACTTTAAACATTAGACTACGGGCTGGACACTCAGAAGTTCGATTCCCAACAAGTACAAATTGTTATATTCTTGACACACCCAGACCAGCTCTGCAGCCCACCCAGCCCCCTGTTCGTAGGGCACCGGGATCCTTTCCCAGCGTATAAGGTGGCTAATGCGTCAGGCTGCCCACTCACGTTTACTGCGAAGGTTAAGAACGATAGGAGCAATACCTCCATTCATCCTACATGCCTTCATGGCATGCAGAGTAACAACTTTGCCTTTTATTATCGTTTATCTCTTCCGTTTCAGGTTCATATTATTCATCGGATCCGCATGCAAAATGTTAGAAGGTCATATCCCCCAATCGGTACCATCTACTGTGTGTCTGCTGGTAAGAAATGCTCTATATACAATTCCTAGCGTAGACTTTGGGGGCCTTTGCTTGCGACAAGTAGAGCAACCCACAAAACACGGTTTCCTGTCCGCCATGAACTTTGGTTACTTCCGCCATCCCATTCGGGGGTCGCGACCCTCTGGGTACGAGTTCTAGTGCAAACACGGCGGAGAGTAAAACCTTATGATACGGAGGATGTAGGAGGTGCACAACCTGCGAGGTCAATCTAGTATAACAAGCAGCCAAGGTGAGCAGGTGAGATATGGCAACAGTGGAGTGAATGGGAAAGTTGAATGGTGGGAGTTCAGTGGTGCCAACTATGTTCGCATCGCTCGCTTAGTACCGTCACTCACCGTGAAGGATGGCGAAGAACCATTCATGGTTCTGGTGAATTGGCTTGAGATGCTTCGGTTGCCAGTGCGACAGCACTAATGATATTATAACAGACAGAGCCAAGGCAACGCCTTAAGCATCTTGCTGCCACAACTTGCAGAATTCAGAGCTCACAGCATATCATCACAGTTTATTCACAGACCCTACGAGAAAATAATCCGCTTACCATTACAAATTCATATATAAATCTAAGAAAAACCATATATAAATCTAAGAAAAACATTTGTGCAGGACCACGCTGAGTTCAATTCCCAGCAGAGGCAACGATTTTTCTCCTTGTCACCCGTCCAGACGGGTTTTATGGCCCACCCAGCCTTCTATTCAGTATGTACTGGGAACACTTTCCCTGTAGGGTTAAGCGGTCGGGGCGTGGAGGTAACCACTCATCTTCGTCTAGTGCAGACGCTAAGAATGCGTGTTAACCCCACTCCCCGATTTGCCCAAGCATGGCTATTAATTTCACCTTGGTGTCCAGTTTATTTAGCGCACCAACACTGGAAGCTGGTGCTCTGGAAATGTAAAAGGAAAGGTGGTACTTAAGCATCGCACCAGACAGGTGTCTAGTGACGTCACGGCAGGCTCCATGTGTTCCAAACCTCAACACCTGACGGCAGTGAGTTCACGCTAGAGAAATCTTTAACTCTGTAGAAAAATCTGTGTGAAGAAGTGTGTTAGTGGTGGAAAATACAAATATCTTACGTATGAAGCAGAAACAAAGAGAACCTGTGCGAGAAAAGTGCGCCCATTAAACAAAAATTAGAGTCAATAAATTAAAAATACAAAGCCTAATTAAGGTCTATTAAAGCCGAAATATGTAGCATACTGCAAGCAACTTTTTCAACAAATTATAGTTGTGTTGTACGGTGTTTTTAATTTATTGACATTTATAACACGGAAGTGTATCACGCGTTAAAGAAATTTCAGTGCTGTGGACATTTATCCTACATGCAAATACCTTAGAGTGGCCCACTCAACCCGTTGCTGCCGAGCAACAAGTTCCCCGCAACCCAATGTTACGTTGCCCGCGTAGACATCTGAAATGAGAAGGTGTCGTTTAACCCTTTTCGTAGTACAGCCGAGACAGAACGCTCAAGCCGTTCCACAGTTTTCAGGCGAACTGTGAAGGACAACCGAACACTTCTGACACACTCCAATTATCACAGATCTTATTATTAGCTTGTTAGCGGCACTTCTTTGTCGGGATTAAAATATCTCTGTTGGCGACCTGTGCACGTATGTCGTTAAGTAATTATACTATATATAATCATTTTTCATTTCGTGTATTGAAATTATGTGGCCCGCATGCAGGCCAAATTTTGCCGACGTTTCCCGCACCACAATGAAAGGTTCAGCAAGCCTGACCATGAGATGGTCTCAACGTGGTAGCAAGGAACAAACCTGGTCTCCTCAGAATCATAATCTGGCCTTTCATCCTGCGGCTAGCCTTTTCCCTGAATTATCCCCCATCTTCATACAGTTGCTTTCTTTGGACGAGAAAGTTACGCAGAACGACAGTGGACTTTCGCTTTTGACTCCCTCAATAGCCGATTCGAAACTATTACGAATTGTAGGCCGGTCATTCCATCACTGCTACTAATGGTGCATGGTGACATTCTGCCCCTGGACACCGAACAGTCATAGCCTGTTAGCCTATGTAGAACTACCACGACGCCGCTACCGGTCACGAACTTGCAGGCACAATTGGCCGTGTGTCTGCTCAACCACCACGCCATGAAGGCATATCGAAAAGTGGAGGTATGGCTCCAGGCATCCGTAACCTCGGCGTTAGATGCCCTGGCCACTGTAACTCCGAAGAAATAAGCCACGCCACCCTTTAAGTAGGAAACTGGGTGGGTGGAGTCCCAAAGTAAGACTGGACCTTTCGAAAAAGATACAAATGTATTGCCAATGCCGGAGATCGAACCACGATTCCTCGATCGTTGAGCTCTGAACCAAGCCAGTATAACTGCGCTAAAGACCACTTATTTACGCTGGCATACACCTGGAAGTACGCTGAAAAACCACGAAAATGTGTCAGGTCAGCCGGTTTCGAATCTGAGTTCTGAACCTAGGACGTGCTGGATACTTAGCAATCGAACGGTTTGCTCGGGAATGGGATGGTTACGAATACAGACAAGTGGATATCCCAGCTTACAGCGACCCGCGGTTGCAGAGAATTCGCTGCGAATTCTAACGTCACTTCTCACAGCTGTACCTCCGAATCATATGGCTGGCCCTAAAACGCATCAAGTATAACAAAGCATATGCACTTCGTAACACTACGGCACAGGTTCCCAAACTTTTGTGTCTGTGTGAGACTCTGAAGCAGCATACGGTATGTGGCCCGCGATCGTACCATGGAAACGGCAGTAGCCAGTGATCCTTACTCTACATGAATACTAATGCCTTTTCTTGAACCCTAAATAACTTGGCCACTTATTAAGAAAATAGTGAATTTTTAATGACACTTGTCAAATCTAATTTTTTTGGGATAATATCAAATACACAAAACATACAAGAAACTAATCTTAATCATTTTGTTTGAATTTAGATACAATTCCCCCCTCCCCACAATTATCGAGTTCTCCATAAACACCTCTTGGGTCCCTACGTCAGAACCCCGCGGCCCTGATTTGGGTCGGGACCTGAGGTTGGAAATCACTGCTCTACAGCGTTCCTGAATGCTGCACTACAGACACATTCGGTTTGCATTACGTACAGACTTTTTACACGCCTGACGGCAAGGAGAGAGCCAAAATACTGTCGCTGTAGCTCGGCATATGTTCAAGAGGACTTCTTGAATATAGTGAATGGTCTAAGAGGGCAATAATGCGTGGCAGGTACTATGTACACGACACTGTCTCTATATAGCGGTGCGTAAGCACATGTTAAACTTCAACTTATCGTCTGAACGAAACTGAAGCAACTTATTTCAACCCAACGGTACTTTACGCTGGATTTTTAAGGACGCAAAAGGTAAAGTCATTCCTCTGTCCAAGCAATACACCATGGAATCGTAAAAGGTCGTTGACGAAGAACTCCACGATTTCTCAGCCTTTGTCCACATGCTAGGTCAGCTACACTCTTAACCTGCAGTACCATTGCTTATGTGGATGAGTGGACCCGTGGCCGGACAAGGTGGTATCGATAGCGGCTTAACCAACACCACTGGGTTTCTGACATAAATAAAGTAAATTATGAAAAGACGGCCTTCGTTGCCTGCAAATTTAAGTTCATACTGACGTCACTTCACCAACATGCAGAACAAAATCAGAATACAGAGACAGCTAGTGAATACACCCTTAAAAGGATAAGAATGCAAATATTTCTGAACTACTCCTAACACACATAAAATTAAATTCACATTAATTGTAAAACTATATATATATAATATAATTAATACATATTATACATTATAAGTAATAATGACATAAAATTACAAAGTTTAAGAGTTGCTTACATTTGTGAAATGCTTGCGATCAGTCAGTTCAGAATATTCTGTCCGTCCGTCTTATATCTAATACCCATTGAATTAGATTAAAATATACAAAGCTATAACATTTGAGCTCCTTTTTTACATGGGCATGAAACTTGGTCTCTGGGCCCAAAATGTCGAGGAAAATATGTGAACTAAGATCAAAGACGTGACAGGGAGCTTGAAGACATTGCCCAGTAAGAAGCCTCCAGGTTTGTGCTCTTCATCAAATATTATCAGGCAGAACAAACCAGGAGTATAAGGCAGGCATGGCGGAGATGAGAAGCTCATGAAAAGTTCGAGTCGCAAATCATAAAAGAAAGCCAACACCTGGAAGGCTAAATGTGGTTTGGACGATAATATTAACATACATCTCGCAGCAACACGTCATGGAGTGACGTACTGCATCCCTATGGCTCTGAATAAGGTCTAGCGTCGAGCTTTTGTGAGGACTGTAATGAACAATAGGATTTAATAATAGGTGGGTAACTTTTTCAATAAAAAATTACTTCTGTTTATTGGACCGCGCATCATCTTGGTAGTTGTATAAAGAGAGACCAACTTGATGTCACTTACTTTATTATTTCATTATTTAATGCTCAACATGTTTCGGATGTTAATACATCCATCCTCAGGAGCTTGCGACTTCTTCCGTCATATTATGCACCTAGTCATATTGCACCTAGGCTACTATACTATTAAATCTTAAAATCTAAAACATATTTTAGTCACTCAACGTATATAGGATGTCAACTACACCACTAAAGGTCAATAATTATAAGCAAAACAAATCGCAGTCTGGAAACGAAACTGCCCAAGAATTAAGTGCGAACGGGCTTCCGTGACGCAACGAGCACACTACAAGCATTACGTCGTTGTCCTCACAAATCGCCATGTAATAAGGAAGTAATGGCTAAAAAAAAATCGGAATACTCATCGGTGGGACTAATAAAAATACATAATTTCACTGTAGGCCCCTGTCTAAAAATGCGCTCAAGTCCATTAGCTTTCATCTCTCTGAGAACACTTAGTGCAATTTATCGCCCACATTACTAATGAAACGAAAGCCTTAACAAGAAACTTCCACACTATCCCAGCTCGAGTCTTCCTTGCAACAATGACAGTTATTCGAGTGGTCAGGAAACTCAACTCGTTTGTAAAATGTTGTACAAAACGCTCAATCATCAGAACCTGCCCCCATCCAACTCCATTGTCTACTCCCTACTTACCGAATACCCTTTCTGATGCAGTCAGACAATCCAGGTTCTCTGGCCTTAGACAAACCATCCTTTCCCTGAACAGAAGTCCACGCCTACGCCAGGGTTTAGTTGAGGTGTTCGTTCTTCTGGGATATTACGCACCGAATGTTTGTACTTTCTAACCGACGTTTCGGGACCTTTGAAGATGGGAGCTATACGCTGTACCGAAACGACGTCAGCAACTAACAACACAAGCTGCGTTAACATCGCGGACGAGCAAAGGACTCGCCCTCTGAGGTTTCCTAACCAAAAGTGTGTATGAATGTACAGTTCTTTTATGCGTTCTACATGTCCTGTGAATATCGTTTTTGTTTCACTGCCCTAGCAATATTAGAATGACCGTAATGACTATGGACCCACCACGTTTAGATGTGCGCCAGGAGAGCAGAATTGTCTTGCGCTGTATGTCCAAACCAATGAATATGGGGGCTCATTCGGCGCGGAGGTAAAGCGGTCGAAGCATGAGGCTGACCACTGAACTATGCCTAGTTTTGAGGTTAAGAATACGCGCAGTTTCAATGTTCCCACAAAACGGCAGTCTTACTTCCTATGTTTCACTCCTTAAAGGACATGGTGACCATTACAGTGTTTGTTACACACTGTAAGTGCATGAGTCATCATATGTTTACATGTTCCACAGCTGCACTTTGTATCTACTTTATACCAACACCACTGTTACAAAACGACTCGTCGCTGGAAGACCAATAAGACACGCTTTACAAATCTATATACCTTTCAATATCCATGTCGTTTTTTGAATAAAATAAATGGCAACCTGCACATTACCGTAGGCTTACGGGGTTGTAAGAGGATAGCTATCGATATACACCCATATTCATGACTTCTCGAGATAAACATTCAAAGGAAACTATTTAAAAGGTCAACTTTACAGAACATTTAGAAATTCAAAAGCAAAGTTAATGCTCATGTCACAATGACGCTACGAGGCTTCTACAGATGAGTAAACAAACGCCTGGCACCAAGGTTGTAGCGGGTGAAGCTAACGTACTTTGCAATAGAAGCAACATGATAGAACATCGAGTGTCCCGTCACTTTTGCGCCACGTATGGTTAGGTGTACCTCCAGGAAAAAAGTCATTCCGATTCAAACGTTCCCAAATCCACGAGGAATAAGGTTATTCTGTGTGCCACAGTAAGTTATACAAGCAATTATGCTCAGCCAAGATACCAGAGAAGGGACAACTACAACCCGAAATGAAAACGGGAATATTTAATGGTTTAGTTACATTTCTTTCACACTTAGGTATACAGGATGAAGATCTACAATGAGGTCTCCCACGTCGTGACACCGGGAAAACACGCTCTCTCTCTCTCTTTCTCTCTCTCCCCCTCCTCCATGCAAACAGACGTAAACGTTCCTCCGAAAACGTCTGTAGCCACCTACAGAACTAGAGTGACGTAACTCACAATAACACTCGTATGACGTGCACAGTCGCTCATTTCCTCACGAATTTCCCGCCTCTTATGGAATCCAGAAGAAGCTCACTGTAATGTTCACAAAAGCCCAAGTTAGATAAATCCTATTCACATTTTTCATACTTTATTTCCATCAGATCTTAGCGTGTCGCCAACAACGCCGATGTCTTCTACAAGGCTGCTTTCCTTCAAGGTCTGAGATTAAAATTTTGTATGCATTTATCACCTCTCTTATGAGTAACACATGCCTTTCTCATTCCATCCTCCTTGGCTTGACGGCCGTAATACCATTTGGCCAGCCGGTCCCAGTGGCCGCGCGTTCTAAGGCGTGGACCTTCGACCGCTCGCCTGCTGGAATTGTAGGTTCGAATCCCGCGGGGCGGGGGGGGGGGAGGGTGGATGTCTTTCTCTTGCCCGTCGCAGAGGTCTCAGCGACGGGCCGATCACTCGTCCAGAGGAGTACTACCGAGTGTGGTGTGTCTGAGTGTGATCTCGAAATGTCAACGACGAGGAGGCCTAGGTCCACAAGGGCTGTCGAGCCCCCCAAAAAATATATATATATAGCGACGCGTGCAAATTATGAAACCCATTATTGTCCTCCCGCCGTCATTTCCTCTCCCTTGGATCATATGTCATTGGCAATACATGTTATTACACATCAACTTTCAACAAAAATTTCCTTTTCAGTTTCCACAACGAAGCTGCATTTTCTAAATTAATTTTTGTTCTGAAATTTGTTTATTTTCTAGTTTCTTATAAAACAACGAATTCAGAAATTAATTTATCACAGTCGCCACACCTAACGTCTATAAATGAATTCAATGACAAGTACAACCCACAATCCAAAAACTATGAAGGTACGGTCGGACACTTGACAGAAAATAAATTTACGTCTTCAAGACAAAAGAAAATATAACAATTATTTCTATAGTAAAACCAACTAGATGCACCAATGTATCAAATTTATTTTATTTAGGAATGACACTCTGCATGTTCCGGACGGTCTTTCCGTCCATCATCGGGAGTTAAAGACTGTACATACAGCAAGACTGCTGACTGCTTGCTAACAAGCAGTCAGCAGTCTTGAACTCCTAATGATGGACGGAAAGACCGTCCGGAACATGTAGAGTGTCATTCCAAAATAAAATAAGTTTGATACACTAGTGCATCTAGTTGATTTTACTATAGAAATAATATTACGATGCACGGCCCTATAAACGTCAAAAAAAAAACAAACAAACAAAGCAACCGAACCTACCAAAATTATGCATGACATCTTCTCTCTTATATTTTATGTTCTTCATACCGTACATTTCCTTACATTCAATATATTCACCAACAAAATGCACTAAGTAAAATACAATAACACACAAATCATAATATACACTTCATGTGAAGTGCCAACTCCACTGACACGTAGTACGTCGAACGCTTCAGCCGAACGACATCCCGTTCGATCATACATTGTGGCAAATGTTTGTACACACAACCCAGATAATATGAACAATTACGAACCCGTAATAGAAGAGACTCACTACTGTATGTTGTTACTATAGCAATATGGACTTAAGCTTTTTAACTCATGTAATCTAGAATTTTAATATTTTCAGATCTATAATTTTTAAATCTAACGACAAAATTGAGGGCGACTAGTGCCTGAAGTACGTGTTGGACTTTTGATCATTTGTTATTATTACACTCCCTCACAAAGGCACCTTGGTGCTGAGACATGAGTTGGCATTTAACATGAAGTAGTTTCATGATGTGTTTCATCTTACCTAATGCATTTCGTTGGTTAAAACAACGAATCCTTAACTCAATTCCAAGTTTCTTTTTTAAAGAATTTCGTTCATTTTGACAGCAAATGGAACCCTCAAAATAAATTACTTATCATCGTGTCTCCTATATATCTGGCACATGTAATTTATTTTCTGATGATCACTATATCACCTGGCCCATACCATTTCTTCTTCCCACTTTTACTGTAGTTTTGCACGTTTCTTTCTTCTGGTTCTTCTGCACTATTGATTGCCGTCAGAGTTTGCTTTGGTCCGTTTTATTCATTCCATTCTCTTGTACGTTTCCTGTCCATGGATGACTTGTGATCAGATTCCTTCTTCCCCCATTCGTCTCCTCCACGTCCCCTCTCCGTTATTCCTTTATCTGTTGTATACCATCCTGTCCTGATCTGTTCCAACTACTTTTTTTTTTTTTTGCAGGGGACGCATCCGGGGATGGACGGGTCGATTTTATGAACGAGGTGTGTACGTGAGCATGTGGGTGTTTGTTACTCCGCATTTAAATCCCCACCACTCCTTCGTCTGTTTCTTTGGCCTCTTCATTGTTACGTTTCTGCCTTTCAGTTGTTCTTCCTTTCTTCAGAGGCCGTCCGTTCCGACCCCCGATTACCCGCAACAGTCCATGACATGGAGGCTCATGAATACTGGCGTTGCCACAGCTCATTCGAACAATCTGCGAATGAAACTGAACGCATTCTTCACGGACCTTTAGGCCGATGATAAGACGTTCTGTCGAAACGTCGGGTACCAATCAACCAGTGACACGGCCCCACATTCCTGACGAATAGAGTCCCCAACTGCACGGCTGCCGAAGCATAAGAACACACAAGCTGATATAAACTTATTTATTATAATCTTACAATATGTCTTCCGTCAACACAACAACATTAGAATTAATGTATTATTGCAACATGTTTCGACTCAGGAGAGTCATCGTCAGGCTGATTATTTAAGAACCGTTAATACATTTTACC
>Ga0123352_10013476_pt1 | contig 12974 bp, 12 predicted proteins | sample TergutLab28metaG_FD_89700 | JGI IMG/M metagenome (GOLD analysis project Ga0123352, IMG submission 89700) | Labiotermes labralis P1 segment gut microbial communities from Petit-Saut dam, French Guiana - Lab288 P1 | ecosystem: Host-associated > Arthropoda: Insects > Digestive system > Gut ... | reverse complement strand
CATGGAGATCTAATCACGGAGCAACAGGTTAACGAGATCAACCCCCTCTACAGGGCAGCAAACATAACTAGAATCATACCAAACAGTACACGCTCAGACACAGTACAGCAGGAGGAGGACTAATACAACATCTGAACCCATCGCAAACATGTAACGGTAAGGGATCAAATTGTACTATCCAATATACCAATTATCTGATTCTACATCAATAAGCACTAGGACGACCAGGATAATATACCTGGAATTGTAGAAGACAATAGCTAATAGATCATAATATAAGCTAGTATAGACATGCTACCACAATGCCAGCATAACAAGTTTTATAAATGACAATTTTAGAAAAAGATAGCTAATATAGCATAATTTATTACAGACATGCTACTACAACACCATCATACCAACAAGAGATAAGTAACTTTAGCATGAACTAATAGCTCCCTGAAGATAGTTTAAATGTAAACCGAAACATGTCGGAGATTTTAATTATTTTAAAAAATTAAAGTTTTATAGTGTCAATTGAAAAAGTGTGCATGTGTTGGTGATTATTGTGAATATGAGCTATCCAATTTAACAAATAAGTATGATGACGAAGTATGCTGGATACATGTGTCTCAGGGTACGGATCAGTGGGAGCTTTTGTTAGCACGGCTACGAAATTTCGAATTGCATAGGAAACAGGTAACTTCTTGAGCGGCTGATGGAGGATTATCTTTCCAACATTCCAAAATCCATAGAGTCGGTCAGACATGAACACAGAGTTAGAATGTCCACATTACTGAAAATGGAATGGCAAAAATAATACTATTACGTTGAAAGTCCTTAAGCCCCCATTGGAAGTAGACAAGAATATTGATTATTGTTACGAACTGCAGGTACGGCAGGGCGAGCGGTTAAAAGAAAAAGAAAAGAATTGCCGATCTGAATGGTCGTGTCAGTTAATTAATTATTGATTATGTTACATTCCCTAGAGAAAAGGATTTTTCGACATTTCCCGGATTTATCAAAATATACATATTATGATGTGTAGCAGAAAGGATAGACTTCAAACTAAAATTATAGTTGAAATTTTGTACCGCATTCAGTGTGACAACAGAGAAAAGAAGTATTCTGTTACCACATAGGATAAACAATTATCTAACGAATACACAAACAGTGCAAGCAGTTGAACTATGGATTACGTCCCTAGGAATGAGATTAAAACATATACTTAGCACTTCCGTTTAACTAACTAAATTCGTGAAATCTGATAGCTGAGTACCATGTTTAAAAGAGCATGTCATTTGCCCTTGTCTTGAAACATATGGTCAGCCTACACAGTCCCAAGTAATATTTTTAGTACCACCTTGATTATTATCCTGTCATCTACATCTATGTTCTGCAAGCAGTCTCTTTCCTTCAGGCTTCAAAGAATAATTACAAAATGAAACTGGCTATCATATTTTGAGTTATGAAGCGTTTATTGTTCTGGACTAGGGTACAAATGTAACAATCATAAACTTGATGAAAATTTCACTTTAATATATAACACTACCAATTAATGTAATCTGTTCGGTGACGTGTTTAACCATCTGAGGCGCTCATCCGTGGTCTGCGGCGGATTTCAATCCGCCGTAAGCCATTGTGCTGTAGGCTTCTGATGCGCGGATCGCTAATGGGATACTGGATATGTATGTTACTCTCAATGGAACTGGTCTACTTGTATTTCTTCTTATAAGTTCCGTGTACCACATCAGAGCTCAGCAAAATAAGATTCTCGCCACAGACAAACCAACCAACCAACCAAACAAACAACTAAAGAGTCACTCACTCACTCACTCACTCAATCACTCACTCACTCGATCGATCGATCGATCGATCAATCAATCAATAATTAAATCATTCATTCATTCATTCAATCAAGCAATCAAGCAAGTAAACAAACCAGCAAGCAAGCAGGTAAGCAACAAACTGGCGGACCGCCCGACTGATCGACTTACTGATAACCAACCAAACGACCAACCAACCAACCAACCAACCAACCAACCAAACAACCAACCAACCTTACCTAGAAACTAACAGTCGCTCAGCTTTTCACGAAATTATTCACAGTGCAAGAAATGTAAATTTTCATCACCGTGTTCAAAGGCGACAGCCACCGGTCACTGTTTTCATCCACCTAAGCCCCGTTCCCAGTACCATCCATTTAAGTTACGCTGTCATCTCTTCTAGACCAAGGCCTTTATACCAAAATTCTTCTGTCTGTTGTGAGTTCTGCATCCTAAGCATCATATCTTCGTTGATTTGACTATCTTAACACTTCGTGAAAAATATCAACTATGAAATCATTATTTTATATGAAACAATCCCTTCAGACGAAACCTATTTCAAACATTATTACACTCAGTACCCTTTCGTCGGACCCCCCTTTCATTTTCTTTTCTCATTACGAGAAACCTAGTTTCATACACACATTTAACGGGTAATATTATAGTTCTCTGACTGTAATCTTTGCGTTTCAGATCAGAAGTATGAAAACAAGGAATTCGGCTCTGATATGTTATTGCGAGGTTTATTTTTAAATACAAGGCGAATGATAAAGTCTAAACAAGTAAATATATCTTTAAAAAATTAGTTTCCGAAAGTTCTCCTTCGAAATACTTGGCACGAAGTTTTATGTTCAAAATATCGACAACTGATGGGGAAAATAAAAGCATTTTCCAAAATAGTGTGGTTTGAAGCACAAATGGGAGCGATGGACAGTATCCATATTACAGGGGAAAAAACCGAAATTCAAAATCAAATAAGCTACATTATCTAAGAAAGTATTTATTTTCAGGTCGATCGACCCTCCAACCTTTACTGAGACTAAATCATCCCTTATTCGTCGCTTTTTCCATTCTTTATTCAATGGACTTGCCCAAAAATCCAGTATTCGGAATTCGGGGTGCGTGTAATACACAGGCTAGTCTACTGCTGAAAATGTATTAATTAAAATGAAAATTATTGTTTTTGGAATGTGATGCTTTGTAATCTGGTTGATGAGGAAATTGTTTTCTTTACTTTCAAGGTCTTTTAACCTGAAAATGTAGATAGTTGACAGCTCTAAAATATTCCTATTCTAGATATGACGCCGTGTAGCTGGTTCATATTTCCATTTCCTTGGAAAATGCCTTCCTATCTCCAGTGATAGCCGCACCACATATTACCAAAAAGTTTTCTTTCGAGATTTGACATAGTGCAGTTTTAATAGAGAGAGAGAGAGAGAGAGAGAGAGTTTTGGAGGAACCTAACACATACACGTTCAAATAATTATAGGCAACAGGTTCCCGCAAAAGATTAGTCTTCTGCAGTGTGATAACGTGTACTTTGGTAAAAAGGAAACAACGGTTTGGAGGCATTAGATACCTTCATCTGTATGCAGAATACCCTGAAGCCTGAGGAAGTACTGCAAAGAAAACTGTAACCTTAACATTCATTGCTGTGAGAACTTCATATTTTGATCCCAAGTTAAACGATTTGATTTTCAAACGATTGTACCTGTAGCCTGGAGGTGGGTGACCTTCGGCGATGCAAGGGAGAACAACCAGTTCGTCGCGGCGAGCTTCGATACTGATAGAGCGCTCCGAAAACTGAGGTGGGGTGACTGCCCGGGCTTCCGTTACCGTGATTCTGGCAATCCCGGTGCTGGCTTTTGTCTCTCCTGACAATCGGTGTGTAACCCGACACTGGTAGCCCGAGTAGCTGTCGGCGTTCCCAGCGTTCATCACTATCAGCTCGCCAGTAGGCAACATGTGGAATTTGCCGTCTGTAAACACACCAATTTGTATCAAGAGGAAATTAATGATGTACACTTCTTTGTTAAATATCAGAGTACGACAGGGCATAAGATACATTTGATGTCCTATGTTTTAGTGGAGCAGACTGCGACATCACTGTCTGCTGGTTGCAATGTTAGGGACAGACTGTCAGTAAGTAACGGCGAGGTGCAGGCTTTGTTTTGGAGAGAGCAGTTATTAAGAACCTAAACGAGGTGGAAGACAGGGAACAGTATCAGCTTAAAATCTCAAGCAAGTTTACAGCTTTGGAGAAATTAGAAGATAAGTAGGAGCATAAATAGTGATTCGGAAAGTACTAGCATATCAAAATCTCAGCTGAAGAGGGTCTAGGGGAGTATGAATCAGGTAGCATAAACCATGGTGTGAGGAAATGTTTGAAAAATTTGGAGACCAAAGGAAGCAATCTAAATTGTAAATGCAGCTAATTTGAACAAATTAAGAACAAAATAAGAACAAAAAAGGGGCAAACTTTTACAAGCGAAATTAGTGAATGCTATATGATAAATAAGGACAAGGATATTAAAGACCTGTGTAATGGCATAATAAATTTAAGAGATGTTACCAGCACAAAAACGGCTAATAAGTGAGGAGAAAGTTGGTATACACGCGGATTTTCACCGTATTTTTAATAGGTGGAAGACTCACTTCTGTCACTGAATGTGTTCGGGACCAGTAATGTTAGGCACATTAAAAGACATACAGATAAATCACTATTGCCCAAGTCTTGCGCCTTTGAATTTAAAATATTTGGTGGAAACCTGAAAAGGAATAAGTCACCGGGTACTGATCAAATTCAAGCAGGATTGCTTCAGTCAGGAAAGAGGGCAGTGCCATCCCAAATATCAAAACTTATGAATTCTGTTCGATTGAGAATGACATGTCTCAATAGCAGAACAATTCAGTCCCTGCAACTATTTATTACAAATGTGATACAACAATTTGTAGTAATTATCGAAGAATACTGATCTTATCAGTTACACGTAAATGTTATCAAAAATTCTACTGTCAAAATTAACTCAATTTACAAAAAAAAAGTTGTTTTGGTATAAGCAGTATGGATTCAGAGATCAACTGATCATACAGCTTGTACACGTAAATATCTGAGAGGACTGGGAATGCAGGGGAGGGGCAGGTAATTTGCTATTTTGATACACACTCCAAGGAACCTATCGTCTAGTTTGAGGGAAGGTTCCGTGTAATATGCTCCCTGATTTTTTATCCCGTGAAATTAGGTGAAGGAAACTGTGGTTTAAATGAAACCCATATTAATGCCCGGAAAATCAAATATTTGTCTGATACGTTTTCTGTTAAGAATGATCTGAAAATAGGTCATGCTTGTTCACTAATGACTTTTAACTTCGCTGTAGAATATGTCATTCGGGAGGTTAAAGCAAACCAGGAGGGGTTGAAATTGAATGCGACATATCATACTTTCGTCTATGCGGACGGTGTTAATGTACTGGGCAATTATGTATAAAGTATAAAGAAAAACACAGAATATTTATTAGTCGCTAGTAAGGAGATTGGTCTGTAAGCATATTCTGAAAGAACTAAGTATATATTCAAGTAAATATAATTCCGAACAAAATTACAACTTTCAGATAGCGAATACATCCTTTGATAGTGTGGCAGAGCCAGAATATTGTCAATAATTCTAACAAATCAATATTGCGTTCGTGAAGAAAGTAGAGCACATTGACTTCAGGGTAGGCCTGCTATCATTCGAACCAGTCTTCCGTATTTCCATTTTGTTGTCATAACTATTAAGGTTAAAATACGGCAGTATAGTTTTGCCTATCGATTTGTGTGGGCGTGAAATTTAACCCCTGAAGCTGAGGTAAGAATGTAGGCTACGGCTCTTCAAGAATATTGTAGCCAGAAAAATACTTAGGCCTAATAGGGAGGAGAAAAGAGGGAAATGGGAAAAACTGCACATGGAAGAGTTTCATGATTTGTACTCCTCAACAAGTACAAGAGCACGCAATACGGGTTATCAAACCAAGAAGAGAGAGATGGTCGGGACTTTTGTCTCGAATAGGGAGAGAAGAGGTGCGTGCAGGGTTTCAATGGCGAAAGCTGAGGGAAGGAAACAGAAGATATAGACATGGATGGGAAGACAATATTGAAAAGGATTCCATTATTTGTACGAGTAAATAACCAACAAAATGCACTCCAATGGATATGATGTATTTTAATCACAATTTTTCACCAACATGTTTCGACCGCTACTGCGACCATCTTCAGGGTGATATTATTAGAAGAATACAAAGGTATAAATTTGGTTAGGTGCTTCTTCATCAGTACATGATTATTAGAAATTATAATAATTTCAGTTAAAATATACAAGTAATATAAATACAGGTTAAAAATAGGTGATGATTAAAATCTTGGAAGCTAAAATTGTTTAGTCTGTGCGGAGTGATGCTTGATGTAGCGATGTGGTGAGTTTTAATCCAGCGTGTAGATGATTTGCAGACGCTGTGGTATACTGTTTGGAACCCAGTTCTAACCCCTTCGCAGAGGCTCAACAATTTTAACTCCCAAGATTTTAATCATCACCCATTTTTAATCTGTGTTTATATCGTTTATATAATTTTAACTGAAATTATAATAATATTAATCCTTTAAACGCCGAGTTAAATCCCATCTGCCATTTACTGACATTGTTAGGAGTCACCCTATTCTCCACATTAGCAGGAAAGGGGTTAAATTGTTATGGTGTGATGACGTCACAACTAACCACATTTACACAGTTGTGTTCTTCTAATAATATCATAATCCTGAAGACTGCCGCAATACCGACCGAAATATGTTGGTGAGAAAATTGTGAATAAAATGCATCATAAATATTGAAGTGCATCTTGTTGGTTATTTATATATTATGGACCTGATTAATGCACGGAAGATTAGAATTGAAATGGATCGTGAACTGGGTTAATCTGGCTCGGGGACAAGTGGCAGGCTGATTTAAGCGCTTTAATGAAATTTTTTGTTCACGAAGTTGGGGAATTTGAGTCCTTCCGCAAGAAATGACTTTTCCAAAGGGACACTGTATGAAGAAGGACTCACAGTTTTAGAAGGAAGCCTATCAGTTAAACGTTGTAATCGAAAGTAATTTTGAAATGTTACTGGCATTTTTGACATTAACATTCGCCCTCTATCTTGTTTCGAAGTGTAGTAAATTGTAAAACACTTTCGTCTCTATCATCACTGACTGATAATTTGGAGTCATCCCTCGTCCCAATTTTCTCGAATAGAATATTTCGGAAACTGGTTCTCTTGCAGGTTATTTATTTATTTATGTAGACTTTTTCTTCGTCTTATAATTTAATACATGAACCAAATATTTTTTAAATTGGTTATATTCCCATCTTCACGAGGAGAGAATAAGTTCCTATAATGTTTTGCCTCCCAAGTACGGATAATGTCACACCCTGACTGATCGTAGCTGTGCCAAGGGACCAAATCGACCGACAGACCGACAGACCGACCGACCGACCGACCGACCGACTGACCAACCAACCAAACAAACCAAACCAACCAACCAACTGAAGAACCATCTCAACAACTACCAATTAACCAACCAACCAACCAAACCCAAACCCAAACCCAAACCCAAACCCAAACCCAACCAACCAACCAACCACTTCTTGAAAATGTATCAACGCTCAGTTATCCAAGATTTTCCAAGAGGCCCAACGTGATAGTATTTTCATCATCCCTTCCACCTGAAGACGGAACTAAACTGATTTTATAAGCAGTTTGTGTTTTATGTGATAAAGTAAGGCCGTGGAAGAAGTTCAAATATATTGTCTTGTATTTTGCATCATACATTCGTCATAAAAATTTAATTAATCCTGCTTCCTTCTTCAGTAGACAGACAGAACATCATGAAATCAATTCGTTTGGAGCTTGGACAAAGCTGGTATCCAACTGCAGCGTCCAACCAGCTAACAAAAACCAATGATACAGTTGTAAGAAAAATTAACTTCTTAGATTCTTAGATGAAAAAGATCTCTATTTTTATCAGGTACAATGCAAGAATGTAGTTTGCTGCAGACATTCACACAATTGTGTATTTTATTTCAAGAGGTCAAGATGTGTCTAACTAAACCATTTGGGAAGTGTAGTCCCAGTGCCAAATGAAACATTTTACAATACTTTTCCGAAAGTGTATTAAGACTATTTGAAGATCATTAATAGGGTAATGCAACGTACCGTTCGGGCGGCCCAACATAGACACATATATTCTGTGTATGTAATGAGCTGTCAACGTTACGCATTTGCTTGTTCAGTTAATTCAGGACACTGGCCATTTACAGAGGTACTGACAGTGAGTGATGGTATATAATTTGGCGACGTTTTATTTACAACGAGGTTTGTTGGACGCCGATTACGTCGCTATAAATGAATATGTGATAAAACAAATTGCAAAAGGAATCACAAAACTACGAAACAATCCGATAATCGAACGGAAGGAACCATTATATTAAATGCTCAGTTTTACGGGGGAAGACATTTCTTCTTTACCTTCGTGAAATTCGCTGCTATATCAGTATGAGTGATTTTTAATACTTCATTAATCTTATTATTCTTAATTATGCATATGCTCTCTCCCATCGTTTTGATAATGGTACTTTCGGCATTCAAAATAAGACTACATTAATTACATGTTTGATAAAGTTGGGTGAAGTATGGGAGGATGCATGAAAAGTAAATTTGAAAATCCGACAAATCATATCTGGAAGACGTATTTCTGTACCCTAGGTCCGCAGTTTTCTCTAATAGTGAATGTTTATCTTGTGCACTTGACTCGAGATTAAACGTGTGGTATCCGTTTTCTAGCTTTCACTTCCAAATAATGACATTTGAGGAAAGGATAGAGGTGACAATTAGAAGAAGAAGGAGATGTAAGCGTCTACTGGAGGTCCTTAAGGAAAAGAGAGGACACTTGAAACGAAGAAGGGAAGCACCAGATCGCACTCTGTGGAGAACTCGCTTTGGATGAGACTATGGACGTGTAAGACAGACAAGAGACTGCATACGTATGAAGTGAGGAAGCGCTCCAATACAATGCAACACGTATTTTACATTTCTGCATTTTGAGATGGCAAAGTTCTGGTGAAAAATTTGGTGTAAATCTTATAATACTAGACTTTTAATGCTTGAGCAACCAACAGTGTGGATTTTCTACACGTCTGAGAGTCGTCATTAATCGTCAAATATCTTAGAAATATAGGAGTGTACTATTGATGTGGCCACTCATCTTGTTAGATGTCAGCACGTGGATGAAAAGTCAAGTCGGTGAAAGGGGAAGCAATGTGCCCATAGCAAGAATGGTTTTCGACCCCGTCTCTAAAACTTTGTCGTCAGAGTCTCGGTACTTTTAACTTCCTTTTGAAAAACAGAGCAAAGTGGGCTGTCAAAAATTTCAACCTAGTAATTCATAGCAAAGGAAGAGAAATTACTAGAACGTGAGAAGGGGCGCAGCAAGGCACTACAATAAAAAATTCACTCCCAAGAGTCTCAAGATTTTTGGCTCCCTGTCCTTGGTGATTAAACCAAGGTGCGATCGGAAAGTACTAATACACCTGTGAGTGCGCGTTGTTAGAGGCTCAGCTATCAAGAAATCTGGCTACTATTGTATACGCTTACCCACTGTCACATCTAGTGCGTGTAAAAGGGATGGAAGAAGAGCACAGGTACAAGAAGGAGATACGTTAACGAAACCAAAAAAGACTTCGGGACCTCTCCACTAGTAAGTTAGAATATTCAAAAAGATTGCGAACAGATACAAGAAGATTCACACTACGTTTTAAATGCATTCTTTTACAGAAATTTCTCCATAGGTCAGGACTATTAAAATTGTGATTGATTATGAAGATAACTTACTTAATTACTTACTTACTCCATGCAGCGGAAACTTTTTGAGAAGTTAACCGGCTTGCAGTTAGTCAAGAAATTTTCCGCATTTTGTGGAACCCGAAGGTTCATTACCGCATTCACAGGTGTCCGCCAACCGTACCTATCCTGAGCCAGCTCAATCCAGTCCATACCCCCACAGTAATGAAGATAATGGCGATACAAATTTTCAATTACGCTCTCACTGAGTTGTTTCAAAATAAAGATCTCACCAAGAGCTCTGTGCGTATTATGCGTATTACAGTATCTATCACAGCGTGCGGTCGCGCGTGTGTTTATGTTTAATTATTTAATTTAATTTGGGTCTAGTAACACACAAAATTGAAGCGCCTAAGATGAACTCAGTATTTCGATCGGACAATTTAAAAACTCGGTGTAGACATCCCCTTTGTCACATTCACAAAGAATTTACAGAAATACTGGTTCAGTTGTTCAGCCCCGTTAAACATCTTCCCGAAGGCCAGCTGTCTTAACTGAGGCTCTTCGTTGTTTTCTTCAGCCCGTCTAGGTAAATGACATCATATTATCCAAAACAGATTCATCTCAACAGTGCACTTTGTTGGTTATTTAACATGTGTACCAAATACCACATAAGCCGTATGAAGGCAGTGTATCATTATATAGGCTCTTTTTCGACATGTCTCCGTGAATATTGTTAAATGTTTGTCAAGAACATGTAGGAGAACGAATAGACAGGCATTGTTACACATTTAAAATGTGCTTTGATGCTGTAGAGTGGAGTATGGTACCTGTCATTAGGCCACTACGACTTTTCTTAATCATTCGACGCGGTTTATTAATGTGACCTTTAGCAGGTATATTAAATAAATTACAAATAAGTACATTTATTGTCAATAAAGAAAACCGGTTTCTATCATACTTGCCTGATAAATGTAACTTATTCCATGGAACAGTGTCCTTCTTGAGAAGATAACAGGTTCTCAAGTAGTCAAGAAATTCCCCGCATTGTATGCAACCAGGATGTTCAGTACCGCATTCACAACAGCATGCTACCTGCCCCTATCCTGAGCGAAATCAATTCAATACATGCCTCCATCCTTCTTCTTAAAGATTATTTTTAATATTGTCCTCCCATCTACGCCTAGGTCTACCAAGTAGTCTCTTTCCCTGAGTGTTCCCTACCCAAACCCTGTATTGATCTGTCCTCTCCCCATACGTGCTTCTGCCTCGTCCATTTCATTCTTCTTGATTTGATCATGCAAATAACTCTTGGTGAGGGCTATAGGTCATGAAACTTCTCTTTATGCAGTCGTCTGCACTCCCCTGCTACCCATTCCCCATTGGCTCAAACATTTTCCTTAACACCACATTCTCGAACATCCTCAGTCTGTATCCTTCACTCAGTGTGACAGACCAAGTTTCGCACTCATATGAAACAACAGGCAAAATTACAATTCTGTATATTTGAATCATTATACTCTTCGACAGCAAAGAACGCTGTGTATTCTCATATGAATACATTAGGATGAATATGGAGCCAGCATATTCCTACAGAGTAATGGTACGCGCCACCACATCCCAGAATGTGTCCATGTCCACCAGACTACTCGGCGTCACATCCCAGAATGTGTCCCGTGTCCACCAGACTCCACGGCGTCACATTCCAGAAAGGGGCATCTGTACTCGACTACATGAAGTCATTCCAAAAGACAGTCACTGTGTACTAGAATACATGGTGTCACATCCCATAACTGGTAATTATCACACTGCATGGTGTCATGTGCACTGTACGATATCAGATTCATTACAGAATTCCAGACTAGACGGCGTCACCTAACAGAAGACCATAATCATAATGTTTACAGCCACGAGAAATTTAGATTGTCAGGCTGGAAGTTCAGGGGATATTTTACTGGTATAAAATGTGACGTCAACAGAGAAAACTGTTATTTTAACGTGCAAGTTTAAGTTATAGCGAACTGAAAGGAATCGAACTCAGTAGTTACATGCAGTGTCTGTGTTTTATGACTAAAAATTTCCATTCGTGTCAGCCCAATGTTCATAGTTTCACAGCTGCCTCTCTAGCCTCGCAGATTCAAACGACAGCCTCTGTGCTGATGGTGGAAATCCCATTACAGATGGAAGACAGGAGCTGTTAATCTACTTCGTCCTAGGGGAATGGGTGTTGCCTTTTAGTATCCTGTACTATGTTATGCGCCTCTACACAAACACAAACACACACACAAACACACACACACACGCGTTTTTTCTGCATGTCTGTCACCACCTCAGATTTAACATAACAAGTAGCCTATCGAAATGAGTTTGGACATGAAGGGTTTAGCAAGTAAGTAACCAAGATTCGAATTCGACAATTTATATACTTACAAAATTGACAACACAGGTATTTTCGGCTAGGTTATAATATGGAGATATTAGGTCACATTCCGTTGATTTGGGTTGACGAATTTTATACATTAAATCAATTTTATTACTTACTTCTTTACGAAGACTAAGGACGTGTCAGAACGCTGGGAAAAGGTTCTTTATAATTTTAGACTTCATGAAATATTACGACATTAGGATCGTAAAAATGAGGCGTAACGAGAAGGGTAGAGCCTTTAGGATGCATGTCAGAGATGAGAAATACCTGCAAAATTTTGTTTGGAAACTCCTGAAGAGATGAGCACTCATGCAAGGCATAGGCGTAGCAGGGATAATATTAAAAGTTATTTTAATGGCTCAGGACCAGAAAAAATGGGGAGCTCTTAATTATGGAATTTAAAGTTACAAGTGTATAAACGGTGCAGAATATCTCGTATAGCCGAGAAGTGGTTAGACCATAGAGAAGACTCGGTTCCTTCAGAGTGGTTATGGAAGTAAGATACGGATCTCATCCAATCTCCGAATTTTAACATTATGAGGTTTCCAAGACAACTAATAACGTAATCATCGTCCGCTTGGTTATAAGGCCGCGTAGTATGGTTGATAACAGCGTACCGAAAGTATCTGCTGCATTTTTTTCCTCTGCAAAACATCAGAATCTACCATTATCTGAAACATATCAGACTGTAATTTCCCAGACGTAGACAGCCATTTTGTGAAGCCCGTATTCACATTCTACTGACAGCTGTCTGTCCGGAAGGAACGAATGTAATCTGTTTCAGAACAGATAGCGCTCCAATAGATAGGATTTTTTAACTGGATGATGGGGTAGTGATTTTGGTAGTGGTGGTGGTGGTGATGATGGTGGTGGTGGTGGTGGTGGTGGTGGTT
>Ga0123352_10013474_pt1 | contig 12975 bp, 9 predicted proteins | sample TergutLab28metaG_FD_89700 | JGI IMG/M metagenome (GOLD analysis project Ga0123352, IMG submission 89700) | Labiotermes labralis P1 segment gut microbial communities from Petit-Saut dam, French Guiana - Lab288 P1 | ecosystem: Host-associated > Arthropoda: Insects > Digestive system > Gut ... | reverse complement strand
TAGGATGGATCTCCAGGAGGTGGGATGTGGGTATATGGACTGGATTGGGCTGGCCCAGGATAGAGACAGCTGGCGGACACTTGTGAGTGCGGTAATGAACCTTCGGGTTCCGTGAAATGCGGGGAATTTCTTCACTAGCTGCAAACCAGTTAGCTTCTGAAGAAGGACTCTGCACCATGGAGTGAGTAAATTATTATTATTATTATTATTATTATTATTATTCGGTAAATCTTTTCAGGATTCAAATTGTGTTTCAATTTAAACGTGGAAAGTAAGATTGTGGAAGTGATTCATGTGACTGGGAATAGTTCGGGGTCGCGTGATTTTTGTGAAACGGTATCTTCTTATTCGATATACAAGTACCAACCTTTCGGATGAATCAGTTGTCTGCGTCTATAGTGTGCTAAATGGTGGCACCAGGTTTTTCTAAATGGCGGTGACTGTTTACCATACTATGAGGCCTCGCTTCGCAGCAAATGGTTATTAACCTTGAACCTACATACGTCATGTGCTGATTATGATTTTTTTAAATGTTTCAATATGGCGTATTTCTGTAGTACTTCTGTATCTGTGTCACACATGCTTATCTACACGCACACATACGCAAGCAAAACAGCGTGAGTGACAATCAGACAAGACGTGGGATAAAAGCTGCATGTTGCAGAGACCCGGTATTGGCGGCTGTCACTGCGAGATTTAATTAGTCCGTATGACGATGCGAGCTGCATGTCACAGCACTCATATTAATGCTCGAAAATTGACTTGCGATAAAACCACTCAATAGTAAATTAATCTCTTCCAGCTGAATATTGTCATACTGTTTCAACATTAGAATGAAATGACCTATTAGGTACCATTAAGGTAGTTTTTTTCTTTCCTGCGATTATTTTAAAATAAGATGCTCAATACTTCATTTTTCGATTTTGATAGAGTCGCGTGTCTCTCTAAGACAGACGGCTGCCTCATAGGGGAATTACAGTTTGACTCGCCAGTCCGTTTAAACCTTTGAGGACTGGCGTTTATATAAATGATACAAAAACTGTAGTTCCTACTTCACAGAGAACACAATCCGTGTGCATTAGAAAGCTCAACCATCTGAGGCTGTTAGGGGTGGTAATCCATGTTTATTTTGTGAGTCGTAGGAAATACATGAATCCACTCTGTGGGAAAATACAGAATTTCTTATTCTTACAGCAGATGGTATATATATATATATATATATATATAGTTACCACTGGGCTTCTAAACGTTAAGTGTAAGATGTATCATAGGTCAAAACGAGTAACAGCTCATTAAATTCTAAATCTGAGGAGACCTGTATTAAATCATTTGTGTTACAGCACAAGTTATGCGACTTTATCGTGTACCTACGTATGACCTAAAACAGGTTTAAGTAAGTTCTGCTAAACGTACAAGAAGTTCTGGACTGAAGCTTATCATAAGCTGCTGTCCTTCAGATGCCTCAAGGCCAGTTGTTGAGGCTACCAGAACTGTTGCACACACTGATGATCCGGTGCTGCATATCACTCATTTCACACCATTAGGCTCTACGCTCATCTACAGGTTTCGCCCACTTTAAATCTCGACAACAATTTCTGTGTTTGTATTTGTTAACGTGCAAAAATCTTTTATAACGAATTTGTATGCCCATATACGAAGTATCCTTGCAAAGTTCCAAATGCCTTACCCCAAAAATTCTGTAAATGTTGCTGTAAAGTCACAATCTGGATGTAGATTTAACGTGGTCGCCATGTTGCACCTTAATGGCATCTGCAACAGGGGTGTACAAATCCCTGGCTCCAGGTCTCCAAGGCTACAAAATTTTGTACCGTGGCGTGTAATGTAGGTTGCGGCAATAAAAGTTGACGATTTTCAGGTCTAAGTTCTGATGAATTGGGTTGAATATAAGAAACACCAAAAAATTATGGTGTAACAGCAGTAATATGGCCTTTAATGCTCGCCTTTCCTTCTTAACAATTACATTTCTTAATTGGTCTCCCTGGCATGCAATATATTCATGTAATTGTCATAATAAATTAGCCATAATTACACAAAGGCACAGAACTTGCACCGGAGGGTGTAGAACCTTAGTTGCATTTTAGCTCCGAAAATGATCGCATTCAGGAACGACATTAGAGCCACGGATAAACGTCTGATGCGAAGTTCTGGTTAATCTCTGCTTACAAATATGGGAAAGTATATCACGTCATTAAGATCACTTACGAGATTATTTCTTAAAAAAAATACAAGCTTATGTTAAATGGCATTTTACTATTGATATTCTGTCCCCCCCCCCAATTCAACCCCATTCATTAACACGACGATCAGAAAATCGTCACATTCTCTTGGCGCACCCTGTATTTGTCGGTTCTGTCTACTGAACTTGGTGCGTGTCACCTTTCTGATGCCTTCAATTTTGTAGTGGCTACTAGTTTTTTGGAACTTTGTGAACCCCTGATCCACAGTATAAAAATTGTGTTAGATAACGCTGCATTTTGTTAGAAGTTGTATCGTCCTACATTTACTCTATCGTACTTATCTTGGTCAAAAACTGTCAATAATGGCAACAATTGTCAGTCAAGCACAATTACCGGTCTATTATTTATAGACACGGTAGATATAACTACATGTTTTGGCTCACCATGTCATGTGTAGCTTGAAAATGGCGTACAGTTAGCCGAAACATGTAGTTTTATCAACTGTGTCTATAACTTAACTCTACTGCATACGTTTATAAAATCAAACATATATTTGTAATATATTTATTTATTCATGAGAATGCATGTTTACAATTATCTGAAACAGTGATTAAAAGTCTTGTGCTGCCATCGTTCGTTCCAGGTCCTAACTACATGATAATCCTATTCCCAGCCGGGAACAATGCGTGTATGAAGTATTACCGCATTCCCTTCCCAGTTGGGAAGGGAATGCGGTAGAGGGCTAAATATTTCTGCTTGAGAGAAATTGTTTCCATTGTCGACAACACGCACAGCCGGAAGAACAATATAAAGATGAAAACTGTTACTTGATTGATGGTATTACAAGGGACGGGCACATGAACATGTCGTACATAACGCATGTAAAACAAATAAGTTAGGCTGTTTGATATGTTTGTCTCGTGTTGCGGTTTTGAGTATTAGTTCTGTACAACCATCGGTGTACGATGGTTATATAACAGACATCGATATCAACAACCTGGTGATGGTATGTCGTAAAATGATGATTTTGAAGATGGTCTTGGTAAATATATATTATTTAGGTTTGAGGATTATTTCAGTATTCTTATTAATAGGTTGCTGTTGTACAATCGGAACCAACATTTGCACCTGTCTACACTGAGAGCGCATACGGTTTAGTGTCACACTGCTCTACAGAAATAACCGCCAAAAAATAATTTAATTCGCAGCAAAAGACATTTATTACTTCGCTAAGCCGCGCGATCACCAGGTGTGAATAGGCATATTACCAGACCGAAGCCACGCCATGGTGCTGTGGAAGGTGATTTACTTAACACTGGCTGTGTACCTTCAGCATTGCGTGTTGCATCATGTGTTGTACTGAGAAGTACGAGAAGACTGTCTCTTCTTCTTCTTTTTCTTCTTCTCCTCCTCCTCCTCCTTCTCCTTCTCCTCTTTCTTCTCCCCTCTTCTTTTCCTCCTCCGTCTCCTCCTCTTCTTCTCCTCCTCTTCTACTTCTCATTCTCTTCTTCTTCTCCTCCTCCTCCGTCTCCTCCTTCTCTTCTTCTCCTCATCCTCCTCCTCCTCCTCCGTCTTCTTCTTCTTCTTCTTCTTCTTCTTCTTCGGAAACAAGAATTATGCCCAGGACTCGATCCGATGTAAATTAAATTCTTCTTTCCATTTCTCTATTCGACGAACCATGCCCGTCCTTGTATTACATTATAAAAATTAATGTCCCGTGATAAACATTGTGTATATTTTAACCTCTTCCATTAATTGTAATGCCTTTTATCACGAACTTTATCCGTACTTCTCTTGTTACCTTTCAATTCAACCCCTAGCATTGATATAAAAATGTAAATTTTAAAGTTTCATTTATCTTATTGAGGCTTTCAGTGTATTTATTTCGCTGCCTCGTTGTGCGACTGATCCGAAGACACATTAGCAGGAAACACTTTCTGAGCGATATAAACTGCAGTCCGTATGACCTCAGCCTCGATTGCAGTAACATCCTTCCTGTAACCCAGAATAGAATTTCAGATAAGACATACTAACGATAGGCCTTCTGTGCATTGTTACGAAGAAAGTTCGGATGTCATTACAACACTTTTTACCTTGCATGCTGTAGTTCAGTTTTCCGTATTAAAATATATGTAACAGATCGTATTTGTTAAAACTTTTGTTTCTAGTGTCAGAAGTGGATAACCCAGTCTAGAGTTTAAATCGTTAAACTTCGAAAGACTGCGGTCTTCTTGGGTTTGACGCCGTACATGTACATAGATCCAAACACATTCATAAGCATGTGTTGCCCCCATCTTCAGGGTAGAGTAATGATGAACCTTTGTGTTATGTTCTTGGTTATAATGGGCGCGTTTCTAACCAGGCCTTCAGTCTGTTACGGAATTCGCACATGTATTCCTTCTTATTCGATTTTTTCTCCACCAGTTTGATCATTTTCAGCAGATGCATCATTACATCTATTACTTAATCTTCCAAGTAATCACCCTTCATGTCCGTTTCACATTTTACCTACCAGGGTATGTTCGCCGTGTCTAAAATATCCCCTATGATATAATGAGTCGAACGATAAAATGTGGCATACCCAATGGAATTTCAGACCCCAACATTTTCACAAGTCGGTTTATTTCTACCACGATACATCTAGAACCCCTACCGTAATGTCCAGACAATACGAATACTCCACTGCATCTGTAGTGCTTCGTCTCTCGCACCTACCCTTGCATGTTAGGTTGTGTCTGCTCTGCACATCAGGTAGCAAGGGCAAGGTAGTTGCTTTATTTCATCTGCCGATCCACTATGGCTATGCCAGTACAAGTGACTCGCTCCAAGCCTTCCTGTTGAGAATTTTCATAATCCAGAAACTGTTGAATAACGTATTATTTATCTCAGTGATTAACCAACTTGATGGACAAAATTTTTGTTTTACAATAAGTTTATTTCATGCCTCTACATGTTTCGAACACATGTGCTCGTCATCAGGAGGTTAAAATTGCATTACACAGCCTCTGGTATCATCACACCTATCAAGTTAATCACTGAGATAAATATACTGAGATGAACGGTCAGCAAAACGTCAAAATTTGACGTTTTATTTTCCGCATATCGGCGTAAACAAAGAGCTGGGGAACTCCTATGTCGCTGTAGCACGGACACACGTTGTCGCCGGAACAACAGTGCGAGGGGGTGATATTTGCTAACTTAATTTATTTAAATGACCCCTCGAGTAGCCCAGCAATGCCGGCCCTTGTCTGACCTTATGCTGACTTCTCTGTCTCATACTGCCCCAAGTATGCAGGACCCTTACATACCTTGCTACCGGTATATTGCTCTTCCTGCCTGCATCAGTGGTACAAACGACCTGTTACGTCTTACGGGTTTTTAATCTGTGTGTCGCATATCATTTTGCAACACAAACTGGCGGCATTTGAGTAGCGAAGTACTTGGTAGGCAGAAAAACAGTGACAATTTCACATATACAACAGGAATTATTCATTTGAATATCTTGTTGCATTTCGCACCTTGTTTATTATAATTGTAATGTATCATCATTATCATCTTCATCAAATTTAAATCATATTTGTGCGTTGTAATGCAACGTTTTGCATTGCCTGCGTTTCTGGTGCTTTGTAAACGAAATGTAATGAACGTAACTTAAAATTTCGCGTTATTTTGTGTAAGCAAATAAATAGTTACGGACAGCCTTCATGGAGACTCGGGTGCAAGCGTAAGAATGTAACTTCTAGGTAAGGTGGTTGTGGGGACTGGCAACACTGATCTAGGTGGCGTCCAAGTCTCAAAGGGTAAAATGTATTTCCCAGTGTTTAAGAATCTTTAAAGCACGGTGGTAATGAATGTGTTCCATCTGACATTAAAGACACTCCACAATTTGCCCACTGAGTGTATTTGTTTCATGTGGGTCGTAAGTTAAAAATCGTTGACTTCCCTACGTGGCCACACCGGCTTTATTTTTGTGATCGAGTCTTATTTAGTGTGCTGTGATGTATGATATGAAAGTTTATGTATTCCTTAGCATATCTACAGGCTTCAGGGGCTGGACACCGTGACATGTGGAGTTGACTCGTACTGTGAGCTTCCGGTCCGAGCGTTTTCGCATGTGCAACATCGCGTTACAACATGTGCACAGCGTGCGAGACGTTTGTTGAAGCACAGTTTGCTTTTAGACGTTCATGACAGTGTGACTCAGAACTTGACCGCGAAATTGAACTCGAATACAAAGAGCTTAATAATGAACCTGGAATCTTGTTAAGATAATTCTAATATTTTCTCCTGAATCTGAAAAAAAACTCATCTGAGCTTCTTAATTGTAGAAAATTTATGTAATATTGCCGATTATTTATTATTAATATTATTATTATTCATCACTTTTATGCAGGGTATTTACATGAAACAAACCACGTTTTTAGGGTGCAAAATTTCGCACCTTTCCTGTGGTGACAATTTACGGCAATTCTATTCTCCATAATTCCATGATAAAGTTTTTGTACTTTTACATTAGCACATTCCGAAGTACGTGCACAGTGCACAATATGGCTGTTTTCTTTAGGTTCTTGATGTTGTGTTTTCGCGGTATGTTGCTGAGGTATGTCCTGAATGATTTTTAGATGGTTCCAATTGCTGATATTATTATTATTATTATTATTACCCTAGTGCCCCCTATAACAGTAAACTGGTTCAATGCTTTAATGGCCGTATTCTTAACTGAAACACAACGTTGCTGAACCAGAACGAACGGTAAGTGTTGCACTGGCGGCTGCAATGAACGTCTACCGCAAGTCATACGAGTTTACATTGACTTTTGCGACAGTCTTTTCTGCTGTGACCATTTTTGGCGCGCGTATTTGCTTCGTGAATTACAAGTGACCGGACAAGCCGTACTGTCGTTTGCACACTGACGTCACACTCACATGACTGAAGTCTTCGTGTCCAAGTGTGACGTCACATCTGCTGTGCGGGTCAAGAAGACTGTGCTACTGTGTTGATGCTAGGCATCATTTGATAAGGATGCTGAATACTGATACAAACCTTTGTTGTGTAGCGGTTTCACATGGTTACAGACTATAAGGCCTGTGATTTGGAAGAGTAGAGACGAACTCAGCGGTGCTGTACAAATTAGCGCAGGTAACGAGGACTGTGTCCTTTATGAGGGACTTTCTCACAGAAGTTCCTGCTATAAAATGTGGAGCTTTTCCGCAAGATTGAAAATTGACAAAACACACATACACACACTCACACAGAGACATATAAACACACACACGAATATGGCTCTTTACGTCTTCCTCCTCCTGTGCAATAATAATAATAATGTGTCGTTATTTCCGTTTATATGAATATACTGTATGAAGGAGATGAAGTTGTGCGGCTTGCGTTCTTGTAAAGATAGTTATGAAATTCAAAGGGAAGAGATTCGACAGTTCACTTTAAAAAGTAGAATTTTTATCTGAACTTTGGTTAATTTAATTTGGTGTGGGATTATTTTCTGTGTGCAGGATTAAATAGAATTTTTTCAGTTTGTTTAGTTGCTTGCAGTAAAATAATTATAAATTAAATTTAGAGTACGAAATACAAGTACTGGTGAGGTTACGTAAAGGTACAGCTCTCCCGTTGCACGTCAAAAAGGCGTATGTGGATGTGGAGGTATACCTCCACCCGATATTCTCGATCCTGTTTGAGATGAGTGGTCAGCAACACGATTTTGCCGCTGTACTACCAGACTAAGAGCCTCCAGCATTCATTGAATACGAGGCTGGGTGAGCGACAGATTCGGTACAGAACGCGTTGCACCTACCGGCAATCGAAAGACGATCCATCGGTCGTCCAAACCATAGTCTGGTCACAATACTGACTGCGCTATCTCGGCTCATAATACGTGCAATGATAAATAATAACGCATTATAACGAAATAGGCGATAGCACTGCAGATCGTTGCCTATAAATGTGTGTGTCTTCCTAAGGATGGGACTGTGAAAACACTTGATCCGCTTTTGCAGCAAATACATGATATAATTGTCGTCTCTCCCAGGGTTTAAATGGAATTCCTCTAATGGTCAAGCATTTTGTAAGGCCTAATATTTCATTAAGTAGAAGCCGTGGCGAGTCGTATGGACTCCGGTTTGCTCTACACGTTCAAATGCACACCGCCTCCGACACACGCGGCGGAATAGAAACTTATAACATTAAGCACCATATTGTGTCCGTGTCTGCATTAACTGGCCGGAGCCTTACTAATATACACCAGCAGTTTATTAACTGTCGGCTTCCTGCTACAGCACCCAGTGCTTTATTGTGTCCTTCAGTCATTTTCGCGGGTGTTTTGATTGTGTATCATTTTCTGCCAAATAGTAGAGTTTCATTAGCCTCCCCTTACACTAAAACATGAACAGTTATTTTCTTTCGGGTCTCATTCGGCGTTCTATCGAAATGGCTATCGACTGAGGAAACGATCCATATATTAGGCCTTTTTACACTTATCTGATCATAGCTAAAGTAAAAGAGCCAAAACGAGCAGCCAGGTAATATGGACAAACGTAACAAAGTACACATAGAGGACCGCGGTAGCACAGTGGTTAAGGTGCTTTGCTACAAATCGGAAGGTCGCTGGTTCGTTTCCAGATGGTGTCATTGGGATTTTACATTGACATAATCCTTCCGGTCGCACTATGGCCCTGGGATCGACTCAGCGTCCAACAGAAATGAGTACCAGGAGTATTTCCTGGGGGTAAAAAGCGGCCGGTCCGTAAGGCTGACAACCTTACCATCATTCTGGGCCACTGTCACGTAATTTGGGAACCTTAACTTCCTGGAACCCTCTGGGCCACTCCAGACCTGTAACGGGACTGCTTTATTTAAGAACGTACACATATTGCTCTGTTAGTATGTCACCTTTGGAACTCGTTCTGTGCTAATACTTGAGCATTTAGCTCAGGGTTGGCCAACTTAAGCCCATAGGATAGTCACATAATTTGTAATTACTCGGCCGAGGGCCGTAATTGTGTATACTTTTATCTTGGGAGGGGGGGGGGGTAGGAAGTTGATTTAACTAGAACCCCATAGTTGACAAACAATTTATATTATTGAAAATATTCAATTTGCCGAGGGCCGTAAATACTTTCACTGTGGGCCGCGTGGTGGCCAGCCACGATTTAGCTAATAGAGTGTGGCTGAAGGGTTGCTGAATGGAAATTATGAAATCGGGAAGTAATACCTGCGGGAGTGCAGTTGTCTTCGATGTCCAAAAAACGTGCTGTGCCTAGATCAAATTTGTGTTTTGGGTAAAGTTTCAGTAATTTTACTTCGCGAATCAGAAACATAGTACCAGATCCATTAACAGTGTGATTATGATGTCCTTAAGTTTGTTCCGTGTTCTCAAGTCGCATATTTACCTTACCGGTATCGATTCCTAATTAACTTCCTCATATCCACTTGTTAAAAAGGCTCGGTTGCTCTATCATGATGTTTTATTGCCTGCAGTTGCAATATTTGGGTTATACATCGTTGTTGCTATTAAGCCTCTTATTATTGTTGGTACGTGGTGGAGAGGTACATAATTTTTTTCTGTTGAGCGACAACCCAAGTCGGTCCAGACCGCTTCATTGTTGTTGCGGTTTATAGATCACGCACCCGGCAGCACTCCGCTGAACAAGTGATCAGCTCGTCGCAGAGGCCGCCAAACATACAACAAGCACAAAAGATCCTTGCCCACAGCGGGATTCGAACTCGCGATCCCAACAATCAAGCGGCCGCAGACTTTCGTTTTAGACCACACGGCAAACCGGAATCGGCAAGGAACATGTCACTTGAAATAATTTGTCTGTCTATCAGACGTTCGTTGGAGATCACCTCACATTTTTGCACTGCTAGCGTATTGGTTAAGTTTGACTTACGAACGCTATTATATATAAAGCACAATTTGTAACAAAGGTTAATAACGCCTGTTCGGAACGTAATATCTGAGCCTCCAAAGGCTGATTACTGACGGTTGTTATACTGCGACCTTGAAGGGCGTTTTGGTGAGTCCTACAAGTAGTTGCCTTGATAAAAAGTTTTAGATTTTCCGAAGATCTATTGGCTATGCACGCAAAGAGCAGCGTGTTCGTATAGACGCCTCTTTCTCTCTAGAATATACAAAAATAGGGTACTTTGTTGCAGTGCTAGTTCCCAAGTCCTCTTGATAAATTCCCTTTCCACCAGATAGCTGTGTTTCCCACAGCAGTTCATCGGCTTTCGTCGTGGTTACATGACCATAACGTACTGTACATTTAATGTTGGACCATATTTTATGTTTCTAAACCGTGCATAGTGATATACATATGTAAGAAGAACCAACAAGATGCACACTTTTTTCATTAATGATTTAATGCAATTATCTTATTATTCAATTGCATTTTCTTTATTAATTGAATTACTTAATGAAAATGAATCATTAATGAAAGAAAAAGTGTGCTTCTTGTTGGTTCGTCTCGCATATTGGATCATATGTAATTATACTGAATATTTCATTATACTGTAGGCAGATATATAACATAGTCTTATTCTTATAATAAAACCAACAAGATGTACTAATTTCTCAAATTTATTTTTGGAATAGGACTCCACATGTTTCGGACAGGTTTCCTGTCCATCATCAGGAGTATTCACAACAACAGGTGTATGTCGTACAGGTTTTGCTGACAGCTTGCTAGCGGGATCAGGATCCTGATCCCGCTAGCAAGTAGTCAGTAAAACCTGTATGACATACCTACAGCTGTGTACACAATACCAGACTCGTGATGATGGACAAGAAACCTGTCCGAAACATGTAGAGTTTTATTCCAAAAATAAATTTGAGAAATTACGCTCATTGGTTTTATTATAAGAATATATCACGATGCACGGCCACCTGAACGTCAAATATTATATAGTCCTGTACAACAATGTCCAAGTTTTGACTTTCGAATGCCATCTTTCTTAGTTATTGTATTAAATATGCCAGCCATGCTCAGTTCCTTGACGTCGCCAATTAGTGATAAATCGTGTGAATATTTCTCCCTTCTACCAGAGGCCCTTTTTTATACGCACAAACAAATTGCACTTTCTATAATGAAGCCAACTTACAAACTGTATGTGTGTTTCATTTGGTTTTTCTGAGTTTGCGTTCGTACCTGACTTTATCTTCAGAAAATCTCTTTTTCCTGTTCTTGAGGAAGTGGAATTGAATTTCCTCGCAAAAGCAAGTTGGCTCCTGTGTACGTCATAAAGACTTGTGGGCTGAGTATTTTTAACGTACAGAATGAACACTTTGCAGGGGAATCCGTCGGTTGAAACTAGGGAAATAAGGAAGAAAAAGGTGTTGGGAGAGGAATTAAACGCTGGAGCACCGCCGTTTAAAGGAACGCGACTGTGGAATGGAATAAAAGAGAAAGCTTTCACGCAGTGAAGAGAGTAACAGAGACGAGAGAGTTTACGCTGGTGTGTATGTGTGTGTGTGTGTGTGTTTGTTTATATATATGTGTGTGTGTGTGTGTGTGTTTTCGTGAAGGCCGATTCACAACAGCAGTAGTAGTGCCTAAGGCGAGACCGAGCCATAGGGAAGAAAGTTGTGAGATACGCGGGTCGTACCCAAGTGTTGCTCTTTTGACATTACTCTACTTTGACTGTTAAATAGTTACCGAAATTTGGCAGTACTGTACTGCCTTCATCTTCAGGGTCAAGAAGTCATTCTTTCTGGACTGCTTGACCCAGAAGAATAACAACAGCAGAGATGAAATACATGAGAAGAACAGCAGGATACACTTGGACAGATTACACAACAAATGCACAAATTGCAAAGGAGTTAAAAATAACACCGATTTTGGACAAATTACTGTAAAACAAGAGAAGCTGGATACAACATGTAAATAGAATGCCTCGAAATAGATTACCCAGGGTAATGAAATACTACTCCCCAACTGGCAGAAGGAACCATTGTAGAACTTTGAAGAGACTTCTGGATTCGTTAGACCAGAACGGGTCAACAAGTGGCCCAACTCCATGAAAGATATATTATTATTATTATTGACCCAGAAATCTAAGGCAGGACTACCCTTCGAAATGTCGGTAACTACCGGCGTGCTGATAAGTCTTTAGCCCGAACAGGAAGGAAACAAGCTCGGAAGCATGTCAGGGACGCGCGCGATTTCAACAACATCGAGACGCGAGCTGATATCAAGTTGTTTTTCCTGCAAGGCAAGGCGCCGAAGGAAATTCACGCCGTTCTGACAGAAACATTAGCTTGTTTCCATCCTGGTCGGACTGAGGACTTACCAGAACCCCCGTACTTACCAAACGACACGCCATTTTTTTTTCAGAAGACTTGACTCTTCTGGAGGAATGTTTTTCCCTCCTTGTCGACCAGTACGTGTCTTTCTTCGTGTACGTTGTCTGATTCATTCATCGACATGTGCAGTAAAATAAGTGTAGGGTTACACTTATACGTAGATTTTCTTGACAGTAAGTTACCAAGCCCTTGTACATTTTTCTTTTCCTTCGACCTCTGTTGGAGGCAGCTGGGTAACTATGAACATTACATTTGATCTTATGTTAATTGGACCGTGCATCATCTTGCTAGTTGAGTAAAGAGAGACCAACTTGATGTCACTTGCTTTATTTCATTATTTAATGCTCAATATGTTTCGGATGTTAATACATCCATCCTCAGGAGCTTGCGACTTATTTGTTGAGTTATTTCATGGGTTGTATTGTTCTGGTTCGATGTGTGTTGGTGTTACGTTGTGGTTTGGCT
>Ga0123352_10013473_pt1 | contig 12976 bp, 7 predicted proteins | sample TergutLab28metaG_FD_89700 | JGI IMG/M metagenome (GOLD analysis project Ga0123352, IMG submission 89700) | Labiotermes labralis P1 segment gut microbial communities from Petit-Saut dam, French Guiana - Lab288 P1 | ecosystem: Host-associated > Arthropoda: Insects > Digestive system > Gut ... | reverse complement strand
GATGTTAATACATCCATCCTCAGGAGCTTGCGACATATTTGTTGAGTTATTTCATGGGTTGTATTGTTCTGGTTCGATGTGTGTTGGTGTTACGTTGTGGTTTGGCTGGGGTGGTGTGGTATCCGGGTGCAGGCTGAAGCACTAGTGCAATACAACCCATGAAATAGCTCAACAAATAAGTCGCAAGCTCCTGAGGATGGATGTATTAACATCCGAAACATGTTAAGCAGTAAATAATGAAATAAAAAAGCAAGTGACATCAAGTTGATCTCTCTTTATTCAACAATGTAAAGCTACTTGACACATTTTCGTAAACTCCTCAATGTCTTATTTGAAATAAATCTTTAAGGGCCCCATACACTCTAAGTTAAACTGTGCAGATTAACTGTGGAAAAAACTGTACGAAAAACAGAACTGAATGTTCTCTGGCACAGCACAGGTTTCCCATCAGGTTTGTCAGATTTTTTGTCAGTTCTGTGTGCTTGTGATTATGGTGGATAAAAACAAGTCTGTCGTTTGATGTTTGCTAGCCACATCAGCCATAATGTTATCCGAAAAGAAGAAAAGAAAGCGTAAAATGTGGAGTAAGAAGTGGTATTTAAAAGGAATATATCATGCGATGTTCATCTGCCGGATGAATTGCTAGAAACGGATGTGCCTTGAGATGATGCCATCGTGGTGTCTGCAGGTAAACTGAGCGAAACTGTGGGATTCCCTCAGTGAACTGCGCAGTTCTTTGTGTGAAAGATGACTGGAAAGGACAGTTCTGAGGCCTGCGCTGTTGCCTGTCAAAACTGCGCATTTTATTCGGATTTTACGTCAGGTATGACGTCACACAACAAATCGCTCCTTTTAACTGAGAGTATATAGGGCCTTTAGAGTGGGAGGCGCGCTGATACATAAGGACAGACGGGCAGAGGAACGGACATGACGAATCTTAATGGGCGCACGTCGCACGTCGCAGGCGAATGGGTCTAAAAACATATGTTCTTTTTGTTTGTGGGTTGACTTTTCCTCTTGGTTTCACTGCAGCTTGTACATTTGTTTAAACAGATGATGTACTGTTTAGTTAGCTGCCTCATAACTGTTGGCAATGAGACTCTCACGTTATTGTGCTGCGCAGGCAGTACGTTCATCAAAACTGTGTGTGACTATTTGGCTCCATATGAGACAGCCTCTACTCACTGTGCCGTAATTGAATGTAATTAATTTGTATGTATCATCCTTCCTGTACTGAAATAGACTACGGCCAGTTGTTACAGTGCTGCCACGTGCTGCATTTGCGGCACCACAACAAGAGAGACATGCTTCATTTAAAGACGCTGTAAATTGCGCAGATAACATAGCTTCTGCAATAGATAAATAACTGAATACGGACACTTGACAGGAGAAAACCAAGTACGTGGAGAAAAATCCATCCCATCCGTCCGCCATGAAGATGACACGAACTGGCCTGGGAGTGAACTCGAAACTTTGCACTGAGCGATTGGCAAAATATGAAAAAAAAAGTCTTATTTATTTTATTTAACGGCGCTTCGTCACCTGTACAATTTATGTAAGAACAGGATGGGTAGATCAACGTGAAAACGATTGGATGGAATCCTAGATGTGGCTGTCCCAGGCATTTGGTGAGGTCCTATACCATTCGCCCATTATTTCCTAAGGTCTTTTCCATCACACAGTAGCAACGACAATTATATACACTCTAATGCATGCCCGCCCGGGATCAGTGACTACGGTTCAGCAGTTCAAACTACCCAATACATAAACGTCATGGGAATTTCGTTCTTCTGGTCTGCCAAACATGAGTCTTATGACGTAAGGAGATTCGCGCAGAAATCTTATAACCCTGTCATACTATTTCTGCTTCAAAATGTCTGCGCATGTCTTTTGTTGTTGTTGTTGTTGTTTCTTTTTAGAATGACTACTTCAGCCCAGGCCGGTCCCAGTGGCCGCGCGATCTAAGGCGTAGATCTGCGGCCGCTAGCTTGCTGAGATTGTGGGTTCGAATCCCACCGGAGGCATGGATGTGCTGTCTGTTGTGAGTGTTTTGTGTTGTCAGATAGAGGTCTCTGTGACGAGCCGATCACTCTTCCAGAGGAGTCCTACCGACTGTGGTGTGTCGTTGTGTGTGGTCTAGAAATCTCGTGCATGAGGAGGCCATGGCCCACTGGAGGCTGTCACGCCAATAATACAACATAACTTCAGACCAAAATCCACGTTAAATTTGTAGGACAGGGTTCTACAGACAGCACGGCAAAATTGTAAGATTTCTGTTTTCCTTTGTAGGAAGAAATTGGAATGAGAAATTTATTGTGTCTCGTACTTTAAACACAAATCAAGAGAATTCTCAACACAACTGTCAATGTCCCGTTCACATTCACAGAAGAATTTATTAGAACACTATTTAAAGTTTGATGTACGTTTGTCCGTGCATCTTTGTATAATCGTAGAGAAGGAAACCAACTAAATGCGATAAACCATTCAGTAACATCTAGTTGGTTTTCTTCTTTACACTATTCAAAAGTTCAGTTGCTACGTCTCAGAAAAGTCTGCACTTACATTAAAAATCTCTTATTGATGTTACGTAAACAAACGCTGTTTATTCTGAGAATTAATATGAAAGCAAGAACTTTCCTTGGTTAAAATGCAGAGTTTTGAAGTGTGAATGCAAATGGCACAAATATTTACCGCTATATACTGAAGGGCTAAGTTAAAGTGACGTTCTTTGAACTAAACTAAGTAAATAATCTCCCACAATGAAAACGTTACGGGCATTGTTTATGTTTCTCAAACCTAGGAAAGATGATTGCATTAATCAGGGAATGAATCCTCTGTTAAATGAACTGACATAAATTTATTTTATCCTTATTTTAACTGCCAACAGAATGGCGCAGATACAGAGTTTGTAAGTGGTGTGTTTGTAAATGTTATTACTCCTGTTGGTGCGCCGACCACAAATCCCTGCGAGCAAACGGAGCGTTTTGTAAAGGAGCGCAATATAACCACTTCATAATATCCGGCGCTAACTTCGTTATTGTATCAACCAGATAGAAACTGTAAGCCTCAATTCCAGCGAAGCGCTGTTCATATTTGTTTATCCACTTCAGGCAGCCCATATTGAGCGCGACAAAATTGTGGAGCCATCGGAAAATATCTTTTTTTTTTCAGCTTATTCTGGCGTTTCAATGTATTCCTTAACTCAGTGGAACAGACCGAAGGAATAAACCCATTTTAAAACTTTTCAGCGCAGTTCTCGTTCGTTTACTTACTGACTACGAAATTAGCACCAGTGCACAGTTACTGCACAGTTACTGCACAGTTACTGCACAGTTACTGCACAGCACGCGAATAAGAAAAGAAACAGAACACGAATAATAATAATAATAATAATAATAAATATATTTGGCACTGCACACATACTTCGGAAATGTAAACATACAATAGATTCAACACTGAAACTAACGATATAAGCACCATGAATAGTAACAACAGAATAGCTGCAACATCGTATTCCGTAGGGACATAGTTTGTCTCAGGAATATAAATATAAATACCCTGCATAAAGGAGATGAAGATATGATAATTAATAATAATAATAATAACGGTAAAGCAGTCCTCTTACAGGCTTGGAGGGGCCCAGAGGTTTCCAGGAAGTTAACGTTCCCACATTTCATGACAACGGCACAGGATAGTGGTAAGGCTCTCAGCCTTACGCACGGGCCGTCTTTACCCCCAGGAAATGCTCCTGGTACTCATTTCTGTTAGAGGCTGAGTCGACCCCAGGACCATAGTGCGATCGGAAGGATTTTATGCCAATGAAAATATCCACTGACACCAGCTGGGATCGAACCAGCGACCTTCTGATTTGTAGCACAGCACCTTAACCACTGTGCCACCACGGTCCCTAATAATAATAGCTATATACTCCTTAAATAACCTATAATTAGCGTTAAAAGTAGAACATTGTACATAATGTTGCATATCATTATTATTATTCGATATGTATGTCTCTTTGTCACAGTCTTTTTCTTCCTGGTACTTCTCTTGAACCAGCGGTGATCCCCACCGCTCAGGCTTCAAGCTTCACACTGCAGTACTTTCCATACTATGTGTGATGTTCCAAGTATAGCTGTCTTTTGTAGTGAGTCTACCGAATGTTTTCCTGGCAGAGCTTACAAATTTTTCTTTAAGCTTCTCGTTACTATTCCAGTGGCTCCAATTATTACTGGTACAATCGTACATTTCAGGTTCCACATTCGCTGTATCTCTATACATAAACTCTTATATTTTAACTTCTTTTCTGCTTCCTTTTGCACAACATTTCTGTCTGCGGGTATTGCCACATCTATCAGTGTGCATGTTTTCTCTTTTTTGCTTTTAATTATTATATCTGGCCTATTTGCTGTAACTTCTCTGTCTGTGTGTGTGCATTTGTTGGTACAAATGATAACAAATAGACAATAAAAATGCATGGTATGTAGATAAAAATAAAATCATACACTATTTCCTTAAGGTCCACCGGTACAGGTCCCATAAGCAGACAACCATTGTTGGTAGGGAGCTGACTACTGCTCATGAACTTTTCACAGTAGGGAGGCTGCGGAGTATCGTCTGTCAGATACATCGCCATGACAGCTGTCAGCGTCAAGTGCTTCTGCGAAAGATTTACGTAGCACAACCTCTAGCTGATACTGTATCGGTTTAAACCGGTGGTGCAGTTTGCGGGGGCGCGTATGCACGACAGGTTTTGGCGTCGATCAATGAAATTGTACAGTCTTCTACAGAATGAACATCAGGAAGTGACATGTTTGACTGAAGTAAATTTTATGGTATTATTTACATTACTGGTACTAGTAAGATAGCAACAAATAAGCATTAAGAACTATTTTGAACACATCACGTGATTTAATAACGAGACTAGAGTCTGTTGGGTTTCAAGCATTAAAAACCTTTTGTGTCATAACGCCAGGTAATCTAAACGTCGTTCAAAACGGGTCAAAGTGGTTAAAGGGATAAAAACTTTATGTACGTGAATTACTTTAGTAACAAATGTAGAAAAAATTAGGCCATATATAAAACTATGCTAAAAGGTACATTTAAGAATAGGCTAAACAACTGCAGCAATAAACTGTGCAAGTGGTCAGGTACAGGCAGTGGCTACTGATAGCCTAAATATCCACCTCTATTGACGTCAGACAATCTGCGTATGATATGCCATCATACGGTAAACTAATTGCGAGTTTCTTTAGGGTGACTGATCGATATCGATGGCCGGTCCCAGTGGCCTCGCGGTCTAAGGCATGGGTCTGGAGACGCTTGATAGTATTGTGGGTTCGAATCCTGCAATTGGCATGGATGTTGTGTGTCGTCAGGTAGCGCTGTCTATGTCGGGCTGATCTACCGAGTATGATGTGTCTAACCAACCGCGATTGTTAAGTCTCGATAACAATGAGGACCTGACCCACTAGGGGTTGTAGGTCATGGAATAATAATAATAATAATAATAATGACGATAACTAACGAACAAGGGTGGAATAAATTAGGATGATGTTGGATACATATCAAGGAATTTCCTCTGCGAAAGTTTCAGTTTGTACATTCCAATAATTAAGATCCAATTAAATTCTAAAAGTTGCTGGCAGCGGTAATTAAATTTAGGCTTACTAAATATTTGTACTTTGTCCGTGCTGTGGAATTCCAAAACGAGGGCAGTATTTCCAAAACAGAAAGTTTCCATCGTCAGATGTAAGTGTGGGCAGTTGTGTCAGGCAGAAATATGTTCAGTCTCTTGATAAACTAGCTCCTAAGGAGTAAGAACAGGCCTGCAATATGGTGAGATTTCGATGCAGGACTGCGTAACACATGTATCAATTGACCGATACACCCCGTATCCATAAATAAATTTTCCTCAGTCTCCCCAGACAAATCCTGGGATATTGTTTTAAACTTTGACATTCTGCTGCAACCCATGGTTTACCAGTTACCCTAAATTTTGATTCTGTATTTTGAGCTACTAAAAATGTTAAATACGCACGAATAACTAAAAAAAAATTGTAGGAGCCCCAAGAAATATCTGTTTCACAAGGAAGTTATTTCCCCAGTTCCTCAGGCCATGTCTGTTTTCTTTGTTACACCTGCGAATAGCACGATTCAAACATCATTCTAAATAAGCCCATTACTATCTTAGCACCTAACGAATTGAGCCCATACTTTAGAAAAAGATCAACGCCGAACTCTTTAAGAAATTCTCCACGCAATCAGGACCGCGGTAGCACAGTGGTTAAGGTCCTCCGCTATAAAACGAAAGGTCGCGGGTTCGATCCCAGCTGGTGTCAGTGGACTTTTCATTGACATAAAATCCTTCCGATCGCACTATGGCACTGGGGTCGACTCAGCCTCTAACAGAAATGAATACCAGGAACATTTCCTGGGGGTAAAGGCGGCCGGTGCGTAAGGCAGACAACCTTACCACCATCCTGTGCCGTTCTCACGAAATCTGGGAACCTTAACTTCCTGGAACCCTCTGGACCTGTTCAGGCCTGTAATGGGACTGCTTTACCTTTACCACGCAATATGGCATCTCAAATTTCATGAACATGTCCATTATGACTCATCCCTGGATCCTATAAGTATCATATTCTCTTTTTATAATAACCAAATGTATTATTAGTTCTAGATTCCACTCTACAACCATTGCTGCAAAGTGGTTTGTTCCCTAATGGTTATCACAGTTTTAGTGCATTTGCCAAGACCCCCACATGTGCTGCTTAGCTTTTATCTCAGTTTCTTTGATTGGAGCAGACCTACACATTATGAATCTTATCACACGATCAGATTTTATAGGGCGATATTATGATGCAGTATACGTGTTTCCACTTAAATCTACAGTAATGAACTTGGAAGGCTTTCTTTGTTTGAAGGTGTTGATGTGCGTACTGAAAATGAATAGAAAGTCAGAAACAAGAATTGAAATGTTCAAAAGTTTCATTTGTTAAAAATTCTGTTTTGGGTACTGACTGTCATTGTACAGTAAATTGACGTGTGCGTGAACAGTGTACAGAAATGTTAACTGCATTACATACACTGAAATTTCAAATTTACTGAAAGTTTTAAGTCAATAAATTAGCAGCATTAAGGGTTTCAGAAAGTCAAATCTGTTAGAGTCCGGTGCGCAGGTGCGCACCGGACGGCAACCTACAGAGTGTGATGATACCAGATGCTGTATAATACAATTTTGACCTCCTGATGATGAGCACATAGTGCTCGAAACATGTAGAGGAATATAATAAATTTACTATAAAACAAGAAATTGTTCATTAAGTTGGTCAGTTACTAAGATTATACTGAGATGCACGGTCAGCAAAACATCAAAATTATTTAGCTTATGTTTATTTCAGGACGCTTTCAATGTTTACTTTTGTACAGCGTCGAAGGAAGATATTGTAAATGAATACTGAATTGTAAACTTTGTGAAAAGGAAAGAGAGTGGCCTAATTTAATATATTTTATGGGAATTGTCTGGAGGAACTGAGTAAACCACGAAGAAGTTCTATCCAAATATCTGGTTTAAGGGATGATACATGAATTCAAGACATCGAAAATACGATTCAGAAGGAGTGTCCAAACGACATTAACATCACCAACACTGGCTCTGTGCAATAACACCCCAGTATTTTAATTTTGAATAGTAGAGAAAGGGAAAAAACCTTGAACTCCCGCACGATTTAAATATACAGTTATGAACAGTCTAATGCAGAATGTCTACTTCCTGTATTTCCAGGTCTTCAAAAATAATTACAGTGGAATAAAAAAAGGTGTTACATAGGAGCAAGATGCACCATTTTAGGATTCCATTGTCCGGGGGAATAACTTCGTGGGCTGTCAGTAGGAAGCTTCTTTCATGTCTCCCTTCTAACTACTAGAAGTATGAGACAGCCCCTAGATTTTGGAAAATTTTTGCTCCCCTGTACAGGAGGATGATATTACTATTATTCATCTCTGTGGCACCGCATGAAAATTAGCGTTGTAAATAGTAAATAATTCTATACCTTGTGCACGCTGAAGCCTGTATGGTCTCCTAATGACGCGACAGCGCCGGAAAGAGGGAAAGGTTTTATATTACAGGGCTTGGCCTTCTGGTGACATGGCAGCTCAGTCATTAATGTAGCTGAATTGACGGAATTATGTTCCTGGCAGGAATATTGCTCAAATGCTTCTCTAATATAACATCAGGAACAGCGTAAATGTGTCTAGCAGATCCCCGAAATAATGCGGCTCAAAAGCAAGCATCACTGCTGAATACACAAATGGGAATTCGCTGTTCATAGGATTTCATGGAAATCCCGAAGACCTAACGTAATTGGGCTACCTATTTTTATATACAGTACATATTTGGATGCTTAAATTTGTTTACGTAATTTTAACTACTTTGTATTCTGATCTCTTGTGTGTGTAGAATGCAAGAATCTAGCGCAGTTCCTCCAAACAGGCTGAACATATTTCTCAGAATCCCTGTGCCTCTCACACAACATCCTCTATCAGCAGGAGGGAGGGGGGCGGGGGGGAGGAGGAGTCAAGTGTATAACGATTCACTTGAAAATGTGGTAAAAGTAGGAGAGAAGGACAATCCACAGTCAAACTCAGTGGGATATTTAAGAAAATTATTTTGGATCTTATTTTATGAAATCAAATTAAGGAAATTTAGGGTAGGCAGTGTAGAAATTTTTTTACGCTATGAATGAAACTACAACAATTTATGAAACATATATTTTAGACCCGGGACCCGCGGTAGCACAGTGGTTAAGGTGCTGTGCTAAAATTCGGAAGGTCGCTGGTTCGATCTCAGCTGGTGTCAGTGGATTTTTCATTAACATAAAATCCTTCCGATCGCACTATGGCCCTGGCGTCGACTCAGTCTCTAACAGAAATGAGTACCAGGAGCATTTCCTGGGGATAAAGGCGGCCGGTGCGTTTGGCTGACAACCTACCAGCATCCTGTGCCGTTGTCATGAAAATCTGGGAAACTTAACTTCCTGCAACCCTCTGGGCCTGGCCAGGCCTGTAACGGGAATGCTTTACCTTTATATTTTAGACCCTGGGATGACAAACTGCGACGTAATGGTCTACGTCACTGTGACATACTGCAGTTACAATACTGTAAGTTATTTCATATCGGATTTATTTAATTAAATAGCCCTGGCGGCTGATTTTTTTTCCGAGTGCCCCTTCCAGTCATCGTTCCACTGATTTTCAGCACTCATGTACTTCATTATTAATTGTGCGACAGGTCGCACCGGCCAGAACATTAGAATAACCACAGCTAGTTGTGGCTGTGGCTTTACCCTACATGCGAATTTGACAAGGCTCAGTGAATACATATATTTTCCTTATATCAGAAATGACAGATTCAGTGGAAAAATATGTTCGTTAATTTAGTCATCGAGAAGAAGATGTAAAGATATTCTGTCATTCATTCAGTATCTTTTACTGTAACGCATTTCTTCTAATGCCCAAAGCTATGATTCTATAAGTAACTTGGTTCCTTTTCCCTTAGAATTACTCAAAACCAAATAGTTCGGGGAATCAATTTCCAGAAGCTTTTGCGGCAGGATGGAAAACATTACGCAACGAGAAACTGTGCGCTTGTAAATATTCGCATCAAATTGTCCAGCCAAAAGGGATCTATATGGATAAGCACGAAGGCACTAAAAGCGTTTTGGACTGGAAACTTTATGAAATATACCCCTAAAAACCTAAATGCAGATAGTGATGTAATTTATTATTTAAATTCTTCTTTTGATAAGTAATCAGGGCTCAACAGATAATCTGTTTTAATAGCACCTTTTATCACGACGTTGAAGAACTGTTGGCCCCCACAGTGACGATGAATCTGCCATACTTATTGATTTTGGGGATAATATTGCCCGTTAATTCCCACCCAGCCTCCTTTAAAATGGGTATCGGGTCTTTCCCGAGGGTAAAGTGCGGCCGGGGCGTGCTGCTGACCACTCACCCCCTTCCAGTACCGCGGTAATGGAAGAGTAGAGCTATACCTCTACCCACCCTCTGGACCACACCGGGCCTGTAACGGAATCGCTTTACCTTTACCTTTATTGACCGTTCATTATTAAGCAACATACAATCAAAATAACAACTCCTGTACGGAAATTAATTTTTAATTTATTTGATTACGCAAGACATGTAGGGATTTATAGACAAATCAAGTTAAGCAATCCTGACTTCCTTAGCCTATTTAACAACGCTCATTCATCTGTGGAAATTTGAGCTGGGTACGTGGATTAGCAAATATAAAAAAAACAGTCCCGTTACAGGCCCGGAGAGGCCCAGAGGGTTCCAGGAAGTTAAGTTTCCCAGATTTCGTGACAACGACACAGGATGGTGGTAGGTTGTCAGACTTACGCACCGGCCGCTTTTACCCCCAGGAAATACTCCTGGTATTCATTTGTGTTAGAGGCTGATTCAACCCCAAGGACATTGTGCGATCGGAAGGATTTTATGTCAATGAAAAATTCCACTGACACTAGTTGGGATCGAACCAGCGACCTTCCGATTTGTAGCACAGCACCTTACATAACCACTGTGTTACCGCGGTCCCTTGGATTGCTCTGAAATAGGCAGTTTCAGTAATCTGCAGGCGTTCGCATTGTGTCACGCTGCATTTCCGCAAACAAATCACAGGCCGTGAGTAGCTTCAAGAAGTTTAACATCTGTCTCTATTCAAGCTCTGTGATTGGCTTGAAATCTGCATGACTCACACCTATTGGAAGGAGACAGGTTACCTTAACTTTGAGAACACTTGTAGTTGTTTCGTTTCTCTTGAGGTGGTGGACGTGTGTGTGTGTGTGTGTGTGTGTGTGTGTGTGTTTGTGTGTATGTGTACTCGTGCGTGCCGGTTTGACATAATGTTTGTTGTGTGACAAAATACAGCACTGTAAGTTCTGTGTTGTGAGTGATTATAATGTCTTAAGTTACGTTTGCTTTGGTCAGAAACATTCAGGAGTATTCATGGAACTGTGATTCGTTCTGTTGCCGGTGAAAATGGCGCCATTGATTATTTTCTCATTATACAAAGCAGATCAAACATTTAATAGACTGCAATGCATGCCTGCGCTTGATATTAAGGGCATTACATGTAAGAACCAGAACTTTAAAGTAGTAGTCATAGTACCGAATTGTTCTTTACCTTATCTGCGCATGCAGAAAACTCGTTTGGTTGTGACAGGGATGTAATGTCTTGTATCGGAGTGGGTTGTTTTCGAATATGGCTACTATTACACTTTTATACGGTAAGTGGGAAGGCCATGCTGTAAACAACTTTTAGACTTGAAAGAGTGGATTGAATCGTTTGGCGAGCCGTATTATGTCCACAAATTTCCGGTTGCACGTTTTCTATCGTTTCCTTTTATGCTGTTTATAAATAACAGTGGAGATGCAAAATATTGAACAGCAAACTGGTGGTTATACATCCGCAATAGCAAAGCGAAATGGCGACATAAACACAGGCCCATCGATTAAGCTAATATCTTAATAAACAACATGATGTTCTAGAATTCTCTAAATACATCATCTGATGTCTTACAAGCAAATCGTGGCGTTACGTCACGACATAAATTATAAACAAATTGTGTAATGCGTAGCGAATTACATTTGCATTATATCAAGTACTGAAAGAACATGTTCCACGTCATATCTGTGTTTTCATGTCATATAAAATTCGACCAAAGCAAATTTCAGTATAATCTGTTGTATTCTAACAACATATCTGGGCACTGTAATCGGTGGTAAATACGTTAAATATATTGAAATACGGCGCTCTGAATGAAGGTTCTTAGACACGTAACGTGATGACCCAACACGTGGTGGAAGCCTTGGAAGAGTAGGCATGTCCCTACACTCACTTCTGATGCTGAACACAGTAAGTGGTCGATTCATTGTTCGCGCAGGAGAAAGCCTCACCCGCACGCAGTTTACATCTTGCTAAGTGCAAACTCGTAGCTCGCTCAGCCACGGTCTGTCCATCTTACTGCTCACGACCGTTCTGTCGTTTACAAATATGGGCAAACTCATTTTATTAAGTACGCGGGATGACTAATTAGAATTTGTAGTTTCAATGTCAAGAGGTTTGAATACGTGTGGGCTTGAATTTAACTGTTTCCTTTAAGGGAATCATACTTATATTATAGGTCTGTAATAAAAGGGACACAAAATTATTATTGTGGTTATTCAGCAGTAGCTCTACCTGCATTTTTTCCGGAAATATTGGACAGAATATATTTCAAGATTTTTCTCACTTCTTCTACAGTAAATCCCTTCATGTAGCCTTGCAACAGACCACAGCCAGTTTTAACCACATCCGCCTTCGTAAGATATAAATTCAAAACTATTTCTTATTCGACTTCAAAAAAATTATGGAGATGAGAAAACGTTCCACCGTTAAATATACAACTTTGCACATAAATTTATGTAACTACATTTACGTACTTTATCATTGCTGTTTATTTTCTGGCAAATGTTCTGAACCTTTTTGGACCATCTTCAGTGTACTCTTAGATAGCATAAACTCGGCAGCTAGTGGTGGTATGAATGTCTTTTTAAATCTTTGCAGACTGATATTTATATAAAATATATATAGCAGTTAATTTCCCACCTCAGAAAGAAAACAGTCCATGTTCAGTGCAAACGCCAAAAGATGAATGTCATTCGAACTTCGGTAATGAACCTTCGGGTTCCATGAAATGCGGGGAATTTCTTGACTAGCTGCAAACCAGTTAGCTGCTCAAGAAGGACTCTGCATCATTGAGTAAGTAAGTAAGGTACCTCCTGGGAGGGGGGGGGGGGGGAAAAGGGGGTGTCTAAACCCCATGGGACCCAAAGGCCGGCACCCGGTTTTAGCTTTACACTATTTTCTCAAGGAAGGCAATCTATTAAATCCAAGTGAATTTTTAAAATTTTT
>Ga0123352_10013470_pt1 | contig 12978 bp, 10 predicted proteins | sample TergutLab28metaG_FD_89700 | JGI IMG/M metagenome (GOLD analysis project Ga0123352, IMG submission 89700) | Labiotermes labralis P1 segment gut microbial communities from Petit-Saut dam, French Guiana - Lab288 P1 | ecosystem: Host-associated > Arthropoda: Insects > Digestive system > Gut ... | reverse complement strand
GATGATACCAGAGGCTGTATAATACAATTTTGATCTCCTGATGATGAGCACATGGTGCTCGAAACATGTAGAGGCATGAAATAAACTTATTGTAAAACAAAAATTTTGTGCATCAAGTTGGTTAATTACTAAGATAAATTCATCACATCTGTCCGTCTGACCATCAGTCTGTCCACATGAAACAACTCGGCTCCCACTAGACGGATTTTCACGAAACTTGATATTTGAGTATTTTTCGAAAATCTTGCTAGAAAATTCGAGCTTCATGAAAACCTGACAAAAAATACCGGGCACTTTACATGAACACAACTGTACATTTATGAAAATATCTCGCTGAATTTTTCTTAGAACAATAAATGTTTCAGACAAAATTTTTAGAGAAAATCAAAAAGCACTTTTTATGTTCACTAACTTTCTTCGCAAATCGTATCATTTACGAGATAATGTGGAAAAATATGTCACAGACGAGCAGGTCACTTAACAACTCAATACGGCGCATGCGCTGTTCATAATGGATGACTAAAGCATTCAGAGTGTTCTTTCCACGGCTACAATCGTTACGCGAACGCGCCTGAACATTACTTTTACACGTACATTGCCTGTCTTGTTTATCTGAGTGTCATTTCTTCTTTAAAACATAAGCTACCATATACCATGAATTTAAGTAGACAGTAAGAGAGTGTCCTGAAAAAATAAGGAATGATTGTAGTTGTCTCGTATAAAACACAACGTCATTACACGAATATGTAACACGTGTCCTTATGCAGAATATATTTCTCTCAGGATAACAGATACTTGCACAAACCTTTTTATATACAGGAACTACTAAGGCAGGTACATAAGAACCGAAAGAATGAAGCTTAAACAAGTATATAAAGGATTAGTTACTTTTCGCGAAAGTCTGTCATGTCAAGAATTAATTACACTACTTTACGAATATTTCTGTAGCCATTGCAGTAAACTGTATAAAATTGAAAACAAAAGAGGACAAATCACTTTTAACAATTCATGAGTTTGTAGTTTGTAGGCGTACATTTGGAATTTATTTTCTTTAACTGAAACTTGAACATTTTGCACGTCTGTCAGGAGAGGGGAAAAGCTGGTTCCCGCGGATGGCAGCGGCGGTTGTGTGCCGTTCTTTTGGGTGGAGACCCACTGTGGGGGTATGGCAGTGCGGCTCGTGGAAAAGGAGCCTAAGGGTGTGATGGAAATTGCCGCTTCCAATTTGTCTCACCGCTCCCACCGTAAATTTTCGAAATACGGTGTTTGTCCCTACAATAAACGCGAATCCCTTTCTAACGCAAATATTTGCTACTAATTTTAATTACGTTTGCCGACTTCACCGATTCACTAAAAATATTTAGACCTACCCCTCATAATGATAAAGAAACAAATGTTAAACACTTAATAAGATGACGCAATCCGACGATTCACAACGTTTGTTTTAGCAAATCCAAAGAGGCTACACATTTCGGCTGCACATACAGCCATCATCAGGTCGTGTGTATCAGAAACGTGAAAATAAAATTATATAGCTGTAGTCATATATGTGCTTATGAAATCTCTGCCCCAGATCTAGCAGATATTCCTTATTGTTGCGCACTATTCAAACACAAAGATGGCGTCTCGCTTTAAGATCGTAAATGCTAGCCACGAGTACGTCCACCAATTTCAGAACTTAACAAGACAGGCACTGCACGTATAACGTAGTATTGAGGCGCGTTCGTGCAACCTCTGTTGCAGTGGAAAAGCAATTTTATTATATGTTCTGAGTGTGTATCTGTAGCCTTAGGTATACAGCATGAAATGCACATGCGCCATATTGTCATCTGTGGCCTGCCCCGCTATGCAATATTTTTCCACATTTTCTCATAAACGTCAAGATTTTAGAAAAAATATATATACTGAACACAAAATGTGTATTTTGATTTTTTCTAAAATTTGTGTCTGAAACATTTCTCATTCTAAGAAGAAACGAACGAGGTATGATAAAAATGTAATATGGGTCTTCATGTAAAGTACCGGTTATTCCTGTCCGATTGTAATAATACTTGAATTTCTCGACAAATTTTTTAAAATTTTTCAACTATCAGGTTTAATGAAAATCCGTCCAGTGGTAGCCGAGTTGTTCCATGCGGACGGACAGACGGACAGACATGACGAAGCCAATAGTTGTTTTAAGCAATTTTGCGAAAAGCGCCTTAAGTAAATAATATAACTGTAACGCCAATATTCATTTCGACCACAAATGCCTCCAGAACAATTTAATTGCAAATTTTGCTATAGAAAACAAGATCGCGGCCTTAGATTTTATAATCACACGTGTGGCTACAGTTATTTTTGATGATACATATGGCCTGATGATGGCTGTTTTATGTAGCCGAAACATGTAGCCGTTTTGGACTTGAAACGATAAAAGTTGTGTATCGACGGATTACGTCATTATTATTGCGTATTGTTCAAACACAACTGGTTTATCACACCTTTAAAAAATGTGAATATTTTCGAAAACTTTCGCGGGCCGCAGGTTGTCATCACTGGTCTGTACGGCATTACTAAAGTCAACCGACGCTACGTGCCAGAAAGAGGAGCACTTCCTACTGCTTTTTCAAACGTGAGCGATCGAAATCTTTGGCGATTTGTGTGGAGCTCAACAGGTTTGTGAGTCCCCATAGCAACCTGTTGAGTGGGTAGAGATACCAGCTGCTCTCTACGATGGATTTAACTTAAATGGAAAAGTTCCTCCAGGGACTTGTACTGTACTTATCATTTCATATCTGATCAGAATGCCCAGATTTCATTTTGTCGGCTTCACATGTGACGTTTAAGGTGATTCCCGAATTGATACGTCGATAAGAAGGCAAAGAAGCAACTTCGTACAGCGGGACTTTAAGGAATAATGAGCGAACGGCTGATATCAGAAGGTATTGAAACGTACAAATTATGAACCTCAATACGCCTTAACACAAGTAAATTATTCTGCTGCGAGATTTCACTTCTGACATCAATGTTGCTAATAAATTTGTGTCTTAAAGTTTCTTGGGGGCCGCGGTAGCACAGTGGTTAAGGTGCTGTGCTACAAATCGGAAGGTCGCTGGTTCGATCCCAGCTGGTGTCAGTAGATTTTTCATTGACATAATCCTTCCGATCGCACTATGGCCCTGGGGTCGACTCAGCCTCTAACAGAAATGAGTGCCAGGAGTATTTCCTAGGGCAAAGGCGGCCGGTGAGTAAGGCTGACAATCTTACCAGCTTCCTGTGTCGTTGTCACGAAATCTGGGAGCCTTAACTTCCTGCAAACCTCTGGGCCTGTCCAGGTCTGTAATGGGACTGCTTTACCTTCACTTTCACCCTATAGATTCATAGGGCGTTCCGACTTTTAAGTGCTGCGATAACCGACGTTTCGAAAGATCACAGTTCCTTCATGACGTCGATAACAATTTACCAATCTATATGACGTAAAAATAAAAAAAAGACTAATCTTCACACTTCTGTACTAATCCTACTCTAACCAACGGACTGACAAACTAAGTAAAACTACGGATTAAACTTTTTCCAGTTTGTTCAATAAATTCTCAACCTTTAATGAAGGAATTAATTTTATTCTGTCAACATGTTTCGTCCCAATATTGCCATCTTCAGGCCAGTAATATAAAATTCATAAAAGTACTGTATAACAGAAACGAGTGCCACGGATATTTCCTAGGGGTTAAGGCGGCCGGTTTGTACGACTGACAAACGTACGACCTTAAGGTGCCAAATGTATTGAAATCTAGTTACCTCATCCTCCTGGAACCCTCAGGGCTTGTTCATGCTTGTTCAGGGATTGCTTTATATTTTACAGCATTTTCAAATCATTAATAATTGAGATACCAATTTTACATTCAAATCAATACATTTTGCTTTGTCATATTTGTTATGGTGACAATCAGTGGCGTACCCAGGAATTTTTTTTCGGAAAAAGGGGGGGGGTCAACAAATTCAGTTGACGGCAGAGGACAGACAGAACGGAGATCTGGGGGCGGTAGCTCCCTAGTCAGGGGTTCTGGAATCAGCTGTAATTTGGTACAAGAAATTTCATACACTAAAATATTCTTAATTTTTGGTACTTTAAGACTCTTTATAAAGACAACCAATTTATTTATCATTGCTAATGTAAAACAATTGCGAACCGGCGGTAGTTTTAGAATTTTACTGCCTTTTTCGAAAATCTTGGGTTGTTGGCTTCCTAAATTCAGCAATTTTTAAGTTTTCACAACCGGGTTGAGTTTGGCACGATTTTGGAGGGTCTTCGGAATTTTTGGGGGGGGAGGGGGTTTGAACCTCCCAACCCCCCACCCCCTCGGTACGCCAGTGGTGACCAATTAAAATTAATAAAATATGGTTAGAAGAGGATTCGTACGTTATGCTGCTGTATTTAGGTGTAGTAGCAGAATAGGCAGCGTGAAGTTCATGGAATGTCGCATTGTTGGACTTGTTAGGATTCTAAGCAGTTTATTGACGTTGGCTATAATTGCCTGTGAATAGCCTATTTGTTCTATTGTAGCAGATGTATGTTTATTTTAAGTATTGGCATCTTTATTACTTTTCACCAGCTTCGTGTTCTAGTTGTAGGTTGATGGTTAAGTGTGAAGAATTCTCGTGTTGTTGACGAATTTCATGTCTCCTGCTTGTAGACGCAAATCTGCCGACGTTGACCGCACCACATACACTGTAGGGCAGGCGTGATTTAACTGGTTAAAATTTTGAAAGTACACATTTTGCGACTTTGGAGAAATTTTTATTCAACAGGCGGATATGAAAATTTTGCCTAATTCCTTAAGAGAAATTAACACCCAAGTAAAACAACACAGTAAACAAAATGTACTAATTACACACTAATTACCAAGCACAACAAAGATAATGGAAATATTTCTATAAACCAATTAAATTCAAGAAAAATAAACAAAAGAACAAATAAAATGTTTTTCGTAATCAAATTGAAAATCATTATAAAATCCGCAGAATTAAATGAAACAAAATAATTATAAAAATGAAATAAATATCTGATCTACCTTAATTTTAACACCAAAAAATTAAATAAGGCGCAAAAGACGGGCGTTACTGACCTCCTCAATCCCGCAGTACACACAAAAATTTATTTCCTGCGTTGCCACTCTTACCAATACGAGCCTCTTAGTGTTGTTTAGCGAAATAATCGCTGTAAATTGTGAGATCAGCACAATGCCTCAGAGAGTTGTATAATTTAAGGTAGGTGGTACGTATATTTACCACTGTACGTCACGAATTTTAGCCCCTGTCTGTTGAGTGGTAATAAATAGCCTCCTGGTGGCGACCAAACTTTGCAACTTGATAACAGTTCTTGCACTGCACTTCCTTATCTGCAGGCGCAGCAAGCAGTACGCTGTTCTCCGCGAGTCATACAAATTGCTCCATAATTGAGCTCTCTGACTTCGGACGGAGAAAGAAGTGAAATGGAAGTCGCGCCTTCAGTAAAAGCTTTTTCTGCTCTCCTATTATTATTACTGTTATTAGATTTGCTACGTCTGCCATCTTTATAAAAACGCTTGAAGGAACTTGAATAAAGAGAGAGGTCTGAAGTATAATTTGGGAAGTTCCACTTCTGTCTGTCCACTTATTTTTGTTGCAGTAGCGGAGACTATCTTGACAGTAATGTCACCTCAATTTGATCCTTGCTGTACCATCAACATGGTACTCACTGTATCCTCAACATAATCCTAAAAGTAACCTCTACATGATCTTCAATCTACCCTTAATGTGATCCTAAATGTACCCCCAATATATTCCTAAATCTACCCTCAACATAATGCTAGGTCTACCCTTAATATAATCCTGTGTTCTGAACATGATCCTAAATCTACTCGTAATATGATCCTAAATGTAACCTCAACTGAACCTTGTGATCCTAACTGCACCCTCAATTTTAAACTCTAACTCCAACTACCCCCAACATAATCCTAAACGCAACCTCAACATGATCCTAATAAGCCCTTAGCATTATTCTGAAATAACTTCAATATAATCCCAATTGTAACCTCGACAGATTTCTAAATGTATAATTCGAATTTTCTTACCTGTAGTCTACGTGATCCTTCCTGTGAACTCAGCACAATCTTGTTATCCTAAGTCTAAACTCAACATGATCCTAACTCAGTACATAGGCCTACTGCCATATAACAAATCTTCCCGCAGGTACCACATTCCAGAAGTTCCAGAGCAGTTCTGTGACACTCTGCCCACAGATACCACATTCCACAAGGTCCGGACCTGTTCTGTGACACTCTGCCTACAGATACCACATTCCATAAGGTCCGGACCTGTTCTGTGACACTGTGACACTGTGCCCACGTATACCACATTCCGTAAGGTCCAGACCTGTTCTGTGACACTCTGCCCACAGATACCACATTCCATACGGTCCGGACCTGTTCTGTGACACTGTGCCCACAGATACCACATTCCATAAGGTTCAGACCAGTTCTGTGACACTCTGCCCACAGGTACCACATTCCAGAAGGTCCAGGCCTGTTCTATGACACTTCAAACCTCTTGTTCAGTGGGGGTCAGTTTTCCTTCCAGGATGTATAGTGGCTTTGGCGTGAACCTGAGTACGTACCTCCCTATAGTACAGAGGTCATAACATTACTCCCGCTCATGCCTTGAGCTCTACCTCATTTGTCCTGTTATCGAGTATAATAAATGCGGATTTTGGCGCCTTCGTATTGAAATTCTGAAGAAAAAAAACGAGTGTTTTTCTTCTGCATATTAAATGTTCAGAGCAGCGTGACAAATGAAGGACACTCAAATTTGGTGTTATGAAGTCTGGCAGTGCAAAGTTTCATTGAATTGTTCGACCCAAAGTAAGGTACACATGTCTCTGTGCACAAGATGTAGGCATACGGGGGTGCGGAGGTTTAGTTCCACTCCTTGAATTCAGCACTATTGTAAGCGAATGGTCATCTACATGCCAGGCCAGCTTTACTCACTGGGAAAGAGTTCCCATTACAGTAAAAACTGTCTATCCACAACTGAGTTATCCGGAAATCTCGTTTAACCGGCAAAATGACAAAGGTAAATTTCACCCTATAACAGGCCACGTAGGTCCAGAGGGGGAGTACAGGTATAGTTCTACTCGTTCTTTTATCTCGATGCTAGATGGGGTGGGTGGTCAACGCCACGCCCCGGCCGCTTTACCCCCGGGAAAGAACCCGTACCCAATGTATAGGAGGTTGGGTGGCCCCCAGTGCCGGTCTGGACGGGTGCGGAAAATCTCCCCCCCCCCCTCTCTGGGATTCGATCCCCGGACCATCCAACCCTTAGCGAGTCTCTATACCGACTGCGCTATCCCGGCCCCCAAATTAACATTCTGATATACAGAAAACTGCGATATCTGGCAGTTCCTTTCCTCCGGATACGAAAGATACAACAGTTGCTTCTCTAATCATTGCGCATGGAGCTAGGTGCACTGACTGGATCCCACAGCCGGTCTGGACGCTGTATAAATCGGACCGCTGCTGGTCGGGGTTTCGTACTGTAGCTAAGTCACTATATCGACCTGCTCCGAATTTTATAATATCCAATCGAACTATAATAACGAATACTGCACAAGAAGGCTGTCCTGCTTTCCTTGTCGCAAATGAAGCATATCTCTTTAAAATTGTATTGGAGCGAAGAATATCTCGAACAGAAGCTGCACAAAGACATGACACACACGCTGCATGTCCAGTATAATTTTCACCAAACGTCAAGGCTTTCGACATTATTAAAAAGAAATGAGTATGGACAAAACAAGCTTTGTGATAGATCTGTTATTTGTGTGAATATCTGACTTCTCGGATGTAGAATTATGCTGAATATTTCCCCAGTTGTAGGTGATTTTCGTTGAAAAATACGTCTAAAGCCTGTTACTGGATTATTTTTTTTTCTTTCTTTTAGAATGTAACAACATACAAAGTACAGGACTGATATGGGTAAAACATAATATTATAAGCATTCACTGTATTTTCGGAAGAAAAAAGTTTGAATTGCTTACCGTTCCGCCAGCTACTCAGTTACTTTGACAGGAAACATATCAAGATACCGAAGAATATTTATTCCTCAGATTCTCTGTTAGAAGATAATATTTTCCCGGAGAGTGCCGAAATTTTAAATAACAAGCATGGTTATGTATTATGTGCACCGAATGTAAAAATAAGTGCACTGTTTGGAGAAGTCTGGCTGTGCACTGGCTATGTTGACGTCAAAATTTACTGGAAGTTTGGCACTGGGTATTTACAATGAATTTTTTTTAGCTGTTATTTTCTTCCAAATGCCTTTAGTTTATATGACGCTGATGTATAAAGAGGACTTCTTGGAAAATGTTCGTTTTATCAGATCTGTACAAACGTCATAGGTGTATTACTTGCTCAGCTATATCTTCTACTGAGACTTCTTCAGTAGGTATGCAATTTCCGTTGAAGAATGTGAAATGGAAACGGGTTCTGTGTCCGGGTGGTAATATTTGTTTTACATTACCATATGCATAAATGAGCAGATTGATGGCAGTAATTCAGTTGTTTGATGTTAAATGAAACGCACAGTTTGGTTAGTTACTGAACTGGTAAAGGACGGCGAAACACGAAAAAAATTTGGTGAAAAGACAGTGGATTTTACTGGCTTATGAGGGAATGGCGAGAGGCAATAGCAGCCACGGGGTGAATTGTTCAAGAAACGAAGTTCACTCGCACTACAGATAACGCGCATGTACCTTATCATCATCATCGTCATCACCATCTAGCTATATTTGAATTGGACCAATTGTTGACTTCTTCCGGTTTCACACATCTAGAAGTTTCTTCAAAGATCTTCCCTGGTTTCTTCTGCATTTTGGTCTGTAGTTTTTTTTTTTATCTTCGGTAACCTGTTACGAGGCATTCTGTTTACCTTGTGAGACTTGTCAATACAGTATAACCCCAATTATCCGGATTGATTTGGACGGCGAACCATCCGGATATATATAAAAAAAAGATAATTGGATTTTTCTTTGAAAATAGACTATATTGGGCGTTTGAAATTCGACAGTTACTAATTAGATTATGTACCTGCGTCTAAACCTTTCGACCTCGCCTGATATGAAGTTCTAGAAGCCATAATACTGCACTGTACTTGATCCGATAACCGGTAATTTCAAGGCAAGTTAGTTATGTAGAATTCTCGACAAATTTACCCGAAGGAACAAGCCAATCAGGATAATTGGAGATCCGGATTACCAGCGTGCGGATATGTGTAATTATACTGTAGTTGGAACTTCCCCTGAATGGGTTACGAACCCAGAACAGGTTAAGTCCAGCGGTAGGAATCCTACTTTTAGCCTCTGGACAAGCGTGGTTTGGGTTGGCATTTCCTCCATTCCTGCTGAAACAGTTGTACTGTTGTGACTCTTTCGTCATTGCCTCATTTATGCGAACAGCGCATACCACGAGAAGTCGAGAATGACTCTTGAGTAGGAGAGGCTATAGTGCTAAGCATCACTGCTCCTGTACCTCTTGTAATTATGTTATGAAGTACTTGCAATTCTAGCTATCTCTAAACAGGCCTGGACATGTCTCTAGGGCTGCACAAGCTTAAGGCGCCAAGAGTTTCTAGAAAATCGGCACATGTAGGCGGAAAGTTTGTCAATCCTAGGCACCGGCCGCCTTTACCCCTACGAGACGTCCGTGGTACTCTTTTCTGTTAGAGGCGGAGTCAACTCCAGGGCCACAGACAAACTTGTTGTGCCCGCGCGAATAATTCGTGCGTAGAAACAATAAAATATTTAATCAACAAAGTTTTGCATGTCGTGGTATTTCTTTTGAGTGATTCCCCGGCGCCTGGATTTTACGTGCACACTTTTCGGAACACTTTGTCTGTCCCATATTCATAGGTCGTGTCTTGTTCATACGAACTATAAAGACTGGAACAGACAGAGTGTTCCGAAACGTCTGCACATACAATTCAGGCACCGGGGAATCGCCCAAAAGGAAGAATACAAAATTCGCAACAAGGCGAAAGTTTGAAATCAGGGAAAGTTTTATATGTCTGAAACTTTAAAGCACTTCTCGATATACAATGTCTGATATTAATGAGCTGTCACTTTGTATGCACTGTCATTGCCATTCAATAATTGCAGCAACGAAGTTGTCATAAGAAGAGGTTCGAGAAAATATCACATACAAAAAAGGAACAGGCGAAGGTAGATATATTACAACACGTTTCACTCTCTGCCCTTAAGACTTACTGACTTTCGTAGCCGTTTGATTTTGATCGAAAATCGTCTTCTACACAGTTCGAAGGGAATGTAGAGATCCGATGGGCATTACTGAATGCTGGGTACATGGGTAGTTTTTATAGAAACAATAACATCCGCAGCTACGCATTGATTGTGCTGCTATCTCCGGAGACCAAGGGAATCTAACGCATGTCATATAATTCTCGTACCTTATGGTAGAGGCAGTACTATCCAATTTTAATATTAGGTTTCCTTTAACTTAATAATTTTTAGAAGGAACTGATAGAAGCAAACGTATTGCTATCAATGCTGATTTTACGATTCCTAGAAATATTAATCCTGGCAAGATCCGTTCGGTAGTTCAATAGTTCATGATATCGCAAACAAACGTTACTCTGTTACTATATGATGATGATGATGATGATGATGTAATTACCCCCTTTCCTATCGCGGATCCAATATAGAACAAATAAAATTTATTCCGTTTTCTTGCCATTATACGCTGTTAAAGCGAAGTGCAGATGTCTGTGGAGTTTGCAATGCAATTAAAATCCCCAAACCAAAATTTAAAATTACATGAAAAAAGTTACATTTTTCATTTGGGTGCTATGACGTACAGTATGTCTTATAATATCTAAATCGCCCATATTGCAGTTTGAGAAGGGATACTGCTGCTTACCGTGTGAATGTAACCCTTCCCACAACAAACAACTGTTTCGCGGTATATACATACTTCAAGGCATTTTGTGTTTTCAGGAGCATTCCTGGTGCCGTACTGCGTCATGCTGGTAGTGGGAGGAATCCCACTGTTCTATATGGAGCTGGCGCTGGGGCAGTTCAACCGAAAGGGGGCCATCACTTGCTGGGGGCGTCTGGCGCCGATCTTCAAAGGTAACATGTCTGCAGTGTATCCTGCAGGTGACAGCACTGCGAAATGCTATCATCTGCAGTTCGTTCAAATTTATTTTTCAAGACACAGAGAATGGAGGATAATATTAAAATAGATCCTAAAGAGACAGGATGTTAGAATCTGGGTTGGACTCATCTAGCTCTGTTAGGGCTCTGTTTTGTGGTCTTGTAAAGACAGTAATGAATTGTACCTATCATCAAAATCTGGGAAAGGCTTGAATAGTCCAGTGATGATTGCCTTCTGAAGATTAAAGCCAGTTTTATTAATCATCACGCACGCACGCACGCACACACACACACACACACAAACATATATATAAAAATAATACACATTTTATGACACAATTCCAATTTAGCTACATGCTTTGACATCTGTCGGACATTAGATGAATTTTTATGCATGTCGTCCATAAATGTTAGGCTACATAAAAAACTTAACACTATATGTGTTCTGTGCAATGGACATCCATATAGAAATTTATTTTTATTTTTGTGTACATACCGTGGATTTTTATTGTTTGTTATTTGTTTGTACCAACAAATGCATATATATATATATATAGAACAAGTTCACATATATTTGGATAAGTGCAATTAGTAGGTAAATAAATCTATTTAGGTATATTTAAGTTGTCCCTGTCCTTAACGCCACTGAGGTACATAGATAGGCTCCAAGTATTCTTAACATCCACCTTATATGGATGTGAGCAGTCATTTTCATCAATTCCACCCCCCCCCCCCCAAGCCGCATTGCCCACCATTAAATAGTAGGCTGAGAGGGGAGTGGTTGGTTGTAGAAAAGCAAAACCTCTACCCCTGCTGGGAATAGAACGCCGATTTGTCGGCTGTGAAACTATCATATTCTCATCCACAATGTCAACTAAAACTGAATTTCAGTAAAATATCGTGTTTCATCTATGTGTAGGTAGTTGGTACACGTCGTAAAGAAGCCTGAAAACCGGTGGAAGGGATATAAGGCAGCGTCCTACATCGTTTGTTTTCATAACAGTCACTAAACTGAATTTCTTCTTCAGCTCATTCAGCGTGCAAGCAATACGGAAACAAAATTATGCTGTATGAGATTTGTTTCATTTTAACAAAGTATTGTTTTGCTGTCAGCAAGAGGATGAAAAATTATGAAATCAGAGGACCGACATTAATTATTTTGCTGAATCGGCGAAAGGTGCCAGAGACTATCCTTAGAACTGCAGCCAGTGTACGTCATTGTGACATTGAGCAGATCGCATGTGTGACGAAAACAGTTGATTTGATTATAAACGATGTTTTTGATAAAGCTAAAAGGTTTTATAATAACTTCCATTTGTCATGTCATTTTTCATGGACATGCATCCGAACTCCGTTATAACGCCATGAAGGTGGACTGAATACTTAATATCGTTATAAACGGGTGTTTTATAACCGGGGAGTTTAATGTTATGGTTAAGTGTAAGGAATTAATTGACACTACAATATCTGGCGCTATAGACAAGGTGTCGCATAAACCGATATTGTTATAAACGGGTTCGACTCTACTGTTAAAAGTAAAGCTTACACAATCAAGATACGGAAAAATATAATTTTATCTGTTGTTTTTTAAGGGCGTGAAACTTGGTCGGTCCCATTGAGGGAGGAATGTAGGTTGAGGTTGTTTGAGAATAGGGTGTTGAGGAGAATATTTGGGCCTAAGAGCGACGAGGTAACAGGGGAGTGGAGAAAACTACATAACGAGGAGCTTAATGATCTGTACTCCTCACTCAATATTGTTCGGGTGATAAAATCGAGAAGAATGAGATGGGCGGTAT
>Ga0123352_10013468_pt1 | contig 12978 bp, 9 predicted proteins | sample TergutLab28metaG_FD_89700 | JGI IMG/M metagenome (GOLD analysis project Ga0123352, IMG submission 89700) | Labiotermes labralis P1 segment gut microbial communities from Petit-Saut dam, French Guiana - Lab288 P1 | ecosystem: Host-associated > Arthropoda: Insects > Digestive system > Gut ... | reverse complement strand
GACTATCACCTATTCGGCCCCTTAAAGGTGCATCTGGGCGGAAAAAGGTTTCACAATCTTGAGGAAGTGATACAGACTGTTCAGGAGTGGCTACACGGTCAACCAAAAGACTTCTTCCTGAACGGCATCCGCAAGCTTCCGGACCGCTGGCGCAAGTGTATCGCATACCAGGGAGATTATGTTGAAAAGTAACGATTTCAGTTTAGGAGATTAAATCCATGATTTTGTTCTATTTTCGAATTATAATTCATATTTGCCCGAACCTTGTACATAACCTTCAGCTGGATAAAAGTTACCACATACACAACAATATAATTTTTCATAACAAGGTTGAATAGCTACACAAGAGTTAATAACGCCTTCCACAACCGTGCGAACTCCGAAGGGTGGTAAAGATAAAGTTTCCACAGGTGCACGACATGCAAGCACATGGAGTGGAGGTATAGGACAACACATTCTTACCCTCCGCATTAGTTGAGTGTGAGTGGCGAGTTTCAAGCCCTGGCTACATTACCCCCGGAAAAAGATCCCTCGGTACCCACTGACACAGGAGGCTAGGTGCGACCCAGAGCCGGTGTGGGCGATTTTCCGCCCATGCCACAGCGCAGTCACCACAGCGACTGAGCTATGCTCTGAACCTCCTCCTTCTTCAGGCACTGAACTTCCTTTAGTTGTTAAAAGTGTTGGCCTTCTCAACGACATCTTTCCATTTCCCTCGATCCTGGACGCAGGTTATCCAATTTTTAACCCCCATTTGGCAAATTACCCGTTTGATGCTGTCCTCCCATCTATACTTGGGTCTTCTTTGTGATCTTTTGGTTAGGGGATTCCATTTAAATATCTTCTTAACTGTTCTGGTATCTGGCATTCTCTGTACGTGACCAAACCAGCTTAGTCTTTAAGCTTTAATATGACTGACTACATTTTTATGTTTTATCAGTTTGTCTAATTCTTCATTAGTTTTAATCCTCCATATTTGATTTTCTTTCGTAGGCCCAAATATTCCTCTTAAAATTTTCCTCTCAAAGACAAGCAATTTCTGAATTATGTTTTCTTTCAGCACTCATGTTTCTGGGGCGCATGTCACTATTGTCTTATAACAGTTCTGTACAATTTTAATTTCGAGTCTTAGTGACTAATCCGCTTTTGATGAACTTTTGGTTTGAGTAGTATGCCTTTATACCTAGAGCTATCCTCTCTTTAACCTCTTTTTCGATAGAGTTACTATCATTTATAATGGACCCTAGATATTTATAATGTTGAACCTGCTCTATGTATGAGCTGTTAATATTTAAGTTCTCAATCCTGATGATGTGCTGAACCAACGGCCGTTTTATATTACACTGGAAGGAGAGCGGTTCAAATGGTGGAACGGGTAAGAACCTACCATAAGAGAAGTGTCATACAGCAACCTGCTACAGATCAGGTGACTGGGGTTCGATTCCCTGTAAGATACTTTTATTCCTCATCACGTCTCTTGTAGTATCTCAAGGCTCTTTATTTACCGTTGACATCTGCAAGTTGGTTCTGGTTTCCTTCACCGGCTACAAGACAAAGAACAGGGTTTTGCACTGTTCGGCTCCTCACTTTATATCCTGACATGTAACGAAGAAACTAGACCCACTGCCCGAAACGCTGCGGTATGAAAAACGAGGACGATAAACAGAGCCCAAAAGTAAGACAAACGACGGTTACACACCGTCGCTAGAAAGCTACAAACTTAATGTCGCAAAAGCGTTCACATAGCATTCTTACTTCCACGCACATTACGTCACGGTAACAAATCGCCTTCACTTGCCTTCTACCAACATCACTCACCAGCAGCGCTACCATTCAAAAACTCTCAGTGTCTTCGGTTTACAGGCCTTGTACATCAATCGATCTGCGATGCTGCAGAACGAGCAAACCACAGGTCATGAACGATCCCAGCCAAGTTCACTGAGGCTCTGAAATAGGCCTGGGCTGCAAAAGATCGTCTGGGAGCACAGCATGGTGTTGGACAGTGTAAATACTGATCGTGTTATTAATCTGTCTGCACAGACCTTCTCACAGTCTTGCTAGCACATGCCTAAGATTGGCAATGAAGCAAGCCTGTTTCAGAGTAAGGATCGAAAGAAAAGAATCGGGTACATAATATGCAGACATTCCTACTAAAACCAGCTCTCTGTAATTAGACAAATAATAGTACACTATCCCACACACAGTTTGGCATTTGTGTACTTTCTGTCAACATTAGTATAAAAGAAACAAATTTAAGGATAAAAAAAGAGTAGAATAAAAGAAAAGAAAACAAAGTAGCTGGCTGTACAATTCGTTTCAATAACTAAGTACAAACCGAGAAGAGAGAGAGAAGGAGATATTCAATTTCCGCGGGTCAGGATTACCGCTCGCACTCATGAATATGTATAAACCGGAGAACAAATTCGCCTTTCCTCCAGGCTAACTGATATAATGGCGTTGTAATGTTAAAATGGTAGGCAACATGGTTTGCTTTCTTGCTGTTCCAACAAACACTGTTACGAACTGCCTGGCATGCGTTCTGGTCACGTCATAACCACCAAAGCAGCAGTATAAGTAAGATCTTCACTGTACTTCCTTCAAATGTTGACATATTTGATGTCAACAGGAATCCAACAACCAAAAATACAAAATTATCCCACATTTACCTAGAACGAGGCACTTTCATTCCGCTCTGTATGTCAAGGCACGTGAAAGAGACATGCATCTAAACTACACAACTAAACAACTCACAATGCCTCGAAATAGCATTCCGACTTCCATTTAATCAATCCCCAATAAATATTTTGCTGTTCAGCCAGCACATTAATGATACAGAACTGCGAATTATCATATTACTTGGAAAAGTGGGCCTATTATTATTATTATTATTATTATTATTGATACACTGAAACACAGTCCTTGAGAAGCGGTTAACAGCTCGATTAGTCAATGAATTCCTCGGTTTGTATGTAATCCGACCGAACATCGCCCTTTCCCATACATCACCCTCGGCCAAATGACTTCTGACAAAGAAAAACAGCAGTGTCTGAGCCGTCGAAATGTTCGCTGATTTGGCCCGGCACCAGTTTTTCATACTTCCCACACTACAGATTTCCTTCAAAACAAACCCAAATTAAGGTGCCTGAAGACACGCCGTTTCCAATAACGGACAAGACACTGGAACGAAACGTAACGTCAGACGGCACGCACACTCTCAGTTATACTACTGACGGTAGGTCATTCAGTTCGTCGTGGTGCTTATCCCAAAGACAATTATTGTTTTGTCACCAAGTGGCATCACCCGCCATGCAGGACGGATGTCAGTTGTCCAAAGTCTTTGTCAGTATTTATACAGTATTTACAATTTTACACACACACACACACACACACACATGTTGACAACATCACGTTACTACAACAGTATATAAAACGGAAAGAGCATCCAGCAGTCCAGCTCTGTCCAGCACATTACTTCTGTACTCTACAGCTCATAGCGCTGTATATACAGCGGAGGCTTAGGCACTTCCAACGGTCGTAAGCCAGACCGCCGCCAAGATTAAGCCTCTTATATCTTCTCTTTCGGGCTTCGCCTTATTCCATGAACCGAATATTTGCATTTTCATAATTTTTGTACACCTTCTGCTTAGTTCCGGCACAATCATGCAATAAAATCACAAACACACTGCATACCGAAACCCACATACAAACTGACAATCGGTTATGCCATCTGAAACCGACAACAGTGCACAGAACCTTGATTCGTAGGTGTTGAAGCTATTAAACAGAACGGTGGCTGCTTCATATTGCAAGGCGGGAGAAGCAAAAGGTATTATGGAGCTAACGGGCCATCTACTGAAGGTTAATTTAATCTAACGCTCAAATGCGCTCTTTTAAACAGGGAGAGTACTCTGAAAACGGCCACACTCGAATAAAGGTCCGTGACAATTCCATCCTCTCATAATTGGGCCGAACGTTTGTTACACATCTTATTTAGAAGTCAAAGAATACTAAGCATGTGGCAAGGCATTCAGACCAAGAAAAAAGTTATCACCCAACCCTGGACCGCGTTAAGCATTTCACGATTTTGTATTCCATGTAATTTAAAAAAAATAAATCGCGTGGACAAAAACAGCGCCTGCTGTTCGTGGCAAAGCACAGACTGTCCGCATATTGCCTCCCAGTAAATGACGCTATCATCTGTTTGAACCCACGTTGCAATATCAGTATTGAGCTTAAATTTCACTTTTTTTTATTTGATTTTGACGAAAACAAAGAGCAATATCGATTTCATCATTCGAGTTCCCACTAGCTATCAGGTCAATACAAAATAGCGCTTCAAATTCCGTCCAGTATGCAGCAATGAAAAAGGGGGTACTGGTGTATGAAACTGCCGGTGGATTTCGTTTCAATCTATTAAGCTTGTCTGCGGCCTGTTTATGAAATATCATTAACACTTTTTAATAAATAAGAAGTTCATTTGTAGCCTGTTGACTCGCCTAATGTGTTTCATGACAGGATCCAGTAACGTATCAATGTGACAAGGTCATGAACGTTCGACTGTTAGCAGCCCAGCGACTCGCAAGTTTTCAAGAAAAACTCCGCCGCATAAAGCTGGTTGGTTAGTTCTACAAAGAAGATAAGATCTGTATTATGTACCCCGTGAAACGTAAGGACCCCAAACGACAAACGGGTATGGCATAGTGTAACGGGGTTTCAGCCTCAATCTGCAACGTCTTTTAAAGCAGCGCCACTGGATAAGCTATTGAGCGGAGAGCCCTCCGCTGCCTGAATTAAACCCCTCACCAGCCCGCTTGCCTTCTTACAATGACTTTCTCTTCCCGCCCAAGTGTGTCCTCAAACTGCATCTCCAGAGAAACTGCATTGCCGATGAAGTTTATCACAGGCACATACAAGTTTGCCCTACCACATGCAAAGAACAACGGCGTACAAATGCTGATATCTAGTTTGTTAAGACAGTGCTCGAACTGTTCGACTATCTCTGAATAAAATGCCTGAATTGTCGCATTTTTGCTACTTCCCATTCCTCGGTGTTTCTTTTTCAAACGTTTTAGTGTTTTACTCATGTAACGGCACAACGCAGAGGTCTGGGGCATCCTTATTCCCGTTCCACATCTACACCTACTCAACAAAGTAACGAAAACTGGCATTGCGGAAAGCACACATCAAGCTGCTGTCGAGGGCATTGTATCACAATTACTTTGCATGACACTACTATTAGACTTCTTCAGTTAACTCAAAGACGGTCCAACGAACAAAAGACTGCCAAATGATGTGAAATACAAGAGTAAATACCATTAAGATCTCTATTTGACACATTTTACGATAAAGTGTATATTTAAAGAAATATGTTACAATGAAAAGTGATTAATATCTCACACAACGCAATTTGATCTGATTTTCAACACTGAAGTTGGCTCTACAAAAGACAGGCATCGAGAACAACGACACATTTAAAAGCGCAAAGAATGCATTCCAGAAATGTGTTTAGTGCAGTGAAGTAACCTTTGTTACACATCCCACAGCAGACTGCTTCGCATACTTTGGAATTACAAAACAACAGTTTAGGGCCAAGGAGGATCCAGTTTGTCCATATTCCTTCGATGACACGTAATCAGCTCATGCTTGTTTCGTATGAACTTCTACACACTTCGAAAAAAAATCCAAAACCAATCATTTCGGAGAAATTTGAACCTAGGACATCCTCAGGAAGACATTGACGTTCATAACACGGAAAAAAGATGTATCCTTCAGGAGCCGGAAAAACTGAAACTCACTCGACTTCGAGGACACCAACCAACGGTTGAAAATCTGGAAACACTACTGCGACTCAAGTAGCCTACGTACAAATTCCATGTCGCATAGTGCTACTTCTGAAGCTACCAGGTGCTAAATTAGTGCATAAATTACCCGCCTTACACAAAACGGAATAGTTCTTTGCCGTCTTCACTACAGTTCGCCATTGAATCCCATCGTGACGTATATAAATTCAGTGCAACACTGCAACCCTGTCTCTGTGTGACGTATCCCAATATTATCGGCGCATCTATGACCATGTATCCCAAGTAGCCTCTTCCCGTCAGTGTTTCACACGAAAATAGTACAAGCATTTCGTAGTTCCCAATTACAATTTCATGCCTGCCTACCACATTCCCAATGATTTCACAAATCTAATAACATCTCAAGAAGAGTAAAAACGTATTTCAGAACTCTTCACTACGCAGTTTTCTGCATATTCATGTTAGGTCCTGCCTCTCCGTCCAAGTATTCTTCTCAGCATCGTCCATGTTACGATAAGATATGTAGATTCACACTCATACAAAACAACAATAAAATGTTACATTATTTTTAGCCTTCGTATGAAAGGCTAGAACTTCAATATCCTGAGAAGAACACAGACTGACATTCAAAATCAAATTAAGTGACTTAACTTTATTACCGTCATCGTACGGCGTTTAATAAGGTCAAAATTAAGGCCCGACGCACATGACACATCGGTTTGTTAAGAACGAGTCACACGGGGATGAGCAACAATAAAGTTAATCATATTAAAATCCAACAGATAGACTGGAACAGTATTTAAACATGCTAAAACAGAACGCTTTAAAAACTGTGTTATACAGAAACAGAGTTGAGCTATGAATTCTATGGAATACTGTACTTTAGAAATACTCGTGCTATAAAATGAAGACTTCACACGTCTGCGACACGGGTTTTCTACTCCCTAAGTGTTCATTATGCGTAATTATGTCCTCAGTAGTCGAAATTCATCCAGACGCCACCTAGCATATCGCGCTGCACACCAACAGAACGTGAATAACGTAACTGTACACAGTGCAATCACAAAGTCAAGTACGTTTAGTGCAGCACTGAAACTGAATTTGGAATACTCGGAAAATCAGGTACGTAGATTAATTAAACTCTCAAATTCGTTTCATATTCAGTGAAGTCCCCAACAAGGGGACGTTTAATTGCTTTGTTGTTCTACATTCCGCTTATCACATGCCATTAGAGAAGTCCGAGGAATCAGGATCGTCGAAGAGGGAATGAAAACCGTTGACTGCTTATCTACAGGTCACACTGATTACACAAGAAAAGAAGGTACTTTAGAAATAAAACTCGCAACTAAAGTCTGTCCAGTTTTGTCACCAGAACAACGGACAATCAAATTTGTGTGAGTAAGGCGTAAATTAGACTATTCCAACAGAGCGAATTTACGAAAAAAAACATATATCCAGTTACGGTAAAGTTGCCCCTGTGCAAAATCACCTCTAGGCGAATGGAGGTGCAGCTTCACTTCCGCAATATACAGGTTCACCCTCCGGCCCCTAACCCCTTGGTAAAGGGCCGGTCCTAATCACTGAATAGGAGCCACTATGGGCTGGGCGACGAAGAAAAAATCTCTTCACCTGACGGAAATGGAAACACGGCTGTTCAGCCCCACCATATCGCCTGATCAGTTATCCCTGCATATTGGTCAATTGTTGTTGGTACGATTAGAGGATGTTAAGATACAGCCGCAGCGACAGGATATTGTCAGCACACAGTCTGACAGCGAGCTGTTACAATGCCAAGCATGAACCTATGGTTTACATGACAGTAAGCGAAGCTTTATCAACTTACCAATAACCAGGTGATCAGAGAACAAGTAACACATGACCTTCCGTATTCAATACGTTATACCACGTACTTTAGGCGCGTTCGCAAAATTTCAAAAAGCGATTAATAGCTTTGTTACGTCCGCCTGTCCGTCAGTCCATCTGTCCCAATGGAACAACTCGGCTCCCACCGGACAGATTTTCATGAAATTTGATATTTGAGGACTTTTCGAAAACCTGTCGAGAAAAGTCAAGTTTCACTGGAATCGGACATGAACAAAGGGCAATTTACATGACGACTAATAATGTTTTTTATCATATCTCATTCAGTTCTTCTTAGAATTAAAAATGCATCAGACAAAGTTGTAGATAAAATCTACATACACACACACACACACACACACATTTTACTCACAGTAACTTTTCCGAAAATCGTGTTGTTAATGAGATAATGTGAAAAAAATGTAGAGTCGGGCAGGCCAAATATGATAATATAGTGCATGCGCATTGCATGCTGGATACCTAAGGCTACAAATATATTGTCAGAATATGTAATATCTATTGCTTTTCCAGTGCAACAATGGTTGCACAGAAAGACCTAAATGCTACGTTATACGTACACTGCAGGCCATGTTATGTACTTATTCATAACTTAAAATGACTCCCTCCGTCACTCGCTGACACTGCAACTCATGGTGTGATTGAGATATGGCACTGTATCGTAAACCAACTTGCTTAAGACATCGAACTCCCTCCAAAACACGCTTTAATCTGCTAGCCGAGAAAACTAATCCTCAATTTTAAATGCCAGCAAGAGGCACTTGTGAAGAGGTAACTGTAACTCACAATACATTTGTAAAGCAGTTTTTGTACCCAACAATACATCCGTAACTCGGCACCTGTAACTAACACATTTTAAAACAGTACTTGTAACTGGCAATACGTTTGAAATCATTACACGTGCAAACTGCACAATTTATCGCTCCTTTTCATTTTTAAATAATTTACCATGGCACAATGAAAAACAAATTATATACCAGCAATTAAAAAACCAATAAAATACACAATAAACTTGTGGGGTGCAGGGCGGAGAATGCATATCATATGGTAACAAGAATTCCGTGAAGCATGTTTCTGCTACACAAGTCCTCGGTCAGTCAGACAATTCTTGACCTTTTAATGATACCGAAGTTTCATTGCCGCGTTCACAAAAGCTGTCACTGGATCCTACCATGGACCAGTTGCGCATCAACTTTACACGTTACCATACTATCGGTGGGTTGGGACAAAGAAGTCTGTACGGTGACTCGCTACGGTCCCGGGATCGAATCCCGGTGGGGGCGGGGGGCCACATTTTCCGCAACCGTCCAGGGCCGGCCAGCCACCCGTACAATGTGCACCGGATCTCCTTCCCGGAAGTAAAGCGGCAGTGGAGTGGCGCCGCAGTTCAAGAAAGAGTAAAAGTATATCTCTACTACCCCTTTAGGCCTTCATGTCCTGTTCTGGTTGAACTTTAAACTTTACGCTATATGTCGACTCACTTTAATAATGTCGTCTCGTCTACGATCTCCCTATGTGCTCTGCAAACGACGCAGGTATCGTCACTTTTGATTTGTTCGTGTCAGTAACATCAGTCGATAATCAGGGTTATGAAGCTCATCAGAACACAACTTTCGCTGCCGCTTGCCACATCCTCTCGTACCACCACCATGATTCTTTCACCGCCATTTGAGCGATAGGAGGGGGATGGGTGAGAGTGGGTTTAAATGCGACATCACAGAGCAATAAAAACACGTGAATGCTGTCTCAGTCATCGTATAAAACGCTTAAATCTCAATGATTAATCACTAAACTATGCAAACAGGCGAGCATGAGGGCGTGCCAGTTACGAGAAAAGTGAATAAGCCAGCTATTATGAATAATAACCGGCAATCATGCAAAATAATCAGCTATAAATTACAAATTATTGCCACTTACATCACAATTACCGTAGCATACAAAACCTATTGAATATGTAGGTTTAATTCCACGGAATTAATGCTTTTGTTGTGGTTAAACACTAAACACCGCCATGCTATTCCGTACATGTAACCAAATCTATTTTAACATTTCCGCACAAATCTGAGATCAATTTTAATTCACAAGAGACACAATTACGACCCACGTTAAGAACTACAGCTCAGAACTTAACAAAGAAAAAGTAACAGCCATGAATCTTCGAACTCTACTGAATAATCCCAAGACCACGGTATTAGCGTAGCCCCGTTTAAAACAAATAACTCTGAAGGGGTGTGATGAAATAATTAAACACTGCAAATTAGTATTAATCATGGCAGTTCAGGGGCGGGGGGGGGGGACACACAGTGTTAGTGCAACAACATACTCTGTCATTCCAAGCTTCTTTAAAGACGTTTTCCATTTCTACGTCTTATGTGTTGTGTCGAATAAATTATTAATTTGAAAAGATGTGAAACAAGCCATTGTTGCCTGATTTAAGGTACCGCCCCGAAAATCTCCTGGAGAACGTGAGCATGACGAAATAAATTTGCAGAACAGCCCGTCACCGAGCCCAGACTTGAAGATGGGACCTCTCGCGAATATAAAGAAAGGCAACCACTGGACCGTAGCGCTCGGTTTGTCCCTGCGTCAAGGAAATCTTAAACAAAGAGGCATTGCTTAAGCACTTCGATTGCCGATACACAACTAACAGAATACCATCTCTAAAAGGAGTTCACATTATTCAGCACAGCAGAGGAGCAAGCGTGCCATCATTGCCCGTAGCGTGCTTGGTCTAACACACTCCACTCCGCTTGTGCGGCGAACAATTACCATTAGTGTACTGGACGGCATAAGGTAGCCCTCAAGACCCTCTGACACATACAGTGGCACATGAATATCAATGGTTCGGCAGAACTGTCTGACTTCATGATGTGGAGATCTGCAGCACATGGTCAAGGTCTACAACGAAACACGACAAGTCGGTCCATAACCCCAGACATTATTTATTTAAGAACCATTAAAATATCACCATTCCGTCCAATACATAGGTCTCCCAACTGGTCTGTTCCTACCTGAGTCCCCGAATACAGTTCTGCACTAACAATAATATTTTCCATGCTTACTACATATCCTGGACATCCGATTCTCCTGGACTTGCTTGTCCAGACTGCCCAAAGCTTGGTAAAAGGTGCAAATTATAAAGTCCGCATTGCGTAATCTGCTTCATGTTACCTGAACTATCTCTTATGGTAAAATATTTTTTTTAGAACTACCTCAATCTATGTTCCTCCCTTAAAGTGACAGACCCGTATACAGGCAAAATTGTGACAGTCTGATATCATTACTACTGCCAGCAGCTGTATCTCTAAGAGATCAAAGGAAAGCTGGCTCAACAATTATCGTCACGGAAGGCACACCTTTCATATGACCACCATTCTGCTGCTTTCTGCTCCTAATTCTAAGTGTTAAGAAAGCAATCCATTCTACACATCACAATATCAAACACAGGACCTTTAAATAAATACATCGATAAGCATAGGAAATGACGTGAAAATATAAGACAGTGAAAATACAACAATTTCGCACAGCCGATAAGCGTATGTTGGTATCGCCCGATAAAGAATTACAAGCAATAAATAGCACTGCGATCTTAAACAATATCACGAAGAATGAACAAATTATAAGACGTAATTAGAGGAGGGAGAGGTGGAAACAGTGATACTGGTGGGTAGTAAGTACAATCTGACTAAAGATGAGATAATAACACGATCTAATAACGAAACAAAACTCGGATATTAACAGTTCGGAAGTCCGGAGAGAATTACCAATTTCGTTTTAAGAAATGTACTGCAATTCGAATGAAATAATTGGCTTCGCATCTTTTAGATTGGGAATGTGGAAACTGAGATGAAAAAAGGAGAAATGCTGAAAAAGGAGAGATGCTCCCTATATAACGATGATGTAAATGTGGCTCATATATTAGGCCTACTACTATGTAATGAAACAGAGAAGTGACAGCAACAATTTATAGATAATAAATGGTTACACATTCATGAAGAAATGGCAGACAAGATAATCGGGGTAATAAATTCACAGAATGAAACAATTTATGTAAATGTTTATATAAAGTGAAAAGCAAGTGGGAAAATTAAGTGAAAAACCCCGGTGCTCGATCTGGATGAAAACATGGACAGGAAGAAATCGTATGTGTGTGTTGTGCGTGCGTGCGTGCTTTTTTCCTGTGGTGCTGCGACCCAACGCGGGCCACGGCCTCCTCATTCATGAGGTTTCTAGATCACACACAACGACGCACCACAGTCGGTAGGACTCCTCTGGACGAGTCATCAGCTCGACGCAGAGACCTAACAACACACAATACTCACAACAGACAAACATCCATGCCCCCGGCGGGATTCGAACCCAAAATCTCAGCTGGCGAGCGGACTCAGATCTACGCCTTAGACCGCGCGGCCACTGGGACCGACATTATAATTTTAACATGCTGCTTAGTTTGCAATAACCCAGAAATCGTGTCGCTGAAATTTTGATACTCTCCCCTGTATTTTGCTAAGCACTCCTGACGTTCCTCTTAACAAAAAAATTCTCCTAAGCTGGAAATCTGTACAGATTTTAACCTGTCTGTGTTGTTTAACTTCAGCATAATTTGGCTTCATGTGATCGAAACCCACCTTTACAAATGTCTACGTTTCTCTTTCGTTTACTGAGTCTGTACCTAAGATCTGCAACAAGCAGGCACTAATCAGTATCACAGTTGCCTCCTCTGGACATTCGCACATCACAATAGCCACCCTCAAGGCATCAAATGCGATCAATCGATCGGACTGCGTATCTTCCCATACGGAAAAGTGCAAGAGAACATTTGAATTTTGGAATGTGGCTACCACCAAGTTTGACGGTGAGTACAAATCACTAAACAAAATCACTTCAGGGAGTCCGTGTCTTCCGTTTCCGAAGGTCCAGATATTTACCTCGTCACCCTCTTCACAGACACTTTCAATGACAAATGTGTAGCTACCTTGCTTATGTTATTACGATTATGTTTTATGTATACACATCCGCAGATCATCAAACTCACCAAATTTACAGCAGAGAACATCCGCTCAAAACAAGTCTTAATTTTAGTACGGAGGTACTGCAAAACATCTTAGAGCCTCAAATATGTACATCAACGTGCAGTCGCGTTTGGAATAGTAGGTGCCTTCCTCGAATTGAAAAACGTCGCTCCAACGCCCTGTATCTAGTAGAGTTCTATTTAAAGAAGACAGAAGTCTCAAATACAGATCTCCGGCCTAAGGTTACTCAAAACGACGCTCCAACGCCCTGTATCTAGTAGAGTTCTATT
>Ga0123352_10013467_pt1 | contig 12979 bp, 5 predicted proteins | sample TergutLab28metaG_FD_89700 | JGI IMG/M metagenome (GOLD analysis project Ga0123352, IMG submission 89700) | Labiotermes labralis P1 segment gut microbial communities from Petit-Saut dam, French Guiana - Lab288 P1 | ecosystem: Host-associated > Arthropoda: Insects > Digestive system > Gut ... | reverse complement strand
TTCATTATTTACTGCTCAACATGTTTCGGATGTTAATACATCCATCCTCAGGAGCTTGCGACTTATTTGTTGAGTTATTTCATGGGTTGTATTGCTCTGGTACGATGCGTGTTGGTGTTACGTAACACCAACACACATCATACCAGAGCAATACAACCCATGAAATAACTCAACAAATAAGTCGCAAGCTCCTGAGGCTGGATGTATTAACACCCGAAACATGTTGAACATTAAATAATGAAATAATAAAGCAAGTGACATGAATTTGGTTTTGCTTTATTCAACTATCAAGATTATGCACGGTCCAATAAACATAAGATTCTGAAACTATAATTTAAACATGGAGCATTTCTTTCCTCTAATGATCGAAGCTCTAAATAACGAGTATGAATCATTGCCATAATGAAAAATCTAACAATGTATGTTAGATAACGGAGGTTTTTGAATTGGCTGTATGAATGTAGTTACAAGTAAATTAGTCGGGACATTTAATTATTTCTGGTTATGTTGTTATTAGTTACAATTTGCATAACGAAGTTCAAAATGTTAATATTTATAATAAAATATTATAAATTTACATTTTTACAAAATTTAAACACTACAATAACCCAAACTTAAGAATAAATTCATTCATATTAAATCACTTTTATAACATTTCATCCCTAACAACCACCGTAGTTACATTTTGAAACCTAAGTTGCTAGAACGTAGTTTGAAAAGAAAATGTATGCTGTCGTGACGAAATGAGAATGGCGTAAAAATGAAAATTATTTGAAGTCTGCATCTTTTTTTACAACCTTAATGTAGATCGCGATAACAGAGTGAGTTACAGAAACAAGGCAAACATACTCTTTTCCAAGTTTCTATAATTCGTAAGTTTTTTTGACCAAAGAATGAGAAGGTACAAGTGAAAGGAACAAAACTTTAAAACTTCCAGAAAATATACCTCAGTCGCTTGGTCACCACGCCAAATGACACAGTGGTTTACACAATTGCATTAACTTCTGGTTACTACCAATCGACCTGAGTTTTAAAATGTACCATGTAAATTTGATTTCAATTACGCGATGTCAAAGAAGACTAAGTAGACGTATCTTTAGAGAGAAAGTAATAACAAAGGCTAAGTAAAGGAGGGCCAAATGCAAACAATCGTTAACGTCTAAGGAATGAACGGCATAGCAAGTTATATTTTCTCTCTCTCTCTCTGCCTACCATTCACCAATCCAATGGACTTAGCTCTAAGGTGGGTTGTGGTATCTCAAGTTCTCTGTGTAAAAACGATTGTTCCTGCTAAGAGGCACCTACTTTGATCCTCCTCTCTGATTCTATTATAAGCCGGACAAAAGAAGCCCGAAGATAGGAAGAGGAAGGATAAGAAGGGAAAATAAAAGCCTGGGAAGGATGGAAGGTTTTGCCAGACGCCATCCTCCCCATTCGTGTGTGATGTTAAAAAGAGTTTGTGAATTTTCTTTCGTAAGAAGAAGCCCCGAAAGAAAGAGTACTGCGTTTACTAATACGGAATTAGGAATATACAGGGTATACGCAAAAGAATGGTGAGGTTTCAAAAGTTAACAAGAAATTTATTTCTCACCTTATACGGGCACAAGGTACACCGTCAGCAGCAGCAACTGTTCAAGTTTCTCATGTGCCACCAGCAGTTCGCTTCTCATGCTTACTGCTGGGCCGCAAGACCAGTTTCCAAGATGGCGTCGCAGCAGGAAAATGCTTTCTGTGTGCTCCGTTTTGAGGTGTCCAGATCTGTGATTACAGCGCAGCGTGAGTTTCTTGCACGGTTTAGAAAAGACGCATTGTGCTGCTGCTGTTGCTGAAGGTGTACGTTGTGCCCGTATAAGATGAGAAATAAATTTCTTGTTAACTTTTGAAACCGCACCATTCTTTTGTGTATATACCCTGTATAATTACGAATAAAGTAAAGCCCTCATGATTACAACAAACGCTAGACCTCTTTGTTCATTTACCTTATAAATTATAGTTCTGGCAATTAGAAAAAAAAGCTGATCACAAATAATGAAACACAAACTCCTACGTATATCTGCTTTGGTTAAAAAAAACACAGGATAACACAATTAATAAAACATAAAACAATTATAGATATTTAATTATATTCCATGTTGTAGTGACAGCGATTGACTAAAATATAAACCGAAATGAGACAGCACGAACCAGTATAGGTGTTTATTTATGGGATGTACTGAGTTCCCCAATACGTAAATTAGGTTAAAATAGCTTTTATGGACTTTTAGATTATACAGCACATAAATCTTCCTTGAATGTTGCACAATGTAGTGCTTGGAATTACACAAAAATTAGGATACATTGCAAACAAGTAAACAAAAGCTGGTAAGGATGTATGTATACATATATATTTCATATTGCATTCAGTGTACATAAACCTAGTGTATGTCTGTCAGAATTATGTTTTATAACGTTATCTGAGGGAAATTTAAACAAAATCTACTTTTGCCGACAGACGGAAATACAACAAGTCTTAAGATAATTCAGGCCACTAAGCGTTACTTAGTATAGTAGATGTATATTCCTCTTAAAAGGGTTAAAATATCATGGCTAAGGTTATTATTAATAATAATCTAGTATATAAAGTGAGTGTTTAGAATGTTTATTTACTGTTAAAACAAAATCTACGAAGTTGTCATTTTTAGCGATATTCTTTGGAAAGATTTAAGAGTCGTAAACCCTATTTCGTTTAGCTTATAGTCACAGGTATTAGAGGAACTGCAATTCAATTCAGCTTACAGTACCTACGGATATTACAGAGATAGAAATTTTGTTCTTTCGGCATAACAGCCTCCAGTGTGCCAGGGCCCTTTCATTCACGAGGTTTATAGATCAAAAACAAAGGACGCACCACAGTCGGTAGGACTCCTCTGGGCAAGTTATTAGCTCGTCGCAGAGATCTCTACCTGACAACGCACAAGAGAGAAACATACAACCCCTCTGTGGGATTCGAACCCACAATCTCAGCAGGCAAGCGGCCGCAGACCTATGCTTTAGAACGCGTCGCCAATGGGAACGCCACAGAGACTGAATTATTGCAGCGAATTTTCTCACTAAAATCATGTTAAATGGAAGGTAGTATTTTACAAACAATAACCTGGATTTGTAGGAAGCAAGTACGAATATAAGATACATTCACCTTTAATATTCCTTTAATCGGTAGCCATAATTAAAGTGTATTTGAAAATAAGCAGGTCACATTCTAAACACAATTCATACGTTCATAGAGAGAGTCGACTTCGTCTCAATATTAAATAAATTTCATTGAAACGAGGAAGACCGTCAGGAAAGTTTTCAAATGCCAAATGTTCAAATTTCCAATGTCTGATACCGATTTACTTTCCTGCCACTTTGTTATTCCATTGCTCATAAAAACCATTACAAAATAGTGAAAATGTTTGACGCATTCTGAGTCCTAAGCTTTTCCAAAACATTCCCAGTTCGAGGTAAACCTTTATCCTTTTTCAATTTTCTTCTCGTCGTGTCGTGAAAGGCATCCCAATTAAAATGTGACCCGCATTGTTTCCTAAAAGGAATAGTTGCATCGTAAAAATTCTATAGATTTATACAGAAGGTGGTCCAAAAATGTAACAATTTAACTCCCTACGACTCTACAGAAAGTCATCCACTTCAGAAACCAACTAATAATTTTTTATTTGTGTTCCCATGAAAACATATCTATATCGAAGTGCTGAATTGTTCTCCAGACGAAATATTCATTATAATCTTAGTAATTAACCAACTTGATGCACAAAATCGTGTTTTATAATAAGTTTATTAAATGCCTGTACATGTTTCGAGTATTATGTGCTCATCATCAGGAGGTCAAAACTTTATTACACAGCATCTGGTATCATCACACTCAGTAGGTGGTCTGTCCGGTGCACAGGTTGAGAGAATTCTTCTCTCAACCTGTGCACCGGACGGCCACCTACTGAGTGTGACGATACCAGATGCTGTATAATACAATTTTGACCTCCTGATGATGAGCACATAGTGCTCGAAACATGTAGATGAATATAATAAACTTATTATAAATAAAGAATTTGTGCATTAAGTTAGTCAGTTACTGAGATTATACTGAGATGCACAGTCAGCAAAACGTAAAATAAAAAAATCCTTATAAATATGTCACAAGAAAAGTTCGTGACATTTTACAGAGAAAATTAAATAACCGAAGACAATTTTATTCCGAAGTCTCGCAAATTAATCGTGGTGTAATAAAGTCATTCTAATTTTATACGAATTTCTGACATTTTAATGCACTTAGTTCGGCGGTACAAAGGTTACTTGAGCCATAAGCCACTCTTGCACAACTTATTTCCATGGTTCATGTTCATATCAGATGTACATTTAATTAATGCTAATTCTTCGATTACCATAGGTTCATTAATCTATCTGCTCTCTGACCTGAACACATGTTACAGTGAACGGCAATCCGGAACGCAAAACTTCAGCTGCATTCCTCCCTACATTGAATATTTATGGTCATTCCACAGAAAACTTCTTTGGTCCACAAGTTTATTCCTGTACTTCTGTCACTTTTACCAGCATTCCGTATTTCCTGAATTCTGCTCGCATTTCGTTCCTGTACATTTTATTTTGTCGTCTAGAAGATGCCTTAAACTCTCACAGTATTACCATTAACAAAAAGTCAAAAAATATCAACCAGATATAAATAAGGAAAGGCATATATATTTTTTAAAATTACTCTTATGTTTTGATATATTTATATCAAATGTCTATTGACATGAAGATAATTGAAATGGCTTGTGCAAACAAAAACCAATTACATTGTGTAACGTGAATAAAATATATGGAACTTTATTCGGAGCTTCAGTACCCTCCTTCACAGCTTATTCGCCGAATATCATTCTAAATTCGATTTCAATTCAAACTTTCAAATCCAACTTCATAAAAAACGCGCTAATTCCATTAGAAGAAGAACCTAGAGTCCTTTTTTATTCTTTGGAGAAAATGAATAATTCGTCTTTACATTTGTGATGTGCTGCAACAACAATTCAAACCCAATATCGTACAGTAGCAACGCACATCCAACAAAACTCGTAAGGGAGACACTGCTGCAGGAAAAGAAGTAGTGATCCTCAATAGCTCTGTTATACAGCAGCCAGAGAAGGACAGATAGAAGACATAAACGGTTCCCAGAATTCTCTTCTTGATTTACAATCGATAAACCTGACGAACTGACTTGAGGCAACAACCACACAAGCCTTTTCCATTCTTTCTTCGTTCTTTACACTTCTTACGTGTTCACAGCCTCAAAACCTCTAGAAGCATGAAAGGAGACTGAGTGAAATTTGTTTCCCACCGTCAGCTACTAATCTTCACAACGAATTCGATAAGGTACAGCTTCACCGCTATGTGTATATTTTATGGACTAAGGAAAGTTGGTTCTTGTTTTGTATTCCCGGAAATAAAGTGCATCAGTCTGTTTTCACATCACGCAATAGTGAGGAGCAAGAAAAGAACCCGATATGCATCTAACGTAATGGAACTCACACCATCTTAGTACCACATAAATTCTGCTTATATTATCTAGGCCTAAGCTACAAATAAAATGTCCACAAATTACAATTCTCCTTATGGTAATATGAATGTTCCCGTGATGTCAAATTATTACGGTTAGTATACAGAAAACGTCGAATTAGCGGGTATTTTCTTCTTGGTTCTGAAGCCGTGTAGGTATGGGATAAGTTTTCAAAGTTTCGGACGGAAAGACTACCTCTACCTTCAGAGTAAATTTGTTAAGAATGAATAGCATGGCTCTTCTCATACATTTGGATGGGTCAGGATTAAGGGTACAAGACGAATGGTCCCTTTTTGTGGGCGAAAGGAGGGGCACGCGAAAGAGAGAAACAAAAGGCCTTTATCAGAATCCTAATGTGAACAATTACTGTTTCCATCAGTTGAGCGTATCTCCCTTTGTACTGTGAGTGCATGAATGACAGACTTCCGTGACTTAATGAAGCAGAGATGTCCTTTACGTACCGTCATGACACTTGCCCTGAAGGGACAAGGCTTACGTTTTTCCAAAACAGATGAAGAATTTTTTTTGCAACATAAAAGACAAAGTTTTCGAAAACTATGAGCTAAATGGATACTGTCGATGCTTGAAGTATGACAAGAATAAGACAAATACAATTTACATTTTATTCTAATTAACAAGAACGTTTTCCTCTTTGTACACTGCATAGAGTTATATTTTATTTATCTCAGTATTTAACCAACTTGATGCACAAAATGTGTTTCACAATAAGTTTATTTCATGCCTCTACATGTTTCGAGCGCATGTGCTCATCATCAGAAGGTCAAAATTGCATTACACAGCCTCTGGTATCACCACATCTATAGGTGTGATGATACCAGAGGCTGTGTAATACAATTTTGATCTCCTGATGATGAGCACATGTGCTCGAAACATGTAGAGGAATGAAATAAACTTATTGTAGAACAAAAATTTTGTGCATCAAGTTGGTTAAATACTGAGATAAATATACTGAGATGCACGGTCAGCAAAACGTCAAAATATTTTATTTGTTTATGCACCCCCACGATTAGTTCTTAGTAAAGTGTTTATAAGATTACACTTACTTAAAGACGCGTTAAACACAGAGCGCTACTATGAATACGTAAAGTGACAGTCTGAATGCTCGAAATGAAGACACAGCAAAGCAGAGCCAAGTTTTCGTAGTTCACAATTGGGGGTTTTCCATCCCTTTGTGTGTACGTATAGTAATATCCTTTATTGACCTACCTTGTCTGATACCATTATTTTATATAGCCTGATTATGACCCTGCAGGGTCGAAACATGTCGCTCAGTTGATAGTTGCAAAAATAAAAACATTGCACCACTTTGTTGTGTAACGACGGTCAATAAAGGATATTATTTCGTAGATCATTTAATCCTCATTCTGTCTTTCGACAGTTCCATGACTTTTTTTTTAAATTGGGCCATCCCCGTTGTGTATATATATGAACAATAGGTGTGGGGTCAGTCTATAACACAACAATATTTAAAGGTGTTTAATATTGATAAAAGTAAACTACATGTTTCGGCCTAAGTGGCCATCATCAAGTTTACGTTCGGAAGTATAGTGGTATTTCTTTACAGGGTTGGAGTGGATACGTCATGATGGTGAGATCTCACCATCGTGACGTATCCACTCCAACCCTGTAAAGAAATACCACTATACTTTCGAACGTAAACCTGATGATGGCCACTTAGGCCGAAACATGTAGTTCCATAACCTCTTCCAAAGCGAGTTCGATCTAGTGCTTTCTCCTTCAATATCGGTGGTAAGATAAAATTAAAAGACAATGTCAGGATATCTTTTGCATTATTAACGTCTAAATAGGCAGTAGAGGTGAAGTGGGTATCGACTCGTCTGTTTGCAGTAACCTGTGCAAACTTTTTTAACCAACTGGCAGTGTCAGCTCTGCAGAGACGTCTTCTACTATAAATATTTAATCAATATTAACACTCTTTCTGGGATTAATTAATCGCTAGTTTTCCGTCTAAATTACATTATCCATTACATGATACGAAGTTTTCGGTAGATATTAATTAATTTAAAACAGTTTCTTTGGGACTTTGAATATGATAACGAATGAAAAAATGTAACGATTAGAGTTCATTTGTGCTTCCAGACACTTAGGCATAACTTTTTTGTTGGGGGGGCGGGGACTTGCAATATTTGTACTTCACATTTACTGAATTATTGCCTAATGTTGACATACACAGCGCATGTATGGGTTTAATGCATGTGCCATTAAATAAAGTTGTGAACCCGAGATTGCTTACATGGGATTCCTACCGCTCTGTAAAATGGTTGTGTTCTGTACCCAGCGCCTTCCTATCCTAGCAGCTATTCGTTAGCCGTCCACCAGACGAAGGGAATCAATGGCTGGCTTCACAATGTCATGTAAAAAAATGTAGCGAAATCCATATTTATCAACTGACAATAATTTGGTAAAAATCACCAAAACTACTACAACTGTATTCATTTAATCTTTATATAGAAATGTCAACACTTATTATGGAAATTTTATTGATAACATATTCATGAAATTTGGCGTCGATGAAAACTACAAATAAAATATTACGTAACACACTAATATTTAGATAAACCACTCACCCTGCTAAATTAAAATAACATTGGTAAAGGTTTTTTGTTTCTTTTTTTTTATTCGGGGGAAAAAATCACAGTTGAGAGGATAGCATAAAAATGAACCTCAACGAAGGACGAGTTCTCTGAATTTACTTTTGGCTATAATTTTTGATCGATAAGCCATGAAAGTAGCACCATTAAAATAGCGAGATTAAAAACACAATGTTTAATTAAAAGGATATTTTAAATGTCAATTCAAATGAAATATTGGGTTCGCAAATTTGTTTGATTTCCTGTACTACCTTGCTCTGGAAATTCGTAGGCAGTAACTGTGCTTCAGCCAATAGATTTAAATATCAGTGTTAATTTTTTGTCTGGAATATGTGGTGGTATGAAGTCACTTTAAAAAACAACGCTTAATTGCGAACTGATATACTTGTTTATCTCAGTAAATAACCAACTTGATGCACAAAAGTTTTGTTTCACAATAAGTTTATTTCATGCCTCTACATGTTTCGAACACATGTGCTCATCATCAGGATATCAAAATTGTATTACACAGCCTCTGGTATCATCACACCTATAGATTTGATGATACACCTTTAGGTGTGATGATACCAGAGGCTGTGCAATGCAATTTTGACCTCCTGATGATGAGCACATGTGCCCGAAACATGTAGAGGCATGAAATAAACTTATTGGGAAACAAAACTTTTGTGCATCAAGTTGGTTAAATACTGAGATAAATATACGGAGATACACGGTCAGCAAAATGTCAATATTTGACATTTGTATTTCAAAAACAATTTATTTACCCATCAGCTACACCACTAAGGCGCTGAAGAAGGGGAAAAATGTAATAGAGGAAATGCAACATCAAAGTCTCTTCAAAGTCGCGTGTGTACACATCGTGTATTACTAAATTATATAGGCCTATTTTTTGACGTATCATCACACCTATAGGTGTGATGATACCGGAGGCTGTGTAATACAATTTTGATATCCTGATGATGAGCACATGTGCTCGAAACATGTAGAGGCATGAAATAAACTTATTGTAAAACAAACATTTTGTGCATCAAGTTGGTTAATTACTGAGATAAATACATAGGCGTAGTTTAAGTTCTAGAATATCCCCACCTCCGTCCATCCCTAAAACGTCAGTTAAATCTGTACAGAATAGACATTATTTTATGTATTGGACTCAATGAAATATACCCACTGCATCAGCTGCTCTCTTCATCTTGAAAAAATAATATTCATCTTGCATTAGAAACAGGAATGTGTACAGAATGTCGGTTGTAAAACTGCAGGAAAAGAGACCTCTTGGAAGATATAGGCAATGAAGGAAGGATAATATTAAAATTATCTTAAAAATTATACGAATTTGATAGTTGAAAAATAAAAGACCAACTTGATGTCACTTGCTATTTTATTTCATTTCTTATGTGCTCAACATGTTTCGCACATTAATATATCCATCATCAGGAGCTTGCGACTATTCTGTTGAATCACCACATTGGTCGTATTGTTCTTGGTTCGATGCGTGTTGGAGTTTCGGTGTTGTTGGGTTGGAGTGCTATCCGTGTTGCAGGCTGAAGCACATTTATCTGGCGTAGGATAGGGACTGAAAGCTAGTTGCTGTGAAAAATGTAATGAACCTTCAGTATCCATGAAAGTGGGAAGGATCTACTTGACCAGTTGTGGAGCTGCTAACACCTCCAGGGAAACTCATCTCCATCGAGCTACTTATTAGTGATAGGCTAGCAGTCAGAGACAATTCACTATCTGCGCCCGCATACCCTATCACATCTAACCTAAATAAATTCACGTTATACTGCTGGAGAGAAATTTAATGTTTTGGTTGTCTGCTTCATTTGTGGGTTATTTTTACCCCAGAGAATGTACAGAGCTATGAACGTTTTCATGAAATGTGTATGAAAAGGCAGCCAATTCAAATGACCAGTATTGAGAAACATACGCTTATATTGCCGAAAGGTTGCTAACTGTGAAACAAAAGTCACGTGTTGATACAAATGTCAGGCAATTAAAGCATGGGAAATTTATTTCTAAACATTCTAAAAAACGGACAAGAACTGTTCAAAGCCAACTGCAAATAAGATGAAATATGATGAACATTGTCATAAAAATTAGTGACTTGTTCTAAGCGGGTAGATTGTCTTCAGTCACTAACTTTACTATAATAATTGTAACTACCAACTTATGGAAGGCCTACAAAACAAAAGAAAACAAACGTATTTCCTCTTCATACAAATAAAAATATTGTTTTCCTTTCAACAGGTAATTCAAGTACCTAATTCAGAGGCCCTGAGATATTTTTCAGAAGCTAATATTTGATCAGCTGGGTAAGACTGTCCCACAACCCGATGGTTTATACTCGTGTTCAGAAGAATCATTATTGTTCCCCATTCTGAATCAAAATTAAGCAGCGCAAACCTTCAGATCATCAACAGTATTTAATTGTTATGCTTCAATCTAAGTTCAAATTTTTTTCACGTGGTTTCCTTAACTTTTATTTCCCGACCAAACGTTTGTATGCATCTCTCTCTCTGTCACGATTGTTAGATTCCCCACTCATCTCAAAGCCCGTAATTTGATAATCTCTACACTATTTTGTACTCAGTTCGAATTATGAAGCTCGTCATTTTTCTTAATGTTCACTAGAATCATGTTACTTCTGCTTTCATAATCTTAAGTAATCTCCAATGCAGCTTCTTCTCAAACACCTTAGTCGATGTTCTTTGCATTATATAAAAAATGAACATTGATTCCTATTGAAAAGGTATATAATTATGTTTCAGTTTATATCAGCTATGTATTAGTAATCTACAGGTAATCTACAGATAATCTACAGGTAATTTATATATGCGTTAAGGGATTTTTATTAATATTAAGTATATATTAAAGGCACTGCGATTTTATTCGTGTTTCCCGCACTCTTTTGGAAAAGATGTACCGAAATGTGCAGCTAATGAAACCACTGAACGATTTATTGCTGTCTCTGTCAAACACAGCGAGACATCTTGCGGGGAAAAGTCACAAACCCACATCACCAGTGACGGACAGCTCAAATGTTCTTCGAATACCGATCTCATTTCATGTAACAGATTTAACTAAGCTTATGCAACGTCAACTGTATGTCCCCCTGCGAACGCTATGCTGCCTGTAGCCTACGGTATACCTGGATTAATGTGTTTAGATGTTCAGATATCACTAACTGATACCACCATGTTTTACGTCATCAAGTTACATTATTTACTTATTTTTGTAGTAAATTTCGATATCAGGCACTGTAATACTTAGTACTAGCGTTTTTCAAAGCCCGTAAAACGAAAACAAGAATATTTTACTCTGTATCAAAATTTCTTCACGAACCTCAAATCTCACCCCAGACGAATGAGTTTTAGAAGAAGTTAAAAATTGCTTTATTGACGCAAATTAACTAGGGTTGCCTTTTGTTTTTCCTCTCATTCTTTTACGTTTGTCGGTGACAACAAAGATTATTTAAATAACTTGACGCATTTGAATATTAATAGGACCCCTACAATAAACACTATTTGTTCACGTCACGAACCATTTACACATTGGGTTGATGCAACACTGGCATAATAAAAAGACATGCATTTTGGAACTATCAGCTAATCTTACAGATGTCAATTTCACAGTGAATTAAGTTCTTTACGTCACATTTAACGTTTGTAACCACCTGCAGCTGAAGCAATATTTTATATAAGATAAATATCAGCCCTAAATGACTATCAGGATTCGATATGATTCGAAGCCATGCATATATTTTTATTTTGTGTTGTAACAGCCCAACTTTGGCCTAGGCAACCTCATTTTTGACCTCCAAAGGTCACAGAAAATTACACAAACACCCGACAGGACTCCTCCGAAAGAGTGATCAGCTCAACGCAGAGGTCGATATTTGTACAAAACACAAGCATACGAGACGAACGTGCATGACCTTAGCGGGATTCGAAATCGCGATCCCAGAAATCGAGCGGCTGAAGACATACGCCTTAGATGTCGCGACTACCAGTATCGGTGAGACCGTGCATATAAAAACCACTTTTTAGTGGTGGCACAGTGGTTAAGGTGCTGTGCTACAAATCGGAAGGTCGCTAGTTCGATCGCAGCTGGTGTCATTGGAATTTTTCATTGACATAAAATCCTTCAGATCGCACTATGGCTCTGGGATCGACTCAGTCTCTAACAGAAATGAGTACCAAGAGCATTTCATGGGAGTAAAGGCGGTCGGTGTGTAAGGCTGACAACCTTACCGCCATCCTGTGCTGTTGTCATGAAATCTGGGAACCTTAACTTCCTGGAAACCTCTGGGCTACTCCAGGCCTGTAACGGGACTGATTTTCCTTTTAGATATGCATTATGCGGTATAATATGTCTCTGTACAAGCGTCGTTAGCTGCTACTCCTAACATCAGTCAACCAAGCAATAATTGGTTAAGCCTGTCAAGTTCTCCGTAACAACCACTGGCAATTCTGCAGCCGAGACGAGGACTTTTGGGGGGAAATTTTAAGAAAGCAGGTCTGATTGTTTATATATAATGACTTATATTAAAAGGCTGTTTCGCGATTGTTAGTACTACAAAGTGAGCCATGTCCCTGATACGAGGGGTATTCAATAATTTATCTACCTAAGTAGGAACGAAGGCAATGAGCGGATTGAAACAAGTCTGTGCATGTTGGGACATGTCTTGAGGTGTCACATATGCAGCCTCAGCTCAGTGCGATTCTGTCAGAGTGACAGCATGTCAAGTGAAACTGTGTGT
>Ga0123352_10013466_pt1 | contig 12980 bp, 14 predicted proteins | sample TergutLab28metaG_FD_89700 | JGI IMG/M metagenome (GOLD analysis project Ga0123352, IMG submission 89700) | Labiotermes labralis P1 segment gut microbial communities from Petit-Saut dam, French Guiana - Lab288 P1 | ecosystem: Host-associated > Arthropoda: Insects > Digestive system > Gut ... | reverse complement strand
TGTGTTTGACGGTTAACTATTCGTTATTAATTATACATTAGTTTCGTTGATGTGGTTCATCTTTCTTATTGTGATGCGTACTGTAGTATTATCACATATTAGCAGAAAACTGCCACAGACCTGTCAGGTGGCACACCTATAGATGCTGTGACTACAACTATTGTGGCTACTCTGCATACTAACACACTTCCTTGTTTCCTCTCTCTCTCTCTTTTTTCATTTTCCTCGAAGATTGATTTCCTTTGCTTGCCATGAAATGCAAAATAGCCAACGACTGCCTTGTAGCTAGCAGTTGTGTCAAGTGTGAATACGGCTGCGTCTGACCCCTGGCAATGTTCCTGCATGCTAATTCAGAGATCCTGCTTCCTCCGCCTGGGAGATTAATGTCTTGTTGCTGGTCGTACTGTCGGAGCGGTATTCGATGTTGTGCTAGACGCCATATTCTATCCACCGAGCGAAGAAAACAGCTATGAACCGGTATTATACAAATGGAAGGACAGAGTCATGTGTGGACATTACTGTTACGGTCAGTGGTACTGTGCACGTTGCTGCTTTAAATTGGGGCGGAATGCATCGTAGTGAGTTTCATTATTTCAGGATTTCTTGGAGACCAAAGACTGAACCTGAAGTGGCTATACCGTAGAGACCCTGTACCCTGGTAGTGTGGATGGTCTTACTAACACTGTACATAGCTGCAGTCGGTACGGTGCGGCCAGCGATAAGGCACATGGGGAACGGCTATGCAGCGTTTTACTTTTTTCAAAAAAAGATCGTGTAGGCAATATTTCATAGCGCCAGTCACCTTTTTTAAATAGATGTAAAGAGCTTGGTGTTGCATGCCCACTCCTACCCTTGTTATCAGCTTGAATCTTCACCCCCGAGCCAACAAGTAGCAAAGTAATCTGTACGTTATCAATGCTACAGTTTCGATGAACCGACCATAGAGGAGCGCTTTCTTTTCTCTTTGTAATGCACCCTTTTATAAAACGCGTCTGACTGTGATAACACGAATAGAATGTTCTTCAGCTCCGAGTAAATGTATCCGTAATACCTGCATTATCGCTTACTAGCTGTCACGTCATTAACCACTGCAGTCGATATGATCTTCTGTTTTGCGTGTGTTTAAATTACAACACATGGAGCAGAGCCATTCCTATTTTACTAAGTTGTTCAAATATTCAGCGTATTTCCTACTTCTTACAAAACGTAGAAGTGCGGTGGTGGTATAGTCTACGATAATTGGCGTTTAATTAACGTCGATGGATAACTTAACATACCGGTTGTATACCACTAACATGTTTTTCCGTGAATAGTTGTGTGACGTGAGGCCCTTGAATCTGTTCGCAACTTGAGCGTCGTGCATTGGAAATTAAACTGTAATATGTTGTGTGATGGCATATTGAGTTCTTATACAACAACGCCACGGTGTGATCTTGAAAGTTAAAATACACTAGAGCTGTTGGAATGGCAAATGGTACATGACAAAGGGTTAAGAAACTATATTTCATCTAAAGGCAATTTCCATTTGCTTATTCTAAGCCTAATAATAAAATGGAGCGTAATTGAATTTCGCATTCCAGGAAATGTAATGTTATGAGAAATAAATCGGACAGTACCGATTATTAAGACTTCAATGCAACATTCGCAGTCATGTCAGTATGAATTGGGGAAAGTGCAGAAGTCACTGAAAAGCAAAAGAAAACATCCGTACATGTCTGTATGTACCTTGTCTGCCCATTGTTATTTGAACAAGTCGAGTTTCTTCTTCGTGCAGGTTACAGTAGTCACAATAAATATACAAAGAGCTGGTGTAAGACATTTCACAACACATTGGAATTTGTTTCACTCTTGATAAATGTAAATAGTACAGAAATAGGATTTGTGTAAATAATGTTTCTGCGTGGTTCTGTTGAGCTAAGTGGGGAAGATTGTGAATATTCACGTTTCTTGTTTGCGTTCTTCTTGTTACCGACATGTCGCTTGAGTGACTTTCAGAACTGCTGATCGTAATGCTTTATTTGTCGCCATAGGAGTCACATTGTTCCGGTAAACTGAAATTGTTTTAGTTCCTTCAGTCCTTTGTATGGAAATAACTTATTCTGTAATTACACCCGTCCATCGATCGACCTTGGGATATGACGACTTTTCCGATGGGAAGTTCAGTTCAAAGTCAGATGTGGCCACAGAAATTACGAGTTGCTTGTAAAGTATGGTAAGAACTTGATAAGAAGGATAGATTATTAAGTAAATTTAGCTTCTAGTGGTGCCGATTGTTGCGACTCTTAACTGTGTGTGGGCAAATTTGAAAGGTTCATACAAATGTGATGATCTAACAAATGTTAAGTGTGGTTAAATCAGAATGACGGAAACATACAAGCTACAAAAGTCGTAAAATGCATTGTTAAAACAATTGTAAGCCTAACAGAATACGGTAGGTATAAAGATAAAAACATCGATTGTTTTCATTTTTGTTCAAGGGACGCTCAACATTTCTGATTTGACGCTGCTTAAACTTTGATGTTAACCTAGCATCATTAAGCAAGCGGTGAAACATGGAAAGAAATTACGTAATAATGATTTGTAAATTTAATATTCTTATAATAAAACCAACTAGATGCATCAATTTCTCAAATTTATCTTTGGAATAAAACTCTACATGTTTCAGACAGTTCCTCTGTACATCATCAGGAGTTTTTCACTGTACACACAGCAGTGGTATCAGGATCAGGACAGACGTCCTTATCCTGCTCGCAAGCTGTCAGTAAACCCGTATGGCATATACCATTGCTGTGTGTACAGTGAAAAACTCCTGATGATGAACAGAGGAACTGCCCGAAACATGTAGAATTTAATTCCAAAAACAAATTTGAGAAATTGGTGCATCTAATTGGTTTTATTATAAGAATTTATCACGATGAACGGTCACCTGAACGTCAAATGTAAATTTGAATTGAACGCCGTTTTTAATGATGTTGTAATGCAACTTGTGCTGCCGATGTAGTAACAATATACAGCCGGCTCTTCCGATTAGCGGTTTCGCTCATCACGGTTTCGCGTATGGCCTGAAGAATTGGTATGAAAACTCTCACTCATGCTCTATAGGTCGCTGAACCGAGGTCTCGTTGGCGTAGGTGCGGATTGTACAGAAGAGGCTGCATGTATCCTTCTCTTTCACTAGCTACGTAGTATCGTACGTTGCGAAATATATTTCGACCTATTTTCCACAGTTTTTGGAGCTAATTGTTGCCTCTTGTTTTGTGTCTGTAAAGGGTGATATACGCAGTGATGAAGGGCCTATGGATGAAAGGGAAAGGGATATGTGTGTTGGAGAGAGCGTTGGATAGGTTGGACAAGGGGATGATCGTTACTGCAGTCATATGCCACTGTGCTGTTAACGAATAGACTGTTCGTTTCATTGAGAAGTGTGAAGATTACGTAAGAGGAAGCTTTAAGGCCAGTCCTGCATCGAGTGCGAACATTTCTTGTGTAAGTCGTCGTTTACACCTTCCTTGAAAAGATGGATAGGCCTTGTGTGTGTGTGTGTGTGTGCGCGTGTGCATGTGTGCGTTTTGGTGGCTGATTGGCTGGGTGATGAGATACGGGAAGTGTTCTCAAAAGCGGTACTTCGGTTCTGCGGAAGGCTATGCCAGTAAAGACTGATTTTAAAAAGCATATCTGAAGTCCAAGAATTGAAGGTCCTCCTTGTCCTTGACCTTGGTCTAGCCCATCGGATTATCCAAGTTCAGTATCTGTCAAACATCAAGACCTTCATTCGCCCAACACGGGAACCATCGTGAGATTCCAGAGCTGCTACGCTCCCTGTACGCGCTGCGACTGAGGAGACCTTTGGTTGTGTCAGTGAGTGCTGGAGCCGATGAAGATATGGTGGCAGTTGCATTACTTTTGGGTCGATATTCCCTTAAAGAATACCCACGACTTGAGCGTCAGTTGGTAGTTACAGGCAAGGAATAGTTTTCACGACCATGAGTTGATTGTGAGCTGGCTATAAGCGCACCCACCTCTGTGAATAGGGTTTCAGTCTTTCGCTGCCGTACCTGTAGTGTGTAGCAGTTAGTGTTCTAGCCGACTAAAGAGGATAGGAAACTGTATTAAATGGGTACAGAAATTAGCCACGACCTGGACCTAAGTTTGTGTTCTCATTGTTTAATCCAGAACGTCTCAGAAACCCCTCCCCAGCCTTCAGTATAATGTGTCATTCTTCTAGGTAACCGAAAGTAGTCACGGCATAGCAGTCACCACCAATTCCCGCTTACTTTGGATTGTAATGTGTGAATGTGCCATGATTCAGGCGGTTAAGTCTCCGGTCTCTAATCGGGAAGTCCGGCCTCGGTCCAAGGCGAGTCCGTGTGAAATTTTTTGTGGACAAGTCGCAATGAGACAGGCTATGCTACGAGTACACCCGTTTTCCTTTGTCAGTATCATGCAACTAAGGCTTCATGCTCCGCCTTCATTCATTCATCCATTCGTAACTGACGTTGTGCAATTGTTACAATTGATAACGTCCTTAAATAAGACGCTTATAAATTATGCATGTATATGCGAGTTTGTATTGTTTACGGACTTGGGGATGTTTCCTTCCTTACCCGTGTGTGCATGTTTTAACGCGTTGTTAGCAGACACAGGAAGCGAGTGCTGAGTTTGATCGAGCATGTCGCTATTAATTTCGTAGACCTGTCTTTAGGTTCTTGGATAGCTGTACGAATTGCTTTCTAACACCGTCTACGCTATGTACCGTTTATATGAACCCACGTGTACCCTCTTTGCCTCGTGGCCTAAGCAGTTTTGCGTGGGAAGTGATCCACCGTACAGTCCATATACGGCCGGACTGCAGACCGTAATAATACAAGACACTCGGTCACTCCATTTCGAATCGAAGAAGTGGATTCAATCGTTAGTGTCTTCTTGAACATAACCGTAAACGGTTCAGGGTTGTATGGGAAGCAGATTGGTTCTTGTCTCATTAACGCTGAGGTTTTAATTTCCTTTTTGTAAAAAATGATACAGCACCTCATAAACAGCTTTGAATGGATACGTGGGTACCAGTAATTCATATTATTTACTTTAAAAGTGACTTTTTTGTTACTTGCAGTTCAATTAAAGCTTAAAGGAAATACGCATGGTTTTGTTAATTGTGATGCCTCCGGTGTTAAAACGTGTTATAACGTAACTTTTTCCTGTGAGTGGCTCGTTGGTGGCTAACGGGAATGGAACGGACACGAGTACAGCACTAAAAGCCTTCCTGCATCTAGTATCAGTTTTTGTGCTGGTAAAAAGCTAATATGTGATTTACAGATTGTAGACTGAATATAGTTTCCTTGTGTTACAGCGGAATTGGTGTGTAATTGACTTGGCCATTACTCGTCTTGTAGAGTGTTAAAATTCGGAAGAAAATAACTGTGTGGTATGCATATACTGTCACTTATTTTTTGTCACAGACAAACCGGTAGCAAAGGCCTTGGTGCTTTTTTTTCTTCTAGTTAATCCAATGATCTTTAACTTAGAATCTCACTTCAATGGAGTTCACTTCTAGTGTTACAGGTTCATGCAACAGCAAGCCACGGTGCTCTTGCAAAACGGTTGTAACGTACTTCTTTAGAATCTGCACCGAACTAATGCTTGTCTTGTTTTTCCTCCGCCTACCGGCCTAATTCCTGTGGAGCAGCATGAATTCCTCCATGCTTATTGCTTATTCGTCATTTCTTAACCACCCCGTCGCTGTACACTGTTAGTTTTCGTATCGGTTTCATTTCACCAGGTTTCATGTAAGAATTTCTAAAGCCGTTGCTCATAAACATACTGAACTTCAAAGTAATTGCACACGACCATAAACCATTACATCGTAAATGAATTTGAATTTGTATGAAAATGAGTGGACCATTTCGGTACCACATATTTGGGTGAGTTTGAGCAGTTCTGACTAGAAATAAGTAGGCGTGTGTTCACATTGTTTCACGTTTCAGTTCTGCGTACGTAATGATTCATATTGTTACGAAGGTTTTCACAACACGAGCTATGTTTTGTTAGGCACTTTATTGAAAAAGGTTGTTAGGAGTTCATGGAAGTTGGCTGTACTGTCTTAGCCGTGAGGTGATGGTAACAATCTTGTTATTGTCTGACGTGTTTAAGCGGTTTCCCTTGTTGTGGGAACATTCTGTTTTGGAAATGAACGCGCGTCTTTAAGACAGTTCGTGTTTATTTCGAGTTACCCCTTTGATGGCCTGTAGAATGCTTTCAGTCTTGTTAATTTTGGTTGAAATCTTCGCTGAATTTGAGGAAAAAGCTGACAACCTTCACCTTTACTCGCGATGTGGGGAGCTTGGAAGCGAGTTAAATTTTTTAGTTATTGGACCATTACACGTATCCGCATTTAGTAAATATCACACAACTTCTGAAGAAAACATATTTCTATGTACTGCGGAAACAAATGTTGGTTGTTTGCAAATGATTTAATTTTATTTTCACCAGGTTTTGATCTTGTCGTCCAAAACGGTCGAATACTGAGACATCGGGTCAGGGGTTAGGGGAAGGTGTCGGCCAGCTATGTAAAACTCGCCTGCCCGCACATATTCCTGAGTTTGATGCCCACACTGCCTGGAGTTACCGACGTCTGTGACGGGAATTATGAAAAAGAAAGCTGACAGATGTTCAGACCACGTGTTGAAGCAACTGAAGATAATGTAATGGAACCGATTCCTACTTGCCCGTCCCCCACAGGGCATGACAGCACTGAAACAAATCGAGTTCGGAGAATGAGAGATTTGCAGTCGGTTTAAATAACTGTTTTGGTTCTCTATTGCTGTGCTTCTAATATCACGTAGCTCAGTTTCATGAAAGCTTCTTTTTGTATGAAATTCTTTTGTGGTTCACGTTGAAGGTAATAGAAATACGAACGTTTTGGTACTCATTTCATTGTATTTGCAGCAGCGCTTTCAAGAAGACTGGAAGGTGACCGATGTCGGTGTTTCACCTCGTAAGCGTGAAGCAGATTGTTTCATCGCCGTAGCTCTGTATTACGAGGCAGAAAAGTGAAGTGCTTGTCCACATTAACCTTCCTCTGATTTTGGTAAGGATGATGAATTCGGTCTACGCTGTCCGTTGTAGGGTTACGGTGGACAGGTTTGACCGCTGTGATAGCGGTATCTTACGGTTATTTAGAGCTGTTTTGTCCGCTTATACACGGATAGAAGAGCATGCTGTTCATATTTCGTTCTGCTGGGTATGACACTGTCGTCGTGTACTTTTGTGGTCGTTGTTGTCTGCATTGTTGAAAAACAACGAACGAAACAAGGTGCCCCACTAATTATAGGGAAAATGGTGAAATTACTTATAGCCGACGTTTGTATGATTTTCGTCATGTCATCTTACGCATTAAAGTGGAATGCTTGAGGGTACACAGGATCTTTCCTCGCGTCTCCCAATGCACCATAGGCACGCGTGTGTGTTGTGTGACCCACGTTCTGAGCACATTGTCGGACCTGGATAAGAGGGTATAGGGGAAAACTTGAATTTTTGCTCTATCCTCTAATTAGGACAGTTTGTATTTGGAGTACTAAATTAAGTTTTGTGTTTATTTTATTTCGCGCTAATTCAGAGAATGTTTCAGAAGAATTTTAATGAGGCAGTTTGTCATTCACGCGTGTAATTATGTGTACAATGATCCTTTCTAGAAGACGCAGTTTTTTTTTTGCTACACAGTACGCTGTTGTAAGAGTACATTTCTTTTCGTTGCTGTTGGCACTCGTCAGCACAAGGTTTTTATAATGCCTGATGTGCGCTGTCAGGTCGCCTGTTACACGCAGCTCGCACGGAACTTGGCAGAAAGTGTACTACTATAGTGTTATCTGCCTTTACGTCTTTAGGCGCGATCGCAGAATTCCTAAAGGCGGCTATTAGCTTCGTAATGTCTGTCTGGTCGCATGGTACAACTCGGCTTCAACTGAAAGAATTTTCACGAAATTTGATATTTGAGTATTTTTTCGAAAATCTGTCGAGAAAATTAAAGTTTCATTAAAATATGACAAGAATAACGTGTACTTTATGTGGAGACCAATATGCATTTATGATCATGTCTCCCATTTCTTCTTAGAATTATAAATGTTTCACACAAAAGTTATAGAGAAACTCAAAACACACATTTTGTGTTCAATAACCCTTTTTTTTTTTTCGAAAATCTTTCCGTTAATGAGATATGTGGAAAAATATTGCAGAGCCGAGCAGGTCACAGGTACACACTCAGAATATATAAGGCTTATTGCAACAACTGCAATAATTGTTGCTCGAACGCGCCTCATTGTTACTCTATACGTACATGGCCTGTCTTGTCATTCTTTCAATTGCCTATATTAGCCATCACTGATACAGCTGCCTGTATCTCTGCTATTTGTAATATCACTTAATGAAACCCTCAGACTGGCTGTACTGATTTTCATACAGTTGACTGTGGGCAGTTATAATTGCTTCAGTATTCGACGCTGTCCTTTGCGTGAGATACATTTTTTAGACGTTTCGGGAGTCTGTTCTATTCATGTCCTGGGGTAATTAATAATAGAATGGGAGTCAGCTGCAGGCAGATAGCTGTACATCGTGTAACTGTCGTAGATTGCTTGTGGGTATATGCGTATTTACCGGATCCATTGTATTGTATGAGCCTAGAACCACACGAAGAAGTGAGTAATAAATGTAAGCTTGGTGCAGGAGCAAGCGGACGTACGTGTTGTATGCTGCCTTCTCGAACTCTCTGTAAACGTGTTGTGGTCAACAACCTGAATCGTACAGATGTGGTAGGCATCGGTTGCTCATTGCTTAGCGGTCAGTGGGAAGACATGCGGGACGGACCTGTTCTGAGGATTCTGGTTTGAATGTAAAATAGTTGTCAGCCGTGGTCAGTAAATAGTAATTAAATTTTTACCTCGGTAAAATAAGAACGGGTGATAATGGCTGCAAAACGTAGTGGTATAAAATTGAATGAAGCGAAGCAGCGTGATGCTAATTATCGATTTAATTATTTTTGAGTTTATGTGCACGTGTAATTATCGATTCTTAAGTGTGATTATGATGTTATCAGGCCTTTGGCCCCAACCCAATTACAATTAATGTTCTGTGACACGACTGGCTATGCGGTACTTGTGCTACACCTTTGGGGTGATCTTAATTTTTTCTTTTTAATTTCTGGTCGCTGAAGACGCATATTTTCCGTAAAATGTATTGGTCTGTTTTTATGAGTAGCATAACGGAACTAGTCAAAACTGACCTCAGGCCATATATAATTTACGTACGTTCGATTAGAATAGATTTTCAACATGTCCTGTAGGTAGCGTCTTCAGATACATAAGGCAGCCGCAAGCGTTCGTTGTGGACAGTGTGGTATGCCCTACGGGACTGTGCAAGTAACGCCTGTATTTGCGTTGGTTTGGAAAGGATAAAATCACCCAGGACTGTGTGTACTCTGCTTGCACGTGCCTTGTCATAACTTTTGAGTTGACCGGTTAATGTTTATGAAGAGCGACATAATTTTTTTTTTTCCATATTTCAAATTTTTACCTTGAATATTTCCAGTATGGCTGACAAAGGACGTTAGAAATGGGAACAGCACTGGTACTGAAAAACACCAGAGCCTGAAAACGTGTGTGATGATAGAACTCTTGAAAAATTTATTATTATTATTATTATTATTATGTATGATATTTTAGCTTGTATAATTGTGACGCATAATCCATTGTGTCTGTAACGAGAACTTTGGTCTAACACCCAGGGAATACCGAAAGCATTCGTACGAGTGTATGTGACATGTTTTGTTAAAAATTTCTACAGCGACATTGCGAACGGTAAAATTTATGTTTTTAGGTAAACTGATACAATGGAAACACGTTTATTTTATTTGGTACGACAAGCTGTTATAAACTTGTTCACAGATAGGCCTATTGTGTGAAACTTTTTTGTGATCGAAAACTGTGAACATGTCGAGTGCGGACACTTGACGTAATGTTTCGAAGGAAATGTAAACCAGTCTTTTCGAGGTCGGATATCACCCGATATATTTATTTTCTCGGAGGAGTCACCAGCACTTTTCCTCAGCTTAAAGCACCGTTGTATCTATGTGGGCCACCTGCTGTAATGTCAAGAAGATGTGCATTTGGCCACACAATGTGTGTGTGTGTGTGTGTATATAAAATTTTGACAATAAATGGATGTTATTTTTTATAGGGGCCATCCCGTTGTTTAGTAGCAAATATATGCATTTTACCATTTAAATCACAACATATGTATATCAACGCATTGATGAAATATGAATTACATCAGGGCTACATGTATCGGTTTTTTCACTGTACAATTGGATACTCAATTATTTTAACTTTTATTGTAAAACGATATGGGATCCCATAGAGTGCACGCTCATATTGTACCTTGTATATGTTCTTCATTGGCCTGATGATGGCTGTTTTACGGCCGAAACACGTAACCCTGATGTAATTGATATTTCATCAATGCGTTGATATGCATATGTTGTGTTTTATACGGATGTTATTTTCTTCTACAGAATTAACCTGATGGTCTTTGTAATGACAAGGGCTGTGTTCGCCGTGAGATACGAATTGAATTTTTATATATTGTTACGATTTGGTTGAATAGCAGTAGGCAGAGTTTTGAAGTACGTACAGCACATTACAATGATCGGCTTTTGTGGACCTCATCAAGTGGGGCATATTGTAAATTCTTTTCCCGTAAACCGATGGCACATGATCTGCGCAATTACAGCTTGCAAGAACGGCGCGTGTCGTCATCATTATTCGTATTTCAAACCGACATATCTAGCTTAGTCTTACAGAGTTTATTTTTGAGATTCTAGTTGCTTCTTCGTTCACGAAGTTTTATTTCTCAAGGCACTTTTACAATCAGCTGAATGTTACTATCAATGCCACAACGTTTCCTTCGTTTTTTCTTCTTTGTTGTTTTTTTGAGGGGAAGGGGGGGGGTTGTTCCGAATGTACAGCGAGCTCCTGGCTTTCGAATAAATCTGCGAAATAGCAAATGTAGGGCTGTAGTATTACGTAAGCATGTTGCGTAGTGATCCGTTGAAGCGTACGGGTAAAGCATATTGATTGCCATGCTGTAATTTATATTGAAAGTTATGTGTGTTGCGCAGGCTGCATGTAAGAGGGATAGCAAAGCGTTTGTTGGTATTCCGAACACATCCCACACTGTGGCTTTTGCCTCTACACTTACTGGTTGGAGTGACATGACATAACGGGGTTCCGAGGAGACGACTGTTACATGTGAAGTCGCTTCAGTGATATGCGCCAAAGGAGACCTACTTTAAATATCATTATTGTCTGTCGCAGACTTATTTCTCCCACATATTCCAACACAGAGACGTAAATATGCTTGTCGGAAGAACGGTGCATCGTGAGAACGTCTAATGCAGGAGGACTAAACTGTGTACAGTAAGGTAAAGTGCACCCTTGTACAGGCACTGAGGCTCTGTACAGGCCGTACGGCCCACAGGGTGAGTAGACGTATAGCTCTACTCTTTCTTGACCACGGCACTAGAAGGGGTGAGGGGCCAGCGTCACGCCCCGACCGCTTTTTACTCTGGAGAAAGACCCGGTATCCATTGTACAGGAGGCTGGGTGGGCCCCAGGGCCGGTCTGGACAGGTGCGGGAAATCTCGCCTCCACCGGGATTCGATCCCCGGACCGTCCAGCCCATTGCCAGTCTCTGTACCGACTGAGCTACCCGGCCCACAAATTGTGTACAGTGGCGCCGCCTAATATTTGTGGGTTCTCAGTATCGCACTTGTTTCACGTCACCATTTTGGCTCCTAGAGTTTTGAGGTGGCTTCTAGATTTTTGGAAAACTTGTGCACCCCTATTCTAACTCCCAGTAATAATATCCTGCCACTGAATGACGACAAAAAGATTTTGACATTTATTTCACTGCGCACTTAAGTTTGTAGTGAGCCTTCTGAAAGCTGGTTGATTTGTTTAGGATGAAAGAGTTTGACGACGACTGTTTGGGATGTATTGCTGCTAGTAGTGTGTGACATGTGAATTAACCCACTGATTAGCGTGGGGTTCGAATTGTAGGTCGAAATTCGGATGCTTTGGTAAGGCTTTTGTGCATTCTGTCGTCCTCTTCGTGAAAATGCAGGGATACTACCCTGAAACAGGCCATGTCCTTTTCTGTGCTGTTCTTTGCTCCATTTCTTACTGTATGTAATTTACGTCGTTCAGTTGGTGTGGTTACATGCGACAGGGCGACGAATAGCCGCTATCGAAAGGTATGATTTGAAATTGACTCACAAGCTGATGTTCTGGGATGTAATGTGGGATAGGACAGATAAGATTTCCCGCATCGATGATATTTCTTTTGGTGGAATGTACTTTGAAGACTTTTAGTAAAATTGATTGTGAGAATATAACTCTCATGAACTGCAGTGTCATTGGCTATCGCTTCTCGTTGAAACGCTAAGTAACTTACTTTATTTTTTATAAAAATTCAGTAAACTGATATATGAACTTATTCCCCGAAGACAGAGCTGGCAGGTTCTTGCGAAACGTTCATGCACGACAGAACTTTTCATAACCCAGAAAACATTTTTATTCTGTACTGCCAAGAAAACCTGAAATCTCACGAACTGGTGTAGGCCAGTGTTTCAGAAGAAATATTGCAGCCTGTCATAAGACAGGTATTTTATTTTATATCTGTTTCGCAACCTATGCTTCTGTGAATGCATATCGCCCAGTTCGAAAACACACCTGACTAGTGTGTTGCTAGGGTACAAGAATATCTGTTCCTGTTTGATGTTTGTTGGGCCATGCATCATTGTGATAACTGAAGAATAACAACCAACTAGATGCTACTTATTATTTTATTGTACTTCTTACAGGCTCAACATGTTTCGGGCACTACTATGCCCATCATAAGGAGCCCGCGACTATAATGTTAAGGTGAGGTGCGGT
>Ga0123352_10013465_pt1 | contig 12982 bp, 3 predicted proteins | sample TergutLab28metaG_FD_89700 | JGI IMG/M metagenome (GOLD analysis project Ga0123352, IMG submission 89700) | Labiotermes labralis P1 segment gut microbial communities from Petit-Saut dam, French Guiana - Lab288 P1 | ecosystem: Host-associated > Arthropoda: Insects > Digestive system > Gut ... | reverse complement strand
GATGTAAATTTAGTAGCACAGCTTCAAGTTCTTGTATATGTGTTAAAAACGACTGCCACCGGGTGAAAACCCAATTGCAGTTAAATAAATATTATTATTATTATTATTATAATGAAGTGTAAAATATTTAACCAACTCATTCAACCTTCAATTCTGAATCTTCATAGATATGGTTTCGGTTCTCAAGGAGGGCCTGACCATGTTAGCCCCAATAAACCCCTAGCTGTCGATAATTTCTGTTCAGTTTCTCTGTTGTTAAGTTTTGATTTATTTGACATTTATTTAATTTGTTACCGCATACTGCTCTGAATGCTTCACGAACGGGTTCTAAGGAGGTTTGAACATTTCAGGCAAAGACGAAGGCACAGTCATGTGGAAACGACAGTGTCTGTCTCTGCAGGAACTCTACTCGAACGGAGACTTACCTCACATATGACTCTTCAATAAGTGTCAGTCTAATGACAGCTAATTAGTTTTCGGATGTTACTGACGGTGATATATTACACATGGCTATCCTCGACTTTGACGTCACAGGCTATCTGAAGTTGGTGGAATCCTAGATAATAAAGAATTCCAAGAATTTCTGGAATTTAAATATTTTGTCCCATCCAGAAAACACATTTCCAGTTGCATTTCCAATTCACATTTTATTTATAGGTCGATGAGTTCATGCAGAGGGATGAATTGTCGAGTGACAACCTTGCAGTTCCAGAAGACTACATGTGTCAACTAGTAGCACAGAAACCAGCACCTCCCTTCAACTTGAAAATAATAAAGTAGAAAATGTAACATTTCAAACGTCATCCACACAAGTCCTAAATCAGTCGGACCCCAGCTGAACTACTTGTCAGGTTACTCTGTTTTGTATGTGCAATAAGATTCAGGGCGCTATTTTGCTCAAAGCTGTCTTGATCTTCTATTTTGGTTTTAATATTCGAAACATATATTTACGGTACGTCCGTGAGAACTAAATGTGAATTTTATCGACCACAATAAATCTCAATTCCAGTAAAGAAATTATAAATGAGTTTCAAATTTTACTCACATTTTAGGCGTTTCTTATTTTAAAAAATCTTTTTACGCGGATGCCACTTCATTCACTTAATCTCTCTCTGGCCTCTTAGTATGTCATATATTAATTCCTTCATCAGTTTTTATTATGGAATTTCGCTATAAGAGTTGTTTAAAATGTCGCAGTTTTCCTTTCGTGCAATTTGACTCAGTTACACTATTTCACTAAAGGGCGTGAATGTCTAACACAGTTTCCACATTTATCGTCTGGTTTGGTTGCATTCAATATTGTATATCTTTACACAATATCGCCGAGTAATTGTGAGCTTCGTAGGTATCGGTTAACTAAAGACGTAAGATAATGAGGAGCGGAAAATATAGTTTTGCTCAAACTTTCTATATTTTCATCTCGTTTAGATAATAGGGGGCTCAAGAGCTGTGTCAGTCTGTCCTACTGTAAAAATAGCCTATAAGAACTCGACGACCACTAATAAGATTTTCTTTAAATTTGGTACTATACACGTGCTGCGTCGTCTTGCTTTATATACGCTTCAGAAAAGAGAATTTTTATTGTCTTTGCTCTAGGCTCTGTGTTACTGAGATCAATTATTTCACAAACGGTAAGAGTCTCACTCGAGACAGTTTGTTTGTATTGTGTCTTAATAAAAAAATATACAATCTATCCTTAGACAAACCGCGCCAAAATTTAGCGCCGTTACTTGGATAGGTATAACACCAAGGCTATGTGGAACGCGCGATTTTTAGACAGTTACCATGGTAGTTTGTGCTCGAGTTTCCTAAATTATTGAATAGTTGATGTGGTCGATTGACGCGTGTAGGTCTATAAAGGGAAAATGCACATACCTACGAGCACGTAGCATGCTGTCCGTAGGGCAGAATAATGTGAAGCCATGAAATTCACTCCAACAGACACGTAACAGCTAACGAGTGAACGGTATGCCAAAGGGGTAGAGAGTCCTGTGTACAATATTCATGCACCGTGAAGCATACAGATCGGGTTTTTTGATGTTATTTAAAAAATGTTGAAGCTTCTCAGTATGTGTACACCATGTAATTGTTCTGCTAAAGAGCCGACACGTGTAAATCTGTGGCTTGAAATTTATTAGACACAACGTGCGTACTCAGAATAGTAGTTTGCAGAAAACATATAACTTGACAACCAACAGAACTGCAATCTGTAGAAAAGGCCCGTTTAAGGAGCAGGCGGTGAAGCAGTTGGTTGAAGCACTGCGCCAAAAGACGGGAAGGTCCGATTTCGGTTCCCGGTAGGATTGTTGGGAGTTTTCAAGTCTTTCTTTTCTTCTGTCCGCTTTCAGTAGACAAGAGTTGCACTCAGCTGCTAACATAAATTTGTATCAGTAACTATCTTGCAGGTAAAGTGCAGGTGGGGCTTAGAGCTGATTATCCTGCCGCCCCTAGATGTGCCAAGTATGAAAATAAGTATGCAAGACCTGCATTTCATACTCCTGTTTTAGTCTTCATGACTTGTTAAGAGAAGCTTTCTAGCATTTCTATAAATTATCCACTCTACTGCAACGTCCGTAATTAGTGTGGGGCCTATATAACGTAGAGTAATCAAATGCTTAATAAATGCTCCTTCGAAAATTAAACAAAAAGTGGCCGTGAGCTGGCTAAAATGATTTAACCTCAAAACGCACCATTCGCAATAGGCAGTGTGCGATTGGACTTATTTCGACTAATTCTTAATACTTTAAACTATGTTATTAAGAGTTGATACGTACCCGGAGAGTCGAATATTGATATTAGGAAGAAAGAGGATTTAAAGTTAAAGCGAAAGAAATTTTTCGTGGCCAACATGAATTTTACGCTCCAAATGCAACATTCGTCTGCATTAAATGAATGGAATTGCGGCCAAAGTCAGGGTGAATGTATCGGCCCGAGAATGTAAAGTAATATATATATATATGTATATGGGTCCGTGCATCGTGAATCCGATTTAATAATTGTCCAACAAGATGCGACTTATTCAGTTTATTACATTTCTGTAAGCAGCTCTACTTGTTTCGGGTGTCGAAACCCATTATCAGGAGCTCGTACAACTGTAATTACTTCCAGATATTGATTAACTGCAATGAGTAAAATGCGCTGATATTAATACTAATATATAATTTAAAATTGTAGAGTGGTCATATTGAATGTTACTAGCCTAATATGTAGAGCTGCCTACAGAAATGTAATAAACTGAATAAGTCGCATCTTGATGGAAAATTATTAAATTTGAAGTAAGTAATAATCGCAAGAGCCACCCCGACCGCGATGGACTTTTCTGTGTGATTAATAGATAAAAGTAACAACTAGGTTTTTCTATATGTAGGATGTTAGAAGTGAATATCTACGCATTGTTATCGTGGCAATAGACGGAAGTGATTGGTCAGCTTCACGTCGTGTCTGCTTTACTCCTGAAGAAAATCACCCCGGCATCCATTAAATTGATTACGAGGGTCTCACAGGTGGTCTGGACGTTTTGAAGTGGAGAGAAATCTCTTGCGTCTGCAGTTAATCTGACAAGAATATCTTTGTCCTTCAGCCAGTAGTCTAGGCACTACACTAAGTTACTCTCACATACTGTTTCAGAGTTAAGAGTTCTTTTGAGATACCTTTTCAACCACAGCAACAAATCACCATTTTGTAAGCTTATGTGACCTTTCAGAACCTAAGAGGCTAATAATGGAAGATCAGTTCCTTGTTTAAGTGGGATACTTTGAGATATTTCTACTCATTTGAGTTTCTTAGTGGAGAGCTAACTAAACCTCCATTTTATGCTTTGCAAGGTTATTCCGTGATCATTTGGAGGCTACAACGGTATAAACAATCAACTAGATGCAACAATAACAATTTATTAGTAATTTAAATCAGCTCAACATATTTCGGGCGATAATTTCGCCAATCCTCAGGAGAACTAGACTGTGTTTAAAGCTTGTGGTATAATACTTAGAAGAAGTTGCCTGCTGGTGATCTTGTCACCCGCAGGCAACTTTTATCATACCAGATCACAATTAAAATATGTCTAATCAGAGGAACAATACACAGAAGATTTTGATTTTCATTTATCCTATTCATAATTATAATTGGAGGAATATTTGTACTATTTATATACATAACAAGACTAGACTCAAAAGAAATATTCTTGCCATCAAACAAAATACTAATATTCACATTAATATTACTGCCCATCTTACTATAAACAATACCAACAGTAACCAACAACAAAGAAATAATTATACACGACACTATAATAGAAAACGAAATTACAGCCACAACAACCACAAGCTGTAAACACAGTCTAGTGCTCCTAACGATGGGAAAAATTACAGCCCGAAACATGTTGAGCTGATTTAAATTATTAATAAATTGTTTCTGTTGCATAGAGTTGGTTGTTTATACTGTTGTATCAGAGATGTACGGTCACACAAACGTCAAACTTGGAGGCTGTTTATTCGCTTCCTCTGTGTCACTGTACAATTCGCCGTAAATAACATTCCTCCATACTTTTTCTCTCTTTTTTCTTTGGTTCTTTAAATCATATGTAGACAAAATTGTAATAGCTAAGAATTACAAATATTTCTTGAAGAATTTTTAGGTACCCCATTCGCGTAAAATAAATCAGAAATTGGAAAATCCTGACCTGAAACCCGTCATAGTTTCGAAAGCTTTTTTTTTATATTTGACTTATTACACTTCTTGATAATGTTCCTTTTCTCAGTCATTTTTCATCTTCACAAGGAATAAAGTGTAATTTTTAGGCAAACATAACGCCTGCATGATCTTCTCTGTGTGTTTTCTTTTCAATTCTCTTAAAAACTGAGTGATTTTCATTAATTTTGTACTACAATTCATGTCATTGAAGCACTTCCCAAAGCCGTGTATCTTAATTTTGTGCAGTTAACTATAGAAACACATGGCACAGACACCATGACACCATTTGTGACGGTAGCGTCACTAACATCAATTAATTGATGTCAGGTAATGTACCTTTGAAAATCGTATATATTTATTGAGACAACAACTCTGTACGACGCAAAATAACAACTCCAACATAATAAAAATACTTATAAAGAAGTAAAATTAAAAAAGAAACGACAGAATAATAATGAAAGATTTTGAATTCTGTTCTGAATTCCTTTTAATTAATTTCCTCTTATTTTGTCGTAATTAAAAATGATTGGGAGTTATCTAATTATGTTCATGCATACAATTTTAGTTTAAGGTTTTGTCTAAATGTCATGTCTTAGGACAAATTCAATATGATTGCAGTCTCATGAATATCCAAAATTAGTATTTAAATGTATTAAAATTAGAGAAAATCACAGGCAGTACACAACAAAATATGTTTCGAAATTCAGTGCGTAATTGGTCAATTTAAATCTTAGTATTTTATTATTTTTATTAGTATTTATTATTTTTATTATTCGTTACGCGTATGGGTGACGAGAGGGGGGTGTATAGGGTCTTGGTGGGGAAAGCGGAAGGAAAGAGACCACAGGGGAGACCTAGGTGTAGATGGTTGGATAATGTTAGGATGGATCTCAAGCAGGTGGAACGTGGGTATATGGACTGGATTGGGCTGGCCCCGGACAGAGACAGTTGGCGGACGCTTGTGAGTGCGGTAATGAACCTTCGGGTTCCGTGAAATGCGGGGAATTTCTTGAGTAGCTGCAAACCAGTTAGCTTGTCAAGAAGGACTCTGCATCATGGAGTAAGTAAGTAAGTAAGAAATTATTCTTCTTTATTTATTATTATTTTTTGTACTGACTGTATAACAGGCACTTGTGCTATAAAACCTGCAGTTTATACATCAAATTAAGTATTATTATTTTTACAGTTACGTTCTGTGTCGGATTTTATTGGTCATGATATCAACTTTCTCTCCATTCCTGGCTCTATACATCTTGCTTGTTTCTAGCATCCTAATTCTTACGTACCCTTGTCTTTGTTCCTCTGTCATTCGGGCCCGAGTTGGAAGGTCTTCCAAATTTTGTCTCGGTTTTTCTTCAAAATTATTATACTGGACAAGAGAAAGGCTGCTCTTGCCTTGTGTTGTAATCTAATAGGTTGGTTTCAATTTCGTATTATTATTATTATTGTTGTTGTTGTTGTTGTTGCTGTATTCTCAGCATCAAACAAGTGTTTGTATTTTGTATTAATAAGTATGGATTTTCTAAGTCAAGTATATAAAAGGGAGAATTTTTTTTGCTTATTAGCCACCAATCGTGTAAGCGCGACTTTTCGTTATTTCCTTGGTATAACAAATTGTTATTTTCTGTTCTACCTGCCGCTGTTTGCACTCTTCGGCAATCCTGTGACTGAAGTTTTACCGTGTTTTTTTTTTCCTCAGTTGTAAGACAAATTCCTGGGTATAACTCGCAAAGACGGAACAAAGCCCTTACTCTTCCCAATTAGACAATAATTTTTACGCGGTTAGTTCTTTCGTTAATTTTAGTTTGACCACTCTGGGTTCGAATCCCCCCCAAAAAACCTTCCAACTGAAGTTGTTAATTGTGTAGTTCTATGTATTGTTTGTGTGTAAATGTGTTCTGTACTACTGCCATAGGGTGTCAACCCAATTGCAGTTAACAAGTATATTAATATCAATATAAATGATACTTTTGCCGATCCTTTTTCGTCCAAAGATTATTTGTTTGGGGTAGGGTATTATTATTTCAGTATTGTAATATGTCTATATTTGCTTGAATTATTTATGTTTTGCTCAGAATCAAGAAATTTATACTCATCAATAAAGTATTTGTTAATTTCATTTAAACAAAGAAAAGGAAGGAATTTCCCTCTAAGTAAAATTATGTTGGTTATATTGACACAGATATTACTAAAGAGTAGAAATAGTGTGTAAATTAAAGAGACGAATTACACATAGTGCTAATCATGCTAGGCACTTAGACCTGTGAGGAACGTGATAGCCAAAGAACAAAAGTAACATATTTTATAAAAGTATAAATTATTGTTGTATAGCATTCGACGATTTTAAAGATGGCACAACTTTAACAAAATAAAAATACTTCATATTTATAACAATAAACCGTCAACTTATAACACTTCGTTTTGTTAGCTGGCGTGAACAAAATATTTAGTACTGAAAGATGTTATTGAAAATCCAGCACGTCTCCTTCATATTCCCTAATTTCCGACTTATTTCTTCGAAACTCATGCCAAATATATTGACTGATATTTGCGTGGCATTCCTCAGTCCCTCCAAGTAACATGACAAGACAGCGGTTTAAATTATCTCTCAATATAATCCAGCGGTACGTAAACAAAATATTAGTTCTTTCTACAGTGCAGCAACTGGCGCAACGAACCCTGAGCAGGTGGCGTACGGTGTCACATTTGGCGTAAGATTGATGTGAGTTTGTTGATGTCAGTAGCGGGTGGAAATGTTACTGCAGACCCGACAGTAATTTAATGACAACAGGTGACAACTCGTATCCGTGGTGATGTCTGACAAACTGTAACTTATTACGGGAAATGTAGTGGTGTTTATATGTGTAAAATAATGGCGTTTATGAACAAGCAACGATGTGTGTTCAATTAACACATATGGAACCCACATGTCTATCACTGTCATGTGTTTGACATCCAATTAAGAAGGTGTCTGTTTTTATATTACCTTCTAAATCTGTTGGAGATATCAATGGAAAATATCTATTGAGAAAACGGTTTCTATTTGCACTTATCATGGCAGTATTCTTCATTGGTATGTAATGAATACTGTGAGAATTTCAAAAACACAGCTAACAACTACACTAAAAAGGAGATGGTCACTAAGCTTCAAGTAACATTCTAAAGCCTACTGGTTGCGTGAATCACGACGTTTGAAAATGTAGAATTGATATTCTGCCCACACTCTATTCTTTCGTTATGTATTATCTCAGAAAAAAACAGCGAAGTCTATTCCATATAACTTGTATTGATTGGTTTTTATAACCTAGGTGGAAAGTGTTTACAGCGCGGTACGAACTGGGTCTTTAAATAAAGCAGACAGCGTTTCGTCTTTGAAGGGTTAATAATACAGTGCATTGAGAGGATCGTCAGGAAACCCTTCGTCAGTGATGACACTACAATGTTGGGTCATAGTTACTTCTTATTGCCGTTAATTTCGGACAACTTCTGCACTTTTTCGTAAATACTACGAAGTATTATGACAGATAGCATATATGAGAATAGAAAAACAAGCCTTAGCCTTTAGATGTGCCTATATAGTTAGAACTATAGACGTTATATTTTCAACAGATGTTATATGCATACTTTCATAAGCAACATTACGAGATGATGATGTCTTTTCGTGTGAGAACACTCTTCAATAAAACTTGGACTGTAACATGGTGAAAGTGTTACCAGCATTTTGTTATTATTTTGTTCTATCTATCGTGCTTTTTTGTACAGTTTGTTATACAGAGCATCAAATGCACAACATACATATATATATATATATATATATATTGCGCATTTTTTGGTCTGGATTATAAACTGTTACCTGCATATTGCATGCGTGCAATAAAATATCCCACTTTTCAATTTAATTTACTATTGGCACTTGATAAAATTCACGACCCTGCTCAGTGTCTATATGCAATGACACCCACTAATTAGTAACTTCGCTGGACTATTTGTACCTTCTGTGTCGGCGTTGTGGAGAGGTTTAAGTAAGGTGGAATGCAAATCAGATTACTGCCTTGAAAGTACTCACCTGCATAACAGAGTTCTGAGGTTGTCATTTGGGTGATCCTGAAAATTTAGTTCTTCCCAAAAGTTACGCCGAATCGATAAGGTGATAGATTCGAAACGTAGTATGCTCATTTGTTTCTAGTTCAAGCCGTCCGAGAAGGCTCCACTTGACATGTTTAACCCTCAACGTACAGATAATAGAGTTAAGCAGTCCAAGTGACTGGGTTGTTTAAGAGCCAAACCATTATTATCCTTCTTTAATTTTCTTACATTTTCAGTATTGTGAGTTCATTACTGCTCGAAGCATGAGTTTGTATGACTTAAGACACTATGAAATGTTGCACAATATCCTTATCCAAGCCAGCCAAATATCCCTATCGGAAATACAAATGTCGCCAGAGCTTGCTGTTCTTGATTCATTGGGTAGCAATGTACCGACAATACGAATTACTGTTCCTTAAACACAGCTAGGATACACTCCTTCTTGAACTTAAGCCAGTTTTTCGTCAATCCGGGAATTTTGCGCAAACTATGCAATTATGGCTGTAAACACAATTAGGAGATTTTAGGACCTGACCTTGGCTAAACAATGTAGGTCTTTAAACAAATGTTTGAGCTCTTGAGGAGGATAATGTCAACGCGCAAGCACAACGTTTCGGCTGCAACAGCAACAATTTGTTGTTTCGTCCTTCAACTTAACAGTTGGTAAAACTAGCGTATTTCTTCCACTAGAAGTAGTCGATGAACATGGACTTATCCTTGAAAGAGTTCCAGCTTACCAATCGCTGTACCCACAAATCGCAGTGCACGCCTTGTTCTTGACGCCATTAGGTGTATTGCATTAATTTTTCGAACTTGAATGCCTTCTACCTGTGTCATTCGTTTCTTCGCTCTGCTCGACACCTATTGTTTTACTCTCGAATTTTCCACGCGTAATCTCTGTTTAATTCTCGAACTGTCCGAACGTCATCTTCAGCTTGTCGGTTTAGCTCTGCGTTGAAACGAGACATAGCTTTGAGTTTATTAGCTTTTCTTCTTGCGCACTCTGCTTCGGTTTCTTCATCAGGTGTCAGATACTTTTCTTCAATGTCAACAAAAGAAGGTGTTTTATTGCGCCTTGACTTTGTTAAGCTCGTTGTACGCCGCGCCTCTCGCACATGAATCAGAACATCTATTATAGCTGTTGTTGCAAGACATGGAAAGTTGGGTGGGTCGGTGGGCGGACGGACGGATGCATGGATGGATGGATGGACACAGAGAGATATAGTTAGGTAGGTAGGTAGTAGATGATAGGTAGATGGACAGGTTTTTTTTCAATTTATCATTTGTTATTAGTTTGCCGAATGTCTGAATTCATCAGGTGTAATAATAACAATATAACTAAATCATAAACCAAAACTGAAAGACACTTAGATTAGAGAATATGGAACGCACAAAACGTGAATTTTGAGAAATACCAGAATATTATCATTTCCAGTTACTACAACTTGTGAAGTGATATATCTGTTCTGACATTGCGGAGATATTTATTCTTCATCTCCAAAATACATTACCTTTTTTTTTCAAATACAGATGAAGTAATTCGGAGCAGGAAATATTCAGATTACGGTTATGCAATAAATTTGCCACAAACGCGTCAAATAGAGATGCAGAGGCGAGAAGAGGACAAAACCTATTCCCACTTCTACTGATGTGTCGAGAAGCACTGTGCTAGAACCTAAGCGATCTTCATCTTGACAAGCGCCCGTGTGATAATTTTTAATTTTGTGAACAAAATATTCTTTGTTTTGAGGGTAATTGAAATTTTAATCACTTAGAAGAGTTACATAAACAAATTTTACTTGAAGCATAAATTTTGCAGAATTTAAATTAATATAATTTAAAGATAATATCATATTTATTATACTTCAGTTGTTTGTTATGGACGGAACGGAAGGATAATATTACTTTATGTAGTCAGTACATAAAAATACAATGGAACTCACTTTAGTTACACAGAAAAGAAGAAACGTATCAACTTCCTTATGTGGTTGTGTTGGCTAATATGAGGCACAAAGAGTATAGTTACTTTAGCCAAGTTCACAAGATTTGCCCACATATTGACAAACACAGGAAAAAAAAAGCCGGTTAGAAAAGAATCCTTATTGACTTCTTAAAGTATATCTGTCCGGATGTCAATACAAAAGAAACACAGAATTTGAAGCCGGAAAAATGAACAGCGCAAAGTTTAAGGCTTGTATTCCGGATGTCGGATTATAATCTCCACTTTGACACTATCTGCCATGAGAAGTGTTTGTTATGTAATATGTTTTCTTTTGAGTAATTCCCCGGCGTCTGAGTTCTAATATCTGACGTTTCGGAACCCTCTATCAGTTCCATCTTCATAGGCAGGTTGATGAAGTACTTCATCCACCTTCCTATGAAGATGGAATTGATAGAGGGTTCCGAAACGTCGGCTATTAGAACTCAGACGCCGGGGAATTACCCAAAAGAAAACATATTGGATATAGAACACGGCGAAAGCTTAAACTCAAGAAGTGTTTGTTACTTTTCGTAATTTTTCTGTTATATGTCAGAATTGTACCGCGATTAGGCCACGATCAATTCCTTTCTAATTTTTCCCCAATTTTCAGTTATTATTTACACTATCATCGACGCTTTCTTACTAAAATAGTGACATCAGAGTAAAACAACACGAAAAACAGATAAGATAGCAGAAATGTCACACGGCGTGTCAGGCAAAGTAGTTTGTATTTACATAGACTAGGCTAAATGCAATTATTGCACTTGTACTACGTTAAGAAACGTGGGCTATTCGCGTTATTTCTTCTCGCGTTCTTCAAGTCGACACTGAAAGTTTCACACCCCAACCGATTTACTGCTGGTGAAGGAGTCCCCATTGCTTTTTGAAATAGGCGGCAGCCAGGTGAGTCCCGTAAAGCATGCGTGAGTTCTGGTGGACAGGAATGTCCCTTACCACGGCTGTACGTCGGAGTTCCAGCCTGTAACCCAGTCACTGTACTGGCTGTGTTATGCTTTATTGATATGTTATCTACGTGGCTTAAATTTACGAAGTTATAAAAAAAAGACGGATTACCTATAATAAAACTACAGTTCTCTCTACCTTATGAAACTTAACGAAAATAAACACATTACTCAATTATTATACCAACTACTGCACATATATAAAAGTTACACATTAAAACACTAAAACTGTTCCGACATGTTTCGGTCCTAGGACCATCATCAGGGAGCTATATCGTCCTTGCTAAAGTCACACTATACAAAGTCACATTAATTTCGCTGTACCAGTTGGGTATTGTGGCAGCATACCGTGTTGTGTAATGTTATGTTGCGAAGAGTGCCCTGCTACGGATGTGCAGTAGTTGGTATAATAGTTGAGTAACTCGACAACATGCACGGTGTAACAACGAAAATAAACACATTACTTCATCATTCAATGATTTTATTTGTATTGTGCAAATATAGTAATCAAGTCTTACACAATAAAATATAGGAAAAATCTTCAGATTAGAAAGAACATGAAATCAGGTTTTGGACTGTCCACACAAGTTTAAGTTTTCAGCTGTTCTCACCAATGAACATCTCTTTCTTTAACACATGACATGTTTTGGTGTGTTTGTTCTCAAGGTAACCAATGTGCTACAGTTAAACACGCATTATAGTTCAGCATGTTCAAGCACTGAAATTTATGTGTTAGTAAGTACATAAATTTTCACTTGCAGCTAACTGGCTGCGCATGGATTTGACCTCTACTTTAGGACGTTTGACAGAACCTCATCCATCTGCCTTCACACTCAGCATCAATATTACTCTCCATGACGACCACGCAGCCTGTAATACGCCTACCTACACGAAATATGTTAGCTAACATTTTCTTGCACTTCATTTATATATCGAAGTTCAGCTAACACAAAAATACTTGAAGGATTCTGAGGTGTGTCATAACCATTGTGTATAGAAAGACTAATGGTGAGGTAAATATCAGTCATAAAAACACGTCTAGGCTAGTATGGATTTATGATGGTATTTAATAGCAAAAAAATACATGTAGTTATTTTTTGCTTTTAAATACCGTCATAAATCCATACTACCGTAGTTGTTCTTATGCGTATTGGACCGTGCATCATCTTGATATTTGAATAATGGTTGAACAACTAGATGACACTTGCTTTATTATATATTGCTCAACATGTTTCAGACGTTAATACGTCCATCTTCAGGAGCT
>Ga0123352_10013463_pt1 | contig 12983 bp, 9 predicted proteins | sample TergutLab28metaG_FD_89700 | JGI IMG/M metagenome (GOLD analysis project Ga0123352, IMG submission 89700) | Labiotermes labralis P1 segment gut microbial communities from Petit-Saut dam, French Guiana - Lab288 P1 | ecosystem: Host-associated > Arthropoda: Insects > Digestive system > Gut ... | reverse complement strand
TACCGGAGGTTGCGGTTACAGTTTTTAGTACTCCTGATGATGGGTGCTGTGACACCCGAAACATGTAGAGTGACTTTGCAGTAAATAAATATCTGCATACTGTTGCATCTGGTTGGATTTTGATTAACATTGAATTACGATGCACAGAACCATGAGCTTAAAAAAAATTGCTCTGTTATTCTTTAATTTATCTGCTGCCATTCCTACTTCGTCTACCATAAAGGTAATGGTAGGGGATAAAGTTCGCCCTGTAACAGGCCATGAAGGCCCAGAGGTGGAGTAGATATATAGCTCTATTCTTTCTTTAACCTCGACGCTAGATGTGGGTGGGTGGTCAATACCATGCCCCAGCTGCTTTACCCCCGGGAAGGATCAGGTACCCATTGTATAGGAGGCTAGGTGAGCCCCAGGGCCAGTCTGGATGGGTGCGGAAATCTTCATTGACCACAGGGCTGTTTATTCCTTCCCGTCTCCCTTCTTCTTATTTATTTCTTAGGATTCCTTTTTCATTATTATCAGTAATTTTTTTATTTATTTCAAGCAGATCTTGAAAATGTTGGCTCCATCTTTCTAGAATATTATGTTTATTATGTACTATTTCTCCATTTATCTTCCTACATGTGACAATCCTTGGCTTAAAATGGTTTTCTCATGTTGTTAATTTATTTGTAACACCATCTTGTTTCATTCTGAGAGTTAAGTTCTTCAATTTCCTTCATTATCCCTTCATGAAATAGTTTCTTTTTCATTGTATTTACCTTTTTTCTCTTTTCTCCTTTATTCTTTATAGTTTTGTACAGTTCTTTTCTTATAATGTTTCAGAATCATTTCTTTGCCTTCCACTTCCCTCCTTAATCACCTCATCGACTGCCTTTGTTATTGTCTGTTTACATGTCTAATTTTCATTATCTATTACAGTTGTCCAGCACATTCCACCTGTACTTTTAAGCCGTTCATCTGTTTCACAGTCTTTTAGTTTATCTGTGTCATACCTTTTCAGTTCATTTCCTTTCTGGTATCTTATTTATTTATTTATTCTGCTGTGTACTTTAGCTATAGTTAGGAAATGATCATAGTCATTTTTGGGTCCTCTGTAACCATGTATGTCTTTTCAGTTACTGCAGTATTGAGCATCTGTAAGGACGAGATCAATTTGGGTTGTGTTCCAGTCTGGTGATCTCCAAGAAAACTTATATATCTGCTTATGTGGAAAGATTGTGCTTCCTGTTATCATACCCACTGAGGTTGCATAATTGATCAGTCTTATTCCATTATCTTTACTCTGTTTGTATAAACTGAATGTACCCATATTAGGTTTTTAGTTTTTTTCTCACCCTATTTTTAGGATTAAGGCCACTCGGTATCAATTTAATGTCATGCCAAGGGCATTTATCATATTCCTTCTCCAGTAAATCATAGAAATTCTCCTTTTCATATGTATCTTTTTCTACTGTTGGTACATGCACCCTAAATAGACCATAGTTGTGATATCTTACTTTTATCCTGAACTAACACAGTCTGAAACTAATAGGTTGGAAGTCCATCACAAGATGTCTTATGCCATTATTAACTATAAGTCCTGTTCAAAACTGATGGTTTTTATTATGGCAGGTGTGATATAATATACATTCCTTTTTTTCCCATATAATTTGGCATGCCCATCTTATTTCCTGTAATGCTAGTAGGTCAATCTTGTATTCCTGAACAGTGTTAATCATTTTCTTTAATGCACCTGTTTTGTATAATGAAAGTATATTCCATGTTCCAACTCAGACATTTGTTCTTGCTAGGTCTTCTATTCTCATTCCATCTGGCTTGCATCTCTTCTGGTTTCTTGATAAGAGGTGTTTTACAGGGTGAGGGAATCAGCATGATGCCCAACCACAGGCTAGTGGATCAGGCCTCTGTATTTATGCCACCTGGAGAGAGGGTGGGCCAGCTATACCCCCAGACACTGGGTATCCGTTTTAGTCGCCTGTAATGAAATGCATGGACTGTGTTGAGGCTATTCTTGTTTCCAACCACCGCACGCGAAGGGATGGTTAATGCTGTTTAAAACAAAGGTTTTAATAATGTAAAATTGTTCAACATCAGAGCCATGTGGCAAGCTTGCATTGTTACAGTGAATACTCTTGTACATTAATGCCAAATTTTGAATGTCTGATGCTGAATTCTCCCTGTGGAGGGACAGGATCAAAGCCAGTGCAGAGTGTATGTGCAATATGTGGTTTGGAAAGTGGTATTGGAGCAGTCTTTTCTTGCGTACTTTGGTTGTCACTTGCCAAGGAACTTCTACAATTGTGTTTTCATCTCTTATTTCTATAAAGGGCTTCACACACATTGGCACACATGACAACACAGTGCACTGCAGTATGTTTAGTGAGATTTTATCTCATTCAGTGCATTGTGTCTGTGTGTATAAACACACGCATATTGAGACAAAGCATGACACATTCAGTAAGACCACCAGCAGATGGCACATTCTGTTGCAGGTTTATAATAGAAATAAGCGCTAGCTCACAAGAGTTAATTGTCTTATGAAGCAACATCAGACATCACCACCAACTGTCTGTCTTACAGGCAGAAATTACTCTGCATTTTGCAGCAAGTTTCTGTTACAATCTTCCTGCATGTGTTTGGATGTTTACATTTTGAATTGCATAGCAACAAATTGAGAAATACTTCTAATGCTCCTCCCCAGAATTTCAGTTATTTATGCATGGCCATCATGCTTTACTGGATGTTTAGTTCTTTCCTGGCTGGAAAGTTAGGAATGTGATGGCACCCTGTTCTTATTATAAGCCAACATGAAACTCACATGCAGCTGTTCACTGTTAGTTTGTACTCAGACTGGCAGTAAGTCAACACTGTGTAGTAAATAAATAATGTCAACAGTTGAGTGTCAACCATGTACAATGTATGCACCATGGGTGACACGGCACACATCAATACGATATTCAGGTTCTTGCCACACACACATCAACATGGGTGCATCGATATTCTTCACTGCTGCAATTATCTGTGGAATGTTGCTTCATCACTGAACTGCACTTTTTCCAGGAAAGGATCATAGGAACTCATTAAGTCTTGTAACTGTAAACAAAAATCAAGCCGGCGCCTGTGATCTTCATCCAACAATTGTTGTACCATTTGGGTGCGATATGATTTAAACACCGAACGCTTACACGGAACCCTCCACACTTTTTTTTTCGACATCGATAGCTCCTTAGCTGCAGTTCCCGTTGATGTCTTTGGACTATGCAGAAAACTGGCCCAAACCTGTTCAGCTTCATCTTCAGCAGTTAATGGGTGAACACTCGATTTCTGCTTGCACAGACACCCAATTTCAGTAAATTGTTTATACCACGAACAAATGGTCTTGTCTGTAGGCAGGTCCTTTGCATACTTAGCACGAAATGCACATTGCACAGTAACCGCAGACTTACTAATGTGATATTCCAACACACAAAATGACTTCTCCCCCAGAGTGGCCATTTTCTCACTATATATGTGCATCACCTCATGGCAGAAATGTGAACTATGATGAGAACCAACTTACTGGGAAAAAAATTTTTGAGTTGTTCCTTCTATCTGTACAGGTTCCATAAATACGTGTCCTACGGTTTTCCTATAATAAATTTTTGTAATCCCGGAGTACATTATGAAACACCCAGTATACATAAAGAAAAATTGGGTATAAGAGGTATACAGTTCTGTGATCAGTAATTCATACAGACAGAATTCACATTTAACGGTCTCAAAATTTGCATTTTGTATTATTTTGCTTTATGAATGCTCTGAATGTTAAAAATGTTATTTTATTCAGGTATTGGTGGTTGCGTATCTTGAGTCTTTCAGAACAGGGAGACTGGTTGGAGTTGGATAAGTTCTCCAAGAGTAAGAAGTCTCCTATTGGAATTGAGGTAAGGTAAAGGTGTCATACCAGTATTTTTATTCAGTCTTGTTATTGACACTTCCCATACATTTCTTTCCTATTCTGGTGTTTAGTCTGTAAAAGAACAACATATCAGTTATTTAAATATATATGTATTTTATAAAGCCAGCTGCTTTTTCCTTCTTCCACCTTCCCATGTGCATGTGTTGAGAGTTTAAAGGAGACATAAGGAGATAATGGAAACCAGAGGTACATTTTAAGATAAGAAATGTAAAATGTGTGTGTGTGTGTTACGCACATGCATGTCACTCTCATACGTGCAAGATTTCAAACACTTTTGTTAGAATCAACTTACCAAAAGTAATAAATGAAGTGTTAAGTGTAAGTTTTTATTAGTTGGTTTTAAAAAAGAGAAATTAACTTTAATTAGGTACATGTTTGTCCCTTTGTTGACCTTGAACTGTTTATTCTTGCATATTTCTGATTATTGATGTGTTGCACCTCGTATTATTTCCAGCCATTTGTTGATGTTTGCCTCAAGTATGAAAACAAATATGAAGCACAGAAGTATCTGCCTAAAGTGAAAGATGAACTCAAAGTGAAGTACTATGTTAAAGCTGGGTAAGTTTGCATGAGAGTCAATAACATTTTTTAAAAATATATTTACTTTGCCACTGTCCAGTTCAGAATAGTATGCCTTTCAATCTCCTGTCTAAAGCCCTAAATATGTGTAAAAATATTATCTTATCCATTGTGCTATATGGAAGTGTAACATGGTCCTCACCCTGAAGGAAAACATAGATTAAGTATGTGTGGGACTAGGGCAGAGGAGAGAGTCAATAAAAATACATAATCAGGTGCACCATACTTTTTACTCTCCACCATATACTATTTTTAGGATGAGCTTGTTGGGGCATGGAGCACATGTGGAAGAGATAAGAATTGCTTGCAGAGTTTTTGTGGGTGGGATTCAAGGAAGAGGAACACTTGTGAGGCATACTGCTAAAATTTGCATCCGGTATGCCCATTTTATGACTGGATTATAACTTTACATATCTAAATATGACATTAATAAAGTGAAATTTGTAGAACTGATAGTCTGTGCAATATTAAAGTAGACTTGGTAAATTTACCTGGAATTCCTCATTTAATTTGGTAGTCCTTGAATTATATAAAAATGTTTTGTATTGCACCAAAGTGTGCTTGTTTTTATTGTGTCATTTTATATATGCAGGATGTTCGAGGAGGCAGCTCGAATTGCATATGAACAGAAGGACCTCCAAGCACTGTTGTTTGTCCAGGGGAGATGTCTGTCTGCAGATCGTAACCCTAGTGACAAGATCAGTCTTCTTGTTACTCAGCTCAGTTCCAAGAAATAAGTAGGTATGCTATTTATTATTTTAGTAGGTTTCAGCAGTATTCTTTATTAATTCTTTCAGAGATAACACATTCCTAATTTATTTCTCTTCCAGCAGCTGTATTGAAAATAGAATGTTAGGAAACAAAAAGAATTCACATTAGCAATTTGAGAGCATAATGTGCATTGTCAGACTGTCAGTCAGACTTCTCGGAGAATGCATCATCATCAAATTGTGATGAAGATTGTTACTTCATCATTAAAAACTTACTAGATTTTCTTTTCCAGCACACTTCAGTATTCATATACTGGTAGGTAATTGAAATGTACTAGTAGAATAATTCAGTGGGACATAGTTTGTGACATGAAACCAGTCCGTGACGTTGCCCCAGTATGAGGAAAGAAAAGTTTCGGGAGCGGGTTATATAGCCATGAGAAATTAACAAATATAGCACACAGTAAATTTTATCCATGATTACTTAAAATCTGTTTGTAGAGTCTTTCTTGTTAGGCAGTGTTTGACAGAGATATTAATAGATATAAAAGTGTTAATGATTTTGTGAAGGCTGATATTGTGAAACTTGATGAATGCACAGGAGTTTTCTTCCATGAGGTTCCCTCTTGTATGTGTGACATGCCATCAGAGATGTTTAGATAAAGTCTTTGGAAGTCCTTGTTGTGGCAGAAGTATAATTGTGTGTAAGTAATGTGTAACTTTAACTTCATACTGAGTAAGAATTGTAATGCAGTATTGGGAATTTATATTCATGAAATATGACTCCCTCACATTTTTTGTGTTGTTCGTGTTTCAGGCCTGCATCACTTAGTTTGTCATTGTTGCACTAGAGGGATCACCAGTGACACACTGTCTAGTGAAAAAATGATAGTACATTAGAGTTTGTGGGCTGGGTAGCTCAGTCAGTATAGCAACTGAGCTACAGGCTGGATGGTCAGAGATCGAATCCTGGTGGGGATGATATCTTCCGCCCGTCCAGACCAGCCCTGGGGCCCACCCATCCATCTGTACAGTGGGTACCGGGTCTTTCCTAGGGGTAAAGTGCGGCCAGGGCGTGCTGCTAAACACTCACCCCCTTCTAGTGCCGCAGTCATGGAAGGGTAGAGCTATACCTCTACCCACCCTGTGGGCCACACTGGGCCTGTAATGGGAACGCTTTAACTTTAACATTAGACTTCGACTTAAAATATGACAATTTAAAGTCAAATGTGAAAGTGTTATGACATTCCAACCAACTTAAAGAACTGAGTGTACATGCATGTAATGCATATATTTATTTGCCTAAGAACGTGGATAATCTGCAGTGACAGTTACTGTTTGGCTGTTTCACCCTTCCAAATTGTATTTTAATGTCATTGTGATTAAGAGTGTTGGGTTCCTAGAATTATGTTTGAAATCCAACTTCATATTGCTCTGCCATTTGGAATGATATTTGAAAGTATATTTTCTGTTGGAGGTAAAAAACTATGGGACAGGAATGCTAACATATTTCATTCCAATCACAATCAGTACTGGGAATTCTGATATGAATTCTTTGAACCTTGCAGTGTCAGTACTCTTAGCTGGTGGCAGATGTTGACTGGATTCAGCTGACTGAGGATGCACTGTAGTGGCTTGCTGTTGTAAACACTGCAGTTAATGATTCTTGAGGTGCCACAACAAATACGTTGTTTGCTGGCAACTGGAAACCTTCAGCTTTTCAAGAAAGACTCTATTGCATGGAGTAAGTCCCTTCTTTAACAAAAATATGTGGATTGAAGAAAAGTTGGATTATGAAAAATGAGCAAAATAAAAGATTTAAGAAAAATTTTTGTCCATCAAATGTGAATTTAATTTTTATTGTTACAAAAAAAACTCCTGATTGGTTTTTATGCTAGTCAAATAGGTCAAATCACATTTTTTACAATTGTCTTTGTGTATGTGTTTCAATGGTGCAATATGTTATTGCTAATAAAGTCATTTAAGAATGCATAATTTTAAATCTCATACATCCTTCCCTTGTTTTATGGATATTCACTGTACACATCTATGTTTTAATGCACAATGATGATATTTATCTGTTTTTCACTTTAAAATCTACTTTTTGGCTTTTATATACCAACTGTAAAGTGTCAGGTGAGCACATTGGTCAGTATACTTGCACCTGGACAGCTGCAGGTTTCACTTTATGGATTTGCACCTTATGAACAGTCCTCAGAGAACAGATAACATCCATAAAACAAGGGATCAGTCTAATTAAAGAATTACTGTGACAGTTAAGTATATAATGTGTCTACAAACGTTTTACAGCTCCCCACTTTCAAAAGATAAAGTACTTGTTAGGGAATGTGTGTAACATACGGACACCACTAAATATTTTAATAATCTTTAGAGGTTGAAGGGTACAAAATTCATTTAAGTTAATTAGTTCTTCAGTGACACTGGGTTTTCTATTCCAACTGCCTAGAATGGAAGGATTTTAAATTTAAAATACCCTTAAATGCATTCACAGTCACCCAGTGCACCCAGAATTGTTTGCACTCCTACTGACATCTGAAGAATGAGATTCAGAGCATTAAGAATTCATATGAGGGCATAACCATTAGTTCCCAGACCAAGTCAGTAACGAAATATACTCTTGTCTTTGTTGTTCTTTCAAATTTCCCCGTTCAGAGTTTATGCAGTAGGTCCAGTGTTTCTGTCACTGCTGGAAACACCACTGGAACTGCCTTTTTGTAATTGCACATACAACATTCAATGATTGTTCCTGAATTTCACTGACATCCTGGACACTGGAGAGGAAGTTACTGTTGTTGCAGATTTCGTGCAACATTTCCTGGCACAAAATTTTGGATGTTATAATTATTTTTTTGTAACTCTTCTGTTTATTATGTTTTGTATATATGTTAAGCTTAAAGATCAAAAATGCTCATTGAGCGGAAAAAACGACCACAACGCGTTGTGGCATTAGAGAAACAGCCACAACGCGAAATTTTGTGTTGTGGCTGTTTTTAAACAACCACAACGCGTTGTGGCATGTAAAGATATGCCATGATGCGAAAGTCACATTGTGGCTGTCGAAGGAAATGGCCTATCAGCTAATGGACATGTTTTATATGTTCGATGCCCCATTCATACTGCAGAGCGACAATGGCCACGAATTTATGAAAAAAATAATACAAAACTTGGCTGATATATGGCCAGGAATGAAGCTCGTGCATGGAAAGCTGAGACATTCTCAAAGTCAAGGATCAGTTGAAAGATCCAAGATGTTCGAGACATGCTGGTTGCTCGGATGTCCGACAACAACATGAAAACCTGGTCTGAAGGACTATGGTTTATCCAAAGCAAGAAAAACTGAGTTCTGCATTCAGGCATCCAGACAAGCCGTTATGGGGCTATGTTTGGAACGGCGCAGAGGATCAGACTTCGGGATTCTCCGCTGACTGAAGACGTGCCCTTCAGTAGAAACTGAAGAAGAACTGGAACAGCTCTTTAATGCAGGAATGAATAATGGTTGAGAGAAGGAAGACAAGGAAGAGGCCAACAAACAGGATAGAAAAGATGAAGATGAAAATCAAACCAGTGACACTTTAGAAGAAACAGTAGAGAAGAAAGACAACAAAAAAAGTTTACTGTGAGATTTGTGAGGCATCATCAGGCACTCACAAGTGTTCAGTGTGTGACCAGTTTGTTCATGCTATTTGTGGAAGTTACAGTGAAGACAGTGAGGGTTTTGGACTGAAAGTCACTTGCAACCTCTGTGTAAGGAAGAATCGAATCAACATTGAGTGAGAAGGTGCAAAATCTGGTCAGGAACAACAAGCTCAAAAAATGGTTTCTCTCTCCAACTCAAGACTTCCATCAGTTGATATTGGGACAAACGTTGTGGTCAGGGTGCCTGACCTTGATCGAGGACATCTAGCCCCCAGAAATGTCCTAGCAGCTGTCGTTGATGTCAGCTCTTCTGGGCTTTATCTGTTGGGCACGAAGGAAGGCCTACTTGAGCGGCTGTATCCTTGCAATGAATTCACAACTGCTGACAACAACTTCATTGAGACACGTGATGTGCCCTCAGGTTCACTATCTCTTCGGTCACCCTCAATGATAACGTCTGGAAGTAAGCAGGGATTTGTAAGCTGTCATTGTAAGAGGTACTGCATCGATAAAAAGTGCAAATGTCATTCAAAAAATACGAAGTGTAATTCTAAGTGTCATTCTAACAGCTCCTGCAAAAATAAATGAGCTTCACCATTGTTCTTCATTTGGCCTACATTACATGCATTTTTATCAATAAATTACTAAATTTCTAAACAGTTCATTTAAAAGACATTTCGCATTGTGGCTGTTTCTCTCATGCCACAACGCATTGTGATTGTTTAAAAACATCCACAACACGCAAGTTCGCGTTGTAGCTGTTTCTCTAATGCCACAACGCGTTGTGTTCATTTTTCCCGCTCAATGAGCGTTTTCGATCTTTGAGTGTAACATATATATGTGATGCAATCAGATAGCTTGCAGGCCAAATTTATGTCTTAATGTCTATATGGGAGTGTGATGTGAAGGCACCCTAACAAGATTTTCAACATGAAGATGAAAATCTACACACCTCTCCACTCCTATCCCATTCTTACGTACTAGCAGTGGGTCTTGCTAAGGTGAGAAACCAATGCTAAGGTTGAGGTAACCAACCCCTTCAGCAGAATGAGTCACCAGGCAGACAGAGCAAGGGAGTCTGATAGACCCAATCAATAAGGGTCTATCAGATAGGGAAGGAGGGACCCTTGAGCTTGGTTGCAACCCTCCTAGGAGAAGGACACTCCAAAATCAAATCAAGGGTAGAGGACACTCTGGAACCTGTGGTGAAAGCTAGTCACATAAGGGAGTAAACCCTGATTAAAAATCCTGGCCCTTCAGGTTGAAGGTTTTACGACGGGCTAACCCCCCATCTAAGTAAAAGAATCAGTGGTTACAAATTTCTCAAAGGAGCCTTAGAAGAAGAAGATAAATGATAAAACATGGATGTGGAAAAGGAACATGAATATTGGAACATGGAATGTGAGAAGCTTATTCTGGTCAGGAGCACTAAAAGTACTTCATGATTAGCTGTCAAAGTTAAGATTTTGATGTAGTAGTACTTCAAGGAACACGACTGGAAAATGGTGTACAAAAATTTGATAACTTTATTTAATAGCGGACCAGAAAGCAAAAAACATGGATTCAGCTGTAGATTTAATGTAAGAGGAGAATTTTTAAAATATGTTAAAGACTTTAAATTATAAATGAACGTATATGTTTGAATTTGATTGTTTACATCCCGTTGTGTACAAGTATCGAACTTATTGAAATGAACCGTCTTTACACAACATACAGATAACAGTTGCAAATCTACAACTGGTTAATTCAGCGACATGTTTCGGCCTTGTTCGGCCATCATCAGGCTTACAAAGAGATGGTGTTAATTAAGGTACATTCGTTCCCATCGGTATAGCAAACGAATGTACCGTAATTTACACCATCTCTTTGTAAGCCTGATGGTGGCCGAACAAGGCCAAAACATGTCGCTGAATTAACCAGTTGTAGATTTGCAACTGTTATTTGTATGCTTTGTAAAGACGGTTTATTTCAATAAATTTGAAAGTATACATGTATGTTATTTGAGATTAAAAGCTAAATGGTTCTCCTGTACCTTGATAAATGTACATGCACTACCAAACGAAAAACCAGAAGAGGTAGAAGAAGAATTTTATAATTTATTAGAACAAAATATAAATCAAATAGCTAATTCAGGCATTAAAATAATACTGGGAGATTTTAATGGAAAAGTTGGTGAAGAAGATATATACAAACCCACCATTGGCAATGAAAGTTTACATAATGAAACCAACAACAATGGAATAAAAATGATTCAATTCACAATCTCTAAAGGTTTTAATGTAAGAAGTACATTTCCACATAAAGATATCCACAAAGAGACATGGTATGTAGCAGATGGTAGGACAGTGAATCAAATAGATCATTTCTTAATTAGTAATAGATTTAGAAGTGCAAGAACAGACATCAGAGCACAAAGGGCACCAGACATTGGATCAGTTCACAAATTATTGAAGATAAACTTCAAAGTGAATTTAAGGGTAAAAAATGAAATACGAGAAAAGAAAAACTGTGAACATTTTTCAAAGTCAGAGTGGAAATAAGAATATTGGAAAATATGGATGATGATGATAATATTGACAATAATATTAATTAAAAATGGGAAAACATTACAACAACAATTAAGGAAACAAAACAACAGCTAATAGAATAGGATGAAAGCACAGAAACATTAAAAAATAGATGGTACAATGAGGAATGCAAAATTGCAATAGAAGAAATGAAGGAAGCAAGAGAAAAGTGGTTAATTAAAGGGAGAATAAAGAGCAGGAGTATGACTATAAAAGAAAAGAAGCACACAAAATAATTAGGAATAAGAAAAAGTTATACATTAAATATGTAATAGAATCAATAGAAGAAGATCAAAAGCATAATAACACCAGGAAAATGTAATAGACAATAAACCAATTTAAGAAAGGATATCAAAATAAATTTAATATGATTAGGAACAAAAAAGGAGAACTGGCAATGAATACTAAAGAGAGCAGAAATATGGAAAGAATATTTTGATAAGTTACTAAACCCAGAAGAACGAAAGGAATTAATTAAAACAGGAAACAGAGAAATTAATGAAGTTGAAGAACTTGCTACACAAGATATAAAAAAGGCAATGAGAAACTTAAAAAATAACAAGGCAGCTGGAACTGATGGAATACATCCAGAATTAATAAAATATGGAGGAAATAAACTACTGAATAGAATTTATGAACTAGTAAGACAAATTTGGGAGGTGGAAAGAATACCTGAAGAATGGAAAGGGGTTCCTATATAAAAAAAAAGGAGACAGAGATAGGTGTTAGAATTAGAGGGGAATGGCATTAGGAAATGCAGCTTACAAAATTTTGGTGACCATAGTTTTGGAAAAAATTAAACCATATATTGAAAAAATTACCAGGGACTATCAGAATGGATTCAGAAATGGAAGATGTGTAATTGACAACATATTTGTATTGAAAATAATAAATGAGAAAGTTTGGGAATGTAATTAGAATGTACAATATTTATTGATTGATTTTCAAAAGGCATATGACACTATACATAGAGACACACTATGGAAATATGTGGAAGAATTTAAAATTCTAAAAAAAACTAATAAATATGTGTAAAACATGTGTACAAAAGACAAGAAGTGCTGTTGGAATAGATGGAACACTGTCATCCTTTAAAAAAAAAAACCACAGAATTGAAACAGGGTGACTAACCCCACTATTATTCAATTTAGCATTACAAAAAAGTGATACAAAGTATAAAAATGGTTCCTAGTGGTATAAAGATTGGTAAAGAACAATTGAATATATTAGCTTATGCAGATGACATTGTATTAATTGGAAAAAATGAAACAGATATATGACAACTTTTTGTAGAAATAGAAAACAATGCCAGAAAGTTAGGACTACACATAAAACAAAACAAACAAACTCCGTGGCCTTAGTCCGCACGCGAACTATACCGACAGAGCAGCTGCCGCCGGTCGGCGAAGTTAGTGCCAACTTTTGCGGATAGAGGGGTGTCACGTGGTCAGCGCAACGGTTCCCCACAGCCGTTAATCTCTGTTTTCTAGACCTGGAGCCGCTACTTTTTTC
>Ga0123352_10013462_pt1 | contig 12983 bp, 5 predicted proteins | sample TergutLab28metaG_FD_89700 | JGI IMG/M metagenome (GOLD analysis project Ga0123352, IMG submission 89700) | Labiotermes labralis P1 segment gut microbial communities from Petit-Saut dam, French Guiana - Lab288 P1 | ecosystem: Host-associated > Arthropoda: Insects > Digestive system > Gut ... | reverse complement strand
TGTGCAGTACACACACAGTGCCTCTCTACACTGTGCAGTACACACACAGTGCCTCTCTACACTGTGCAGTACACACACAGTGCCTCTCTACACTGTGCAGTACACACACAGTGCCTCTCTACAGTGTGCAGTACACACACAGTGCCTCTCTACACTGTGCAGTACACACACACACCACGGGCAAATAAGCTGCCATTACACCGACTACATCCATGTCAACGGACACGATAGAACCATTACTGTAATTTTAGCCAAGCACTGTATAAAGCTCACTGATGATAGATGCCTTGTGATCCAAAACATGTTGGAGCAATTTTAAATATTTTATAATAATTCCAATTATATCTACGAATTATATATTTGTGCATCTGTTGGATAATAAAATGTTTTAATTGCTTTTCCAATCACAACAGTATATCGGAGGGAATCAGTCAGGATAAATTGAATTACTTCAGGAATTAAGATCTCTAGTGGAAATATGCATTGGTTAGATAACCTAAGGAGGAAAGTGGCCCTGAAAGGGAAATATTTAGAATATAATGAAAAGCAGAGAGAGAGAAAAAAAATTTATATATATATACATATACATATGTAGGAAGGTAATAAGGGAGCCAAAGATGAGAGAAAATGATAGATATATATTAAATTCCAATAATAAAACAAAAGCAGTGTGGCAGGTAATAAGTAAAGAAATTGGAAAATCAACAGTAAACAATAAGAAAATTGAGATAAACTGGGGATCTAATACATCATGAATCTTTAAGTTGTTGCAGTGGTATGTTAAGTCCTACTTTGATGGAAAAGTGGAGCAGTTGGCTAAACAAAACAGTAAGGTATATGCAGCATACAAGATGACAAAGTTAAAATTAAATACATGTTCAGAAACCATATTCATAAAGCCTGTATCAGAAGATGAAGTAGAAGGGGTCATTTAAAATCTTAAAGGGAAACTTTTGGCAGGTATTGAGAAAGTACAAGATTTTATTGCACAGAAATGTATGAAATTTATAAAGAAACCCCTAACCAACATATGTAATGCTTCAATGGAGTCTGGATCTTTCCTGATAGATTAAAACTAGTGAAGGTAAAAACCTTTACATAAAAAAGGGGATACAAAAAACATCCAGATTTTTAGACCCATATTTCTCCTATCAGTCTTCTCAAAAATTCTAGAAAAGTAATGTACACTACACTAATTACTTTCATAGCAAAAAAATAATACTGTAAAATGGATTCTGAGAGGGAAAATCAACTAAAACAGTGATTCATGATTTCCTTGAAAGTATATAAGAGACCATACATGAAAAGACAAATCTGACTGGAATTTTCTTGGATTTATCAAGAAGCATATTAAGTGTTAAATCATAAAATTCTGCTTTCTAAAGTGGATGCATATGGATTTAGAGGTGTAGGAAATCTGTGGTTTAAATCAGATCCATCTAATTGGAAGCAGTGCATTGAAGTAAATTATGTAGAAAGTACTAAGCAGGTATCAGAAAGATATACCTCTGATTTCAAGGAAATTAAACACAGTGTACCTCAAGAAGCAGTTCTTGGCCCAATCTTATTTTATTACACGTAAAGGATCTTCCATTTATTATACAAGGGGCAAAGATGGTCCAATTTGCTGATGATATAAATATCCAACTAAAGGCTACAAATGAAGCAATTCTAAATCAAAAAAATACACAGTTATGGGTTAGAGATAAATACCGAGAAGACTATAGCAGTGTATTATCCAGTACCTTGCATTATCTGCATTGGTAATCCTTTTCATAACCATAGTGACCACAAAATCTGAGTTCAAATTTTGAGGATAGAATTTGAGACAGACAGTTCCTTTTGAACATCTTGGTACATTATTAACTATGAAAGGATTACTTTGTCAGTATGAAGCCTCTTTTTACCCTTGGATTATTGACTGCATACAAACTGCACCCATGTTTCGTCTTTTCTTCAACAGTTCTCAGTGTTACAGAAAGACAATTTTACCAATTTTTCTGTTTGTTCTTTGAAGTCCCCTTGACACAAAATTATCACTGTGCTGCGAGTCTATTGTTCTTTCAGTATACTACGGTCACGCATTGCTTAATGAAGGGGATACGTTCTGAGAAATGCATCGTTAGGTAATTTCATCATTGTGCGAATGTCATAGAGTGAACTTCCACAAACCTAGATAGTATAGCCTACTACACACCTAGTCTATGTGGTATAGCCTATTGCTCCTAGGCTACAAACCTGTACAGCATGTTACTGTACTGAATACTGTAAGCAAATGTAACAAAATGGTATTATAATATTATGGGACCACCATCATATACGTGTTCTGTTGTTGAGCAAGACATATCGATATGCGGCGCATGACTGTATATTTTTTCAAATCCAACTGGACCATTTTGTATCCATGTTAGGTCTGTCTGTCCAAAAGCCAAGGACAGAAAAACAGACCAGAAATGTTGTCAGTGGTCAGAATGGGTGTGAAAAGACCATTCTAACAAGACAATTTAAGTAACATGTAACAACTGCAAGGAATTTTAAACTCATGGTTCCGTGCATCACAATTCAATGTTAATAAAAATCCAACCAGATACCTTCCACATGACTCACACAAACCAGTCCCGATCAGGCCACGTTGGAGGGAAGTAGCTGTACCAGTATTATGACCTGTACCGGAGGCTGCGGTTACAGTTTTTGGTACTCCTGATGATGGGTGCTGTGACACCTGAAACATGTAGAGTGACTTTGCAGTGAATAAATATCTGCATACTGTTGCATCTGGTTGGATTTTTATTAACACTGAACTGCAAGGAACTATCAAAAAACAAATTTTATTCATATTTCTGTTTTGAAGTACATCGTCTTGCTGTGAAAAATTTTAGGCATTTCAATCTCTATAAAGTTACCTAAGAAATGGAAAATTTGAATAAAAGCAATTTTTTGTCTTCAGGTCTAAGAAACAAACTTACAAAAAAAAATTTTGAAAAATAAATTAAACAATAGGGGTACAAAATGTACTTGTGTCTTCCTACCCATCTCTTTTTCTGCTTGAAAATTAATGGATAATCATTTGTGCCCATATAAAGGTTAATGTGCAATTCTGAATTTCTGGCAATAATATATAAATTCTGCAGTTGAAATCCCTTATACAACTCCCATCACTGAACAGTAGGATTTATTGTATTGTTATGATCCAGTAACTGAGAATAGCTATATATATCAGCCGAAGTGACTAGATGCTCTCAGCTTCTCATCTGAAAACAGATGAAGTTTCTGTAAATGATATACTCTGTTCAGAATACAAGATAATGGAGGAAACAAACCAAAAGTCAAGCTATCCTAAGTGTAATTATGCCATTCTCAGTACCCTTCAGAACGGTTTATTGTGTTTTGTAGAACCTGAGAAGTTATTATCAATAGTGACAGTATTGTTTCCTATGGATGTCCTAAACTAAATTGTTGACTGCAGCTGCAAAGGTAAAAGAAAAACTATTACCAAGGGAAGACGTGAAGATCAGTCGCACTCATCTCGAGCCATGCATCAAGGAGATGGACTTGTATGAAATGCCAAATATCTCACATCTAAACTGCATGATCATCAGTTGCAGCAAGTGTCCACAGTAAGTGTTAGAATCAGAAACGTGGTGTTTATTACCCAGGCTTTGTGCATGTCCCATACTCATATGTAAACACTGCAATGGTATGTATTTTCCACACATTATTTTATTTAGTGGGATGTGAACTTCTATCTTCCAGAATTGGGGAATTTAAATCCCTCATTCTTATAATAACTGGATTTTTAACTCAGGCATAATGAAATTTGTCTTAAACAAGACAGGCAATGTATGTATAATTTAAGATTGAGGTGCGTTTGTGCAATCATTGGTGCAGGAGAAAGCAATAAGAATTACATATTCAAAGTGTGTGTTTGCAGAATTATGTATCCAGCATGCAATGTGTATGCGCCATATTGTCATCTGTGTCCCGCCCGGCTCTACAATACTTTTCTCATTGTTACATAAATGGCAAAATTTTGTGGAAAAATTTTATTGAGGATAAAATGTGTGTTTTAATTTTCTCTACAACTTTAGTCTGAAACATTTCGCTTTCTACGAAGTATTCACCAAGTTACTATCATAGATGTACATAGGTCTTGATGTAAAGTACATTGTATTCTTGTCAGATTTTAAAGAAACATGAATTCTCTAAACAGATTTTTGAAAATCTCATCTACCAAATTTAATTAAAATCTGTCCAGTGGGAGCCAAGTTGTTCCATGCAGATGGATGGACGGACATGACAAATATCCTGCAGTCGCTTCTTGTAATTTTGTGCGCACCTACAAATGCAGTGGTAGACTTACTGAACCACACAAATGCGTGTCATAATGAGGTGATGTACTGCCACTAAAAGTGAATTATGAATTCACTGCAACTTATACAGTAAGTTTTGATTTGAGTCATTCTGTTGTGTCATACCATGTGATAAAGTAATTTATTCAAACACAACATATGTGTGTATATATATATATAATCATTAACACATAGTTGGCAACATGTTTCAGTTCTAGTGATCTTCAGGGCAATTCTTAATATATAGACACGGTACATTCAGTGAGTGCGCACATTATGGGATCCCACATTGTTTACAAACCATCTGGTTTTAAAATTCAATAGATTTTTTACTTGAATTTTAAAACCAAACGGTTAGTAAACAATATGGGATCCCGCAATGTGCGCACTTACTGAATGCACCATGTCTGTATATTAAGAACTGGACTGAAGATCACTAGAACTGAAACATGTTGCCAACTATGTATTAATGATTATATATATATGTTGTGTTTGACTGAATAAATTAATCTTAATAATTAACCAACTTAATGCACAAAATCTTGTTTTATAATCAGTTTATTATATGCCTCTACATGTTTCGAGCACTATGTGCTCATCATCAGAAGGTCAAAGTTGTATTATAAGGCATCTGGTATCATCACACCTGTAGGTAGCCATCCCGTGCACAGGTTGAGAGAGGACTCTTCTTTGAACCTGTGCATGGGACGGCACAGGTTCAAAAGATGTCAAAAGGTATTCCCATAGCACAAGTAAGATTGTGTATTAACCCTTCTATGATAGTGGTTTAAATTCAGACTACAGCCCTGGACAGTTTTAAATTTAAATTACGCTAAAATGCACTCGTGCAGAATGGTGCACAAAGAAAGGGGTAATGAGATATGGGAATCATCTGTCAATAATTAATTTAAAACTGAATGGTTAAGTAAAATAAAGATAGGCTTCCACAGTGCTTTCTATCTTCTGCATGACCATCTGTACTTACGTGAAAATCCCCTTGTTCCAGACGAACTGACCATGATAATTTTTACTTACATCCCTTGCTGATCTGCACAAACCAAAAGTAATCTTACGTCACTGAACATTCCACCATATCCATACATGAAAACATAAGTACATACTGTATATATTCGTGGGCCCGGTAGCTCAGTTGGTATAGCGACTGACTACGGTCTGGATGGTCTGGGATCGAATCCTGGTGGGGACGAGAATTTCTGCCTGTCCAGACCGGCCCTGGGGACCACCCAGCCTCCTGTAAAATGGGTATCGGGTCTTTCCCGGGGGTAAAGTGCGGCCGGGGCATGCTGCTGATCACTCACCCCCTTCTAGTGCCGCGGTCATGGAAGAGTAGAGCTATACCTCTACCCACCCTCTGGGCCACACCGGGCCTGTAACGGGATCACTTTACCTTTTTACTGTATACATTTAGATATAATTCTCAATGTTTACAGTAAAAGGCGAAGCTATCCCATTACATGCTTGGACAGGCCCTTCAGGCTGCAGAGGTTGAGGCTCCCAGAATTTCCAAACAACTGACACATGAAGGTGCAAAGGGTGTCAGTCCTATGCACTGGCCACGTTTACCCCAAGGAGATATCCCTTGTACTCATTTCTGTTAGAGGCACAGTTGACTCCAGGGCCATAATGTGGCTGAAGAATCAAGTCGGTGAAAAATCCCAATGGCCCCACTGGGATTTGAACCAATGATGCAGTGCAGTGCCTGAACCAACTGTGCCACCACATTCCCATCAATGTTTCCATTACTGAAAAAGAGTGGAATAAGTGCATACACACTGAAGAAACTGACTTTAAAGGGGGCTAAACATTGTCTCTGGAACTTTATATATATACTTTACATATCACAGATTCAGTCATAATAAATTTTAATAAGATTTTGACATTCAGAGGACTATGCATCGTGATACAGTCTTACAATAAAACCAATGAGATACACTAAGATCTCAAATTTAATTTTGGATTAGGACTCCACATGTTTCAGATGGTTTCTCTGTCCATCACTTTCTGGAATATTTTACTATTTCAACTTTTTGTATAACATAGAATTTTATCTACAGCATGTTTTACAATTTTAACTACAATGTACACGTATATACACTAGTAATTTTACCCATTTTTGAAATTTCATTATGACATATACCTACTGCTGTGTGTACAGTGCTAGATTTCTGATGATGGATGGAGAAACTGTCCGAAACATGTAGTCCTAATCCAAAAATAAATTTGAGATATTAGTGTATCTCACTGGTTTTATTGTAAGAAGATTTTAATCATATGTCACAGAAAGCATACCACTTGTAATACACTGCGTGCATTTTATCTTCCCTGCTGTTAATCCTGCACTACATGCTGGGTTTCATTGTCTTTTATTCAGGTACACTGTGGTATGGAAGTTACCCCATAGCAACTTGATTCTTGTGGTGGTGAATACCCTGTGCTCAGAAAAGGAAGGGACAAAAGTCAAAATATTAGAGAAAGTTAATGGCTCACACACATTCTGTCTGAAAGCCCATAACGATGAGTTGGCTTGGAAAAAACCCAAAACTTGTGTTGGCAGAGGCAACAAGGCTCAGACGGTAAGACAGCCATATTAACCCTTTAAACACCAAGTTAAATCCCATCTGCCATCTGCTGGCATTATTAGAAGCTCACCATATACTCCATGTTAGCAGGATAAGGGTTAATGGTAACTTGTGATGATTCATTTATCTGATGAAGTTTACATGAGTAATGAATAATGAACAGTTTAAAGGGTTTGTAAATTACATTATCCTTCCTCCTGAAAGAATTCACAGGTACTGTGGGAGGAACCAAAGTCAGTACCCATGAACTAAGGCACTTACACTGAAACCCGTTCAAGAATGCTCAAGTCTGAACGTTTTGCAACAGTTATTTAAAATCACAGCAGGCATTTAGGCAGGCATACCACTGATGCACACATCAGCATATCCTGTCTTCAAAGAATTCTGTGAGATGATGCCTAAACCAACATAACACAGCCTCCTCACTGTCATCTGACATGAATGTTAATGGGCTTTCTTTAATGTTTTGTTGACCGTGCATTGTGATATATCCATACAATAAGACCGGAGAGGGTATGTAGTCAAACACAACAACGTCAATTAAGATGCTTTAATGGCTATAACTAGAAAACTACATGTTTCGGCACTTACTGGCCATCGTCAGGTTTTCTTCAAGAGAACTTATGGTTCTACTATATATATTGTGCGCGCATGTGATGGAGAGATCTCTACATCCGGACTTTATTGCGTAATATGTAACTTTATATTGGAAATGTAGTGGTGTGTTTTGGCTAGAGGCATGATATGGTCTGGTGGCTAGTATCGAGTTGCAGTCCTTGGTGTGCTCGTTTTATGGAAAGGCCGTACAATATGAACCAACAGGATGCACTATTTACTTCCAATTTCTTTCAGTAATTAACCTCTACATGTTTCAAGCAGGCTTACTGCTCATCATCAGGAGGTACTACTGTGTATATACAGCAAATTGGTATGTCATGCTGAAAATAACAGAATTGTTTAAAATTACTTAAGTGTGTGTGTATATATAGTCGTTAAAAAACATAAAATATTTTGTTGTCAGTAAAACTTCAGGTTAAAAGTTGTTAAATAATAAAATTATTTCAGAAAATGCAATAAGTTCTTATGTACAGTAAATTTGTTGAACATCCTGTTTATGTTGACTGGCTGTTGGCAATTCCAATCCTGCCAACAGTCAGTCAACATAAACCCATGACATATAACAATTGCTGTATATACAGAGTAGTACCTCCTGATGATGAGCAGTAAGCCTGCTTGAAACATGAAGAGGTTAATTATTGAAATAAATCGAAAGTAAATACTGCTTCCTGTTGGTTCTTATTGTACAGGCTGTCTTTACTTTCCTCTTACTCATCTGAGCCTCAAATCACTAAGCTACTCATTCATTCAACTGTGCTGTTCTACACAAGTGTTTGCCAGTTTGTTTTCTAAGTCAAACACGCAGCTGCACACTGTCCCTGTAACAGTACTGCTGCGAATGGGTTTCAGTTGCATTTGCCTTCTTTGCTAACTTAACATGCATCCAACTTCAAAGTACATGTCTCATTCCCCCCCTCCCTATCTCCCCCTCTTCAGGTGAGACATCCCCCTTGTGTTCATTAATCAATAGAATATATGTATATGTTTGCACAGTCAAACACAACTTTTTATTAAGTAATTACAATTAAATATAATTAAATCCTTTTTAACAGCCTGAAGATGGCTCTACAAGAGGGACCAAAACATGTTGCTGTTAAAAATGATTTAATTATATTTTAATTATACTTACTTAATAACAAATTGTGTTAGCCTGTGCAATTATATGTATTCTATTGGTCTCATTCCCTTTTCTGCTACTAGTATTACCTTTTTTAACCTCTCTCCCCCCACTCTCCCCCAATATCTTTTACTTTAAAAAGTATTTTCCAGTATTCTTAAGAAATAATCATCATTACAGCTAATAAGCATTCTGTCAGTAGTACCTTATAGTGGCCACGATAAAACTGTGCATGCAGTATCCATTAGAAGTAAATGGTGAGGGGTTCGGAGATGTGGGTATGGTTAGGAGGTAAAAAAGCATATACTCCCTGAAGGATAAACATTCTTTCCCAGGGTTACAGCAGTGTTAAGCTTGGTGTCACAACTGAGTTAATGTTTTTAGTTTGAGTTTGTTTTCTTTCTACCTGCTAGCTGGCAGGTAAAACACACAGTTTTGTCCTGGCCACTGTAATTTCTTCATGAACTCTCACTTTGATGCACACATTACATTAAATGTACTTCCAAGTGCAGTAAGTATCCCAAAATAGCACACTGTTAAACTGTCACTCTCTATCTTACTAAAAAGACATTTCATTCATTCATTCCATTGGCATGTGCAGAATGCGACAATTCCTTGCCGTTCTCAGGAGCTTCTTCCATTCCTCTCTGTTATGTACTTTTTCCTGCCACCCTTCTCCACCAACTATTCTTCCATCTTCTCTCACCTCATCTTGCCATCTATTTCTTGGTCTACCTCTCAAACTTGTTGTTCCAAAATTCATATATAATATCCTGTTGGGAATTCTATTTCCTTCCATTCTCTGTACATGCGCAAACCAATGTAAACTATTTAAACTTATTGTCTCTATTATAGTAGGTTTTTTAACACTTGCGTACATTTATTGGTTAATATCCTCCAATTTTCTTTTTCATTGTCATATACTGGGCCTAAAATTCTTCTATACACTTTCCTTTTGAAAATGCTCTTTGCTTTCTGTCTCTCTTTGTTAGTTTCCAAGTTTTTTATACATATGTTCATGTTATGTCTATTATTGTGTTATTTAGTCTTAATTTTAGTTTCTTTGATATGTTTTCATTTTAAAAAAATTCCTGTAGCATAAAGTATGTTTTGTTAGCATTTTTTATTTTTTCTTGCAAGTCTGTTTGGTTATTGTTAGTCATTAAGTATAACTCCTAAATATTTAAAATTTTCCACTCTTTCAAATTTGTATTTTTTTTTTTCAAATGTCCTATTTTATTTTTCTTTAAACTGTTTTTCCTTTCCACTATCACATACTTTGTCTTTTCTTGGTTTATCTGTAGTCTGAACTTTCTGGCAATGTTTTCCATTTCTACAATAAGTTTTCTTATTTCTGTTTCATTTATTCAAATTAATGCAATGTCATCAGCATATGCTAATATATTCAATTGTTCCTTACCAATCTCTATACCACTAGGAACCATTTTTATACTTTGTATCACTTTTTGTTGTGCCAAATTAAATAATTTTGGTGATAAAGGGTCACCCTGTTTCAATCCTGTTTTATTTTTTAAAAAATTACAACGTTCCTTCTATTCTAACCGCACTTCTTGTTTTTTGTACATGTTTTACAATTAAATGACATGCTTTTCAAAAATCCCGTGTTGTATCACAGCCATAAAAAAATTCCCACTATTTGACCCTTTCCAAAGCCACTTTTCTCAAGTTCATATCCTCACACCCTGCATTTCTAAGGCCCAATTTAATATTATCCTCATATCAACACTTAATATTCCATTCAGTTTTTTAAACAAAATTTTGTATACATTTCTTTGGGTCTACCCATCTCAATCATTCTGTGTTATAGTCATCCTAATGACACTACACCAAGAATGGGTATGAAGTATTATCTGCTCCCTCTAACTTCAGGTCACAGTATCCTTATTACATTCAGTTGCAGGTCCTGAACAGTGCAGAGTGTGGCTGCAATTCACAGTTCCATGCTGATATCTTCCTTATGCTGATATGTTGGTGTTTGGGAATTCTGAGATCCACAGAGCAGTGACAAATTAACAAGGTAATGATGTGTCTGAGTGCATTTGATGATGCTAGTCAACAATATTAGCAAGACTTCACGTTTTTTTGTACCATGCATTGTGATACAATTATGTAATGTAAAGCAACAAAATGCACATTTCTTTAATTTAATGTTTTTAATATTTCTTTGTGTTTTCTACATGTTTTGAACATCATGTGCTCATCATCAGGAAGACCATTTGTACATGAAGTTTTTTATGGTATGTTTTTTCACGCATTTATTGTAAGCAGTCTACCAGGTGGGAGGATGTGCTTGAGCACATAATACATACATCACATAATATAAGCAGAGTTTTTATATAAAACACATGATGATATACTGCTTAATACAGTTAACTTTATTGACAAAAAAGATCAAATTCTTATCACCTGTTTATGGAAGTACGCAATTTGCTCAGTAATAGCTAGTGTTTAAAAATGAGGAACATAAATAGTGCGTAATATCTTACATAAATTTGCTCATATTTTGTGTCCACTTGGTATGACAAGATTAAGAAAAACTCACACATGTGACAGTTACTTGGCTGGATAGTTTACAGATTATTTAATAACAGGGCATTAACTGCCAAGGCTATTTACAAGAAAGTGTATCCTGAAACCAGAAGAATCTCAATATGGCAATGAAACCAACCAATGGGTATAAGGAACCAACAAACACATATGTTTATATGAATTTGTTAGGTTTCTTCACCATAACAAATCAGTTCAATGCATGGTCATGGATTATTTAAGCAAGAAGGATCTTTTACATTTATGTTCGTACCACGCATATTGAATAATAAGTGTTTATTATATACCAACATGTGCACAAATTCCACGTTTACTCCACACCACACACCACACACACTACACCACACCACACACACACCACAGCACACACACCCACACACACACACACACACACCTAACCAGGAATTACATATGCAGCCACATTTACCAACATTTTATCATAACAACACACTACAATATTGTATTTTATCATTTTAATAATTCATAACTTTAGCTGACACAACTTGTAAACTCCCTGAAGATGGCGTATTAACACCAAAACATGTCGGAGTAATTTCAATATATATTTACACCACTTATTTGTGCATATGTTGGCATATAATAAACATTTAAGAAGAATCTTATTCACAGCATTTACATATGTGTTCAAGAAGCTTCTGCTTATGTGTTTCAGTCATCTTGTGAAAGACTCTTCATTTCAGTTCTCTATACTTCATACTAGCAGGGCACCACCTTACGACTGGCAAATATGAAAGAAATATGCTCAACCAGACATTAAATTAATATTAATACCATATTAATGGAATTTCTAAAAACTGGTCTTCAGAGTGAATGCCACTCACAACATGTATCCCTAACCACAAGACAAATTTGTCTTCAAGACGATGGTATATTTTCTGCATGGTTTAAACGAAGTGACACAGCAAAGTCTGTTAACTGCTTCAGAACAGGAATGGGTTTTCTGCCACCCAATTGTAGCAAATGAAAAATAAGCAATAACACTTTGAGGTTGTGGTATTGAAAATTTACAAGTTCACATGACAGTAGGATTGAAAGTATATCTGAAAATGATACTTCATTTGTGTTTTGTTCAGATAATAAGGAATTTATGCCTTAAGTTTAAAAGAACAGATTGAGTATTCATGATAATTTGTAGAGTTTCATCACAGAAATAAATGTAGAAGCTACTGTTGTAGTTTATTTCAGGTACACACACACACCACACACATGCAGCATTTGCAGTACAAAACTGAATTTACAACAATAATAATTCTGTCTTTAGGATAAACTTTGTATTAAGAGCTTGGTATATAAAGGGCTGAAATATTAAGTACAGATACGCGTCCCTTAACGACGGAGATATGCTCCGAGAAATGCGTCGTTAGGTGATTTAATCGTTGTGCGATCATCATAAAGTGTACTTACAAAAACACAATAGTATAGCCTACTACACATCAAGGTTTGCAGCCTAGGAGCAATAGGCTGTACCATGAGGTCCATCACTGACCGAAATGTCGTTATATGGCGCATACCTTTAAACCTCATTCATTGTGCTCACTTCAGATTTCAATAATGACAATAACACGAAGTACTTGATCCTGTGCATTTTGAATATTTTATTAGAATATGCCCAGGTCTCAATAATGACAATAATTGAAAGTATCTGAACCTGTGAATTCTGAATATTTTATTAGAATATGCCCAGGTCTCAATAATGACAATAATTGAAAG
>Ga0123352_10013459_pt1 | contig 12984 bp, 11 predicted proteins | sample TergutLab28metaG_FD_89700 | JGI IMG/M metagenome (GOLD analysis project Ga0123352, IMG submission 89700) | Labiotermes labralis P1 segment gut microbial communities from Petit-Saut dam, French Guiana - Lab288 P1 | ecosystem: Host-associated > Arthropoda: Insects > Digestive system > Gut ... | reverse complement strand
ATGGATCTCCAGGAGGTGGGATGTGGGTATATGGACTGGATTGGGCTGGCCCAGGATAGAGACAGGTGGCGGACGCTTGTGAGTGCGGTAATGAACCTTCGGGTTCCGTGAAATGAGAGGAATTTCTTGACTAGCTTCAAACCAGTTAGCTTCTCAAGAAGGACTCTGCACCATGGAGTAAGTAATATACTCTGACGTTTAGACTGCGACACCACTTGTACCCTTGTATTTACCGTTTCCATGTCGGCGATAACAAACCATGTAAACAAAGATACATTTATTAATGACGCCCCTGACGCACCAATCATGTTTCGACACTGCCTTGACATCTTCAGGGTTATCAATCAACACATAAGAAGACTAACACATAAAAAGGCAACAAACAAGATATAGTGGTGTCATAGATAACTAAATTTTACTCCGTGACAATGGATGTATAAAATTTTGGATTTGAACTAAACATAGAAGAAAATTCATTTATTTCTTCTTAGACTGAACAGCTTAAAAGAGAGGACAATAAAAAAGGGAGAAAATATATTATCTCCTAATAACTTCCAAGTTTTTATTTTAATCCTGAACGCTTATCCAACTATGTATGCTGCACTGTAACACCTATAAAATAAATTCCCGTATGGGTTTTGTTTAAAGAAATAGCTGTCATTTAATTATGATTGTCTCGGAAGATGTCAAACTTCCGATATAAGTTAGGCGCTTGAAGGTTGGTTGCTTTTCGTCTGTTGCTGTTGTTTTCTGTTGCACTACGAGTATTCTTCATATTCTGTGTGAATACACGTAATATGACGGAGGGGTATGAACATTTCGAATAGCCATACTGCGTCCTCCCTCAAGGGAAAAGTGATTCTTGCTTTGCTCTTTCAGAAGCGCCATCATTGTCACATTTCATATTTATTCAGATAACCTTCCAATTTGTTATATATAATTTAAGAGACATTCCGTAATAACTTATGTGTTATTATGAATTGATACAGTTTCACAAAAGCTGCAGAGAAGTGTCTGTATGAATAAAAATATGAAAATGAACACGTGTAGCCCCGAGAATCGATCTGCGGCTACTGTTGCTAGTGAGTAATGGCGCTGGTCGTCTAGTTTCGATATTTATGATAACTGAAGCCTGGTAACAACACTACGATTGCCCATCTGGACATGCGTGATACTAGCGGATATAATTTGTGGTTATTTATACGTTTCATAAGGGTTTGTGCCGGTTCCAGTAGCCGCGCGGTCTAATGCGTAGGTCTGCGGCCGCTTGCCTGCTGAGATTGTGGGTTCGAATCCCACTGGGGGCATGGATGTTTGTCTGTTGTGAGTGTTGTGTGTTGTCAGGTAGAGGTCTCTGTGACAAGCTGATCATTCGTTCAGAGGAGTCCTGCCGACTGTGGTGTGTCGTGTGTGATCTTGAAACCTTGTGAAGGGGGAGGCCCGGGGCCAGTGGGGGGGGGGGGGGCTAAGGTAGGTTTCTTCGAAACTTAACGACATTCACCACGAAACTGGAAGTCACAGTTTTGATGTTCACGACGTAATTCGTTATTACAGTTTTTTCCTGTGGCGCTGCGGCCCAACGTGGACCATGGCTTCCTCATTCTTGAGGTTTCCAGAACACACTCAACGACGCACCACAGTCGGTAGGACCCTTCTGGACGAGTGATCAGCTCGTCGCAGAGACCTCTACCTGACAACACACAACAATCACAACAGAAAAACATCCTTGCCCCCGGCGGGACTGGAACCCACGATCTCTTGTTGTATCGTTTGGGTGTGAAACTTGGTCTGTCACTATGAGGGAGGAACGTAGGCTGAGGATGTTTGAGAACAGAGTGCTGAGGAGTATAGTTGAGTCTAAGAGGGACGAGATAACAGGGGAGTAGAGAAGACTACATAATGAGGAGCTTAATGATCTGTACTCCTCACCCATTATTGTTCGGGTGATAAAATCGAGAAGAATGAGATTCGCGGGTCATGTAGCACGTATGGGGGAGAGGAGAGGCATACACAGGGTTTTGGTGGGGAAACCTGAGTGAAGGAGACCACTTGGAAGACCCAGGCATAGATGGGAGTGTAATATTAAAGTGGATCTTCAAGAAGTGGAATTGGTTTATAAACTGGATCGAACTGGCTCAGGATAGGAACAGTTGGCGAGCTCATTCGAATGCGGTAATGATCCTTCGGATTCCACAAATCGCGAGGAATTTCTTGACTAACTAAGGGTATGATAGCGTCTGGAAGTGAACTCCGCACCACGTAGTGAATTACTTAGTTAATTTATCACTTCTACGTGATGGTAGTTCCCCGTCGCACCGAACCGTCGCACGATACAGTCCGTTAATCTGCCGAGAGCAGCACGGACCACCAGGCTGTCAAAACCGTCTTTCCCAGCAGAATGTCTGATTGAAGGCTGACGACTCCCTGCCAGCTTCCTTCCTTTACTCTCTCGCCCTGTGACATTCCCCACCCTCCGACACATCACGCCTCATTTCTATAAGATCTACATACGGCGACATCTCCTAGCCCCCTAAATGGTTGATTTGCATGTACGTTGTATATTCAAATCAGACGTCATATTAAGGAAAGTAAGGAACAGACTAAGGGGACATCCCGCATGCATGTGTTCTATATATGCAGTCGTTCCGGGCAGCAGTTTTTTTTTGACATAGACAGTTAAGGTACAGTAAGTTTCACTTGTGGCACACGAAGAGTGCTTGTGAACAGTAAATACGCAAACTGCCGGTAGTTGTGTACAAATATCGTATTCGTGGGACTTCAAGGTAACCTTTTGGCGCCGGAATTATTTTTTTAAATTTTAGCACATTCTGTATATAAAATGTGAATAATACAGGAACCAAATACGTTAGAATTATGAAACAAACTGCATTTTGAAGAGAATAAAACGAAGAGTATATACCATGTTTAAAATGTTCAGTACCTATATTTGTTGAATAAATATATAAACTGCAACTTTAGAGGTTAGCGGTGCGGTACGACCACTATAGTTGACATTAGGCGTCAAAAGGTTGATATACATCCCTAATTTTCTTGGGAGTCCTGACTTGACGAAGGATACGGGCCTTTGTCATGTAGGCCTCTCTGTATTTAGTGGCATCGTAGCTCTTGACGCCTGATTTTGTAAGCACTGGCCTGGCTCTATGTAAATATGAACAACAATATTATATATATATATGGGTGTGTGTTTTGTTTTATATTTCTGTCATTTATTCAATGTATTTGTGGGTCGGGTAGCTCAGTCGGTATAGCGACTGACTATGGGCTGGACGGTCCGGGATCGAATCCCGGTGGGGACGAGATTTTCCGCCCGTTCAGACCGGCCCTGGGGCCCACCCAGCCTCCTGTACAATGGGTACCGGGTCTTTCCCGGGGGTAAAGTGCGGCCGGGGCGTGCTGCTGACCACTGACCCCCTTTTATTGCCTCAGTCATGGAAGAGTAGAGCTATACCTCTACCCACTTTCTGGGCCACACCAGGCCTGTAACGGGATCACTTTACCTTTATCTTTTTATTCAATGTATTTATTTCAGATTTCATCAAAATCATGTCTTCGAATTTAGCGGTTGGTGATTCATGTCCAGTCATGTCCAGTCATGTCCAGCCATGTCCAGTTATGTCCAGTCATGTCCAGTCATGTCCATTCATGTCCAGTCATGTCGAGTCTTGAAGCTGGGAATTTTAATCCATGTAAGGTAATATTTAATGGTTACAGGGGGGTCCGGATGTAAAGCGGCCGTGACTTGAAACTGAGGGGACCGCGGTAGCACAGTGGTTAAGGTACTTTGCTACAAATCGGAAGGTCGCTGTTTCGATCCCAGCCGGTGTCAGTGGTTTTCTCACTGACATAAAATCCTTCCGATCGCACTATGACCCTGGGGTCGACTCAGCCTCTAACATAAATGAGTACCAGGAGTATTTCCTGGGGGTAAAAAGCGGCCGGTGCGTAAGGCTGACAACCTTGCCACCATCTTGCGCCGTTGTCACGAAATCTGGGAACCTTAACTTCCTTGAACCCTTTGGGCCAGTTCAGGCCTGTAACGGGTCTGATTTACCTTTACCTTTACCTTTACCTTTACACGGTCGCCTAAACGTCAAATTACCAATTTCAATACACCATGGATGTATTTTTTGTATTCAAACAAAACGATAACAGTAAGATGAATTATGTAATGCTGCCAACAATTCTGCATATTAGCATTTATGTGTAACTAATGTTAATATTTATTTGTTAACATTTTTAACCTTTTTCATATTTAGCATTTTACGAAGGCCGTGTACCAGTAAACAGTTCTTGGCGTACCAGTCGGTTCACCCCTGTCACAGCTTGACGATCTGTGGCCTGGACTGCGGGCTTTCTCCTGGGAGGATCATGAATCTGCTCTTCGCCACCACATCCAGCCAGTGTGGCTCTGAGACCAACCCTGCCTTCTGTAGAGGCCATTTGAAATGTGTTGGCACACGCACAGAAACCAGATTTCGTCTTTCGGCGAAACGGACGAGCCCATTTAAATCCGCGGGGGCGTCAGTTCAGTCGACTACTGGCAGCCGAGGTGTGCGCATCAGCGGTAGTAATGCTGGATACACCATGTTCCGAGGTAGTGTGAAGAGTACTAGCTACCCACTCTATTCGCCAGTTTCCCCTTCACTTTCCCTCCCGTGCGTCACCGTGTGTCATCACATTTCAACTGGAGTCTACAATGGACACGGAGATCTGTCTCCTTTTGTCTAAGCGGCTGGTGCAAGAATTTGTCAACATACTTTAGACTAGTACCCAGCCTGAAGTCGCGTTGAACTTGTATCTTCAATCTGCCTTGCGTATTACTGGCGAAATGCTTGGATAATTTTACTTTAACTTGGTCATGTCGTGAGATTCATACGCCACATTCTCTTCCCCCTGCACAGGAATGCACTGTAAGTATGTGAGGTAGCCTATTACAACGTTATGTGATAGACTGGGCCGGGCAGGGCTTGCGTAGTCGGTATAGCGACTCGCTACGGGCTGGACGGCGCGGAGATCGAATCTCGTTGAGGGCGAGATTTCCCGCACCCGTCCATACCGGCCCTGGGTGCCGACGCAACCCCCTATACAATGGATACCATGTTTCTTTCCGGGGGAGAGGGGTAGAAGTGCTAGATCTTGACGTTGACAACCCACTTCCATCTAGAACCGAGATTAAAGAAAGAGTAGAGCTATACTTCTATTTCCCCGCTGGGCGTTCGTGGCTTCTTCAAGAATGAACGATGTTTTACCTTCACAGTTATGTGACAGGTGAGGTCCTGACGTTTTGTCTCGCAAGAAATTGATCATCCCATTTTGTTACATAATGCTTGTTACGTGGCATTTTGTGTTCAGTTCGCAGCCTCGCTGTTGACATTCCGAAACATGATGGCTCACTGTCACCTGGACCAGGTTAGGATCGAGATCAATATATTCTTTGTGTATCAAGGTACTTCTTTTTTTTCCCCTTTTCTGATAATAAGTTTGTTTTTCGAAATATAGTGAAATTATAGAAGCAGGGCTAACACGATAAACGTTTCTAATGTTTAACTAATACCTTAAACATATTTTTAAAACTTCTTTGTTATTATCGCGAGTTCCTGTCCGCGTATTAAACACTTGGAATTATAATTAGTACCACTGATTCCCTTCCTGTTACCTTCTATAGTCACCCCAGTGTGAAATTTGAATTTCTTAACGGGCATGACTATGGGCCTAATGATTGCCTTTTTCAAGGATATGAAGCCGTGTAATCTGGTATTGCTGTCTCGAAGTTTCAGAGGAGACTTCTAACGTGCCCTGATGATGCAGGCAGTGGATTGCTGTGAATTGTCTGTAAACTCTGCCTAGGCTACACATAAAATTGCAGAAGACTGTTATCTTATGGTTATGTGGTATGCCATTCGACACTCTGTCTAAATAAAAACAGAACACCCGCAGCTACGTCTGTTTGGTTTTTGTAGACGATAATTTTACTGGGCCCTAGACTCGCCTCATGCACAATTCCGAACGCTGCTGACAGGTCTACCGTAAGGAGTCATGTCATTCTCTTTTGGACCTTAACCCACGACCTATGGAATTGCATCATTCACATTCTGACCTTGATCTCCCCATCTATGGAATTGTGTCACTTTTCGACCATGATCCACCACCTATGGAATTGTGCTATTTACTTTGTGACCCTAATCCACCGCCTATAGAATTGTGTCATCCACTTTTTTGACCATGATCCACCGCTCACGTGATTGTGTTGTTCACTTTTTGACCCCAACCCACCACGTATGGAATTGTGTCATTCACTTTTTGACACTAAACCACCGCCCATGGAATTTTGCCATTCACTTTTGACCCTAACCCACCGCCTATGGCACTGCCATCCTTATTTTGACCCTAACCCACCGTCTATGAAATTGTGCCTTTCACTTTTTGACCCTAACCCACCGCCTATGGGACTGCCATCCTTATTTTGACCCTAACCCTCCGTCTATGAAATTGTGCCTTTCACTTTTTGACCCAAATTCACCGACTATTGAATTGTGTCATCAACTTTTTCATCCCTGTCTACCACCCACTGAAATCTGCCACTCGTTCATCCCAAATCACCGCCCATGGAATTCTGTAGTTCACGTGTTGAACCTGCCGTACTCCATGCACGATTGTGGCACTCACTTGTTCATCCAAACCTACCATCTATGGGTCTGTGCCATTTATTTTTTTCAGCCTGACCTACCATCTATGGGATTGTGTAGGTCACTTGTTCCCCTAATCTATGAAATTCTGTCACCCCATTGCTGAACCTAACTCCCTTATGGGGTTCTTAATTCACTTGCTAACCCATCCCTACAGTCTGTAGCACTATGTACTTACAGTAACTGTTTCACCCTATCTTATAATGTCTGCAGTAGAATATGATAGGGATGGATGGAGGGGAGCAATAGAGAAGTGCTTATCCTTCTTGTCTACTGGAGCCACGGAAGAAGAAGAAGAAGAAGAAGAAGGAGGAGGAGAAGAAGAAGAAGGAGGAGGATGAGGAGAAGGAGAAGAGGAAGAAGAAGAAAAATAAGAGGAAGAAGAAGAAAAAGAAGGGGAAGAAGAAGAACTTTGGTCTACTATCTGCATGGTTGTGATTTGCCTGTTCCCGCTGCCCTACAACCTACTGAATTTAGCTATGTATATGTCCGCACCTTCACAGCTCTTATAAGTCTGTGGTGTCAGATTCAGCAGCTGTGATCACAGTGTTAAGTAAATCTTGCGGCCTGCGGATTTTAGACCCGATGTGCAAAACAATGTGGCTGAGATCCGACCATGTCGCTTGTAGCTGCGGCCTCAATTGCGCTTACAGTGTCGGCGCCTGATGACACAGATGAGTATGGAGCACTGTGGTCTGAGATAAATGTGCCCGTCTGTCACTTTGTGCAACACTGATCCCAGATAGACTGTTAGGATCACTGCCCAGCTCTACTGAGAGATTTCATGGTTCATTCCTTGCAGGTAAGTGTGGGGTAGCTCCCTTCAGATGGGCCAAAACTGATTCTCCCCTCACCCTTTCAATTCTGTGCATGTGAATGTACCGTCACTTGCAACACTGTGCCAAGTCCGAAGTTGATAGAGTCGTTACTTGACCCACAAGTCACTTTGAAACTATATAACTTTCCAAACATGGCAATGCATCAGTTAATTTAAACGTTCTAATTAGTAAATAAATATATGAGTTAATGTATAGTTCAGTTAGTGAATGAATGAATGAATGAATGAATGAATATGCCTACGAATGAATGGTTGAAACATTTAATTTCCACGAGCAATTATTAATGTATAATTGATCTATTAATGAACTAATTTTTATATCCCAAACGTTATAGGCGTTTCGTTCAATTTGATTCTTGATTCAGTATTGTTAAATTACCAACCAATTTGTTGGATTCTCATGCATGAGTGGCATCTTAAAAGAGAGAAGCAAACAGGGTTAACTGAAACTAATATTTTCTGAAGGGTTTTATAGGACGATCTACTGGGAGTGTAAGAAATAGTTGCCATTTCTCTAACTATGTCAATTACTTACATGTATAATATTGACTTCTGAGTTCAAACTAGCCGTTCGGGAATCTTGATGCAGACGAAAGACCATCGGATAGTAAAGTGGTGGGTAGGCAGTCGATATTGCCCTTAAAGGAGTACAATATATATGTATATATATGTTTGGATTGGCATGGACCCTGAGAAAATTAGTCCACATCGTATGACCAGCAACAGCTTCATACATGCAGTATCAACATTTGATGATTTTCCTGTTCTCAAATGCAGTAACCAACAGGGCCTCTCGCACCCACCTTTCTACTTCAGATCTGTGACCAAGCCAACATCCCTATCCGAAACTTAGAACAGGGTGTGGGGGAATGGGGTAGAATATATTGAAGGAGAAGGGAATCATCAATTACCATGGCTGTGTGAGCTGTCAGTTTGATTTCGGATTTTTCCGTCACGTGGCAGCACTAATAAAAGATTATGTTTTTAAAAAATTTTTTTTTTGTCTGTTCTGTTTTTCGATTCTGTGGATGGAATTTGATTGAACCATGTCGGTTTTATTTCTGATTGTATTCGACACGTGACAGGATCTGCTGTGGCTATACGCTATATGTTTCATGTTCTTACAAGGATGTAAATTTCTTTGTTTGTTATCATATTTGAAGTCACTAGGTTAGATTGATTACTGGTATTCACGCGATGTGGCAGCACCTTCCATTATATGAGAACATAGTACTCGAACGTCATCTTTAGTTCAATTTGTCACTGTTTGTATTATTGGATTTGTAGTTTCTGTATTTTTTACGTTTGTTATTCTAATTTATGTGTATTTTTATGCATGTGATCGGATTTTATTATAAGAAAAAGTCTGTATGCACTGCTGCTACCTACACTTCCTTGTTTTCACACAAACAGATTTTGTGATCAGATATTTGTGAGGGTAGATTGGCTACAGTTTTGGACCTCTTTTCTACAACACTAAAGAAAGAAAAGTTAAAGATGTTGTAAATGATTATCACAGATGAATTAACTACATTTTCAGCAGGCTAATAGGTATCGGTTGATAATAAAGTTTCGGTACCTTTATTTGCAAAGAATTTCTTGACTAGGCAGATTTGTGAGGCTCTCAAAAAGGACTTACTGGTGTTTATTGGTTGGGCTGTTGGCTACTTAGTTAATAATACGGGTTTATTAAAAAATAATTCAGCACATTCAAAAGCTTATTATTCAATTACTAAGTGTAATATAAACATCTAGAATGCACAGAATTATAGAACTGCCCTTAATTATAGAACTGCCCTTAATTATTCCGGATTTTGGCGCTTGAAATTTGTACGCATTTCCGTCAATGATACTGATTAATAAATTTTTGAAAGCGTTCAGTTCTTTTTGAATGACCCTGTACCTGTATAATTATATCAGATGGGATGAAATTATTCATGTGTTTTTTTGTCACATCGTGAGAACTTATTAGCTGTATAGAATTAAAATTCTGTGTCCCCTTAAGTTTCTGTTTGTGGTGAAACATGTGGGTAGCTTAGTTTACTTTTAGAGTCATCTCTGCCCTCAAGAAAAGCCTTACGAATGCATGCTGCAAGGTGTGAAATGTGAAGCCGACAATGCAGTTGGCTGCAGAATTAGCTTTGGTCTATCTGTGTGTAATTGCAGGATTATTAAAAGAGTGTAAAGGTGTTTGAGCATCGCGTTTCGTGTTCTTATGCGGAGAAAATCACAGTATAGACAGATAATAATTCTTCTGGAGGGGTGGAACAGTTCAAATATCTGGAATTAACCTTAACAAATCAAAATTCCATTGAGGAAGAAATTAAGAGCAGATTGAAGTCAGGGAATGCTTACTATCATTCGGTGCAGAATGTTTTGTGTACCAGTTTACTATAAAAAAATACAGAGATTAAGATATACAGAACTATAATTTTGCCTGTTCTTCTGTATGGGTGTGAAACTTGGTCTATTACGATGAGGGAGGTACGTAGGCTGAGGGTGTTTGAGAATAGAGTGCTGAGGGGGATATTTGGGCCAAAGAGGGACGAGGTAACAGGGGAGTTGTGATGACCACATAAGGGCGAGCTTAATGATCTGTACTGCTCACCAAATATTATTCAGGTGAACAAATCAAGAAAAATGAGATGGGCGGGAATGTAGCATGTGTGAGGGAGAGGAGAGATGTTTGCAGGGTTTCGGTAGGGAAACCTGAGTGAAAGAGACAACTTGGGAGACCCAGGCATAGATGAGAGTGTAATATTAAAAGGGATCATCAAGAAGTGGGATGGGTGCTTGAGATGGATTGATCTGGCTCAGGATAGGGACAGGTGACGGGCGCATTTGAATGCGGTAATGAACCTTCGGGTTCCGTAAAATGCGGAGAATTTCTTGTGTAGCTCTGTACCTGTTAGCTTCTCAAGAAGGACGCTGCTCCATGGAAATAGTTAGTTGGTTGGTTGGTTGAGTGGTTAGTTCTGTATTCTTAACTCCGTGTGGTACAATATTGTTTGTCATTATTCATGTGACCAGCATAAGATCAAATGAAACATTTATGTCATCCATAGAGGACGGTACTTTGGAAGGAAGAATTAGTTGGTTCAGTTCGATACGAACAGTTTATTCTTCGACACCTAAAGGACTGTGAAAAATGGAATCGACCCAGCGGAAGGCTGCAAAATCAACTTCTTTTATCTGTATCAGAGAAAGTGACGTGAAAAATTGGTGACTGTCTTACAGCAGGTCGCAGAACTAAATTTGGCTGGGAAATTTACTCAAAAGTGTAATTACAACTCCTATATGCCTGTTCCAATACTGACCGAGGGAATCCCCAACAATGTAGTTAACTAGGCTATTAGGGAACTATTAAAACTTTCTAGAGGGTTCTTGCTTGACTGTATACAATTTACTGCCACGAAGTTTTTTCCGCAATTGTCTGGTATTGGCGTGTCGCTGTGCCTGAATGAAAGCACATAACATGTGAGACATGTCAGTCGTCTGTTTGCGGAGTCATCTGTCTTCAAGGAAAGAATATTATCTGGTACTTTTAGAAGAGTGGGGCCGGGATAGCGTAATCGATATAGCGATCCGCTACGGGCTGGACGGTCCGGGGATCGAATCCTAGTGGGGGCGAGATTTTCCGCACCCGTACAGACCGTCCCTGGTTCCCATCCAGCCTCCTATACAAAGAGTACCGGGTCTCTCCTGAGGGTAAATCGGCCGGGGAGTGGTGTTGACCGCTGACCCTCATCTATTGCCGAGATTAAGGAAAGAGTAGATTTATACATCTACTTGCCCCCCTGGGCCTTCATGGCCTGTTCTAGGGTGAACGTTACTTCTAGAATAGTGGACCGGGGTGGCGTAATTGGTATAGAGACTCGCTGCGGGCTGGACGTTACCCATCTGGTTGGGGCGAGATTTTTCGCACCCCGCCTCATGTGCAATGGGTACCAGTTTTCTTTCCGCGGTGGAGGGGGTAAAGCAGCCGGGGCGTGGCGATGACTACCCACCTACGTCTAGTGCCGAGGTTAAAGAAAGAGTAGAGCTATACCTTTACCTTTACCTTATTCTTACAAGAACGAAATAATGGGCGGCTTAAGTTGACTGATTATGTAGCTAGATAAAACACACCAGGAATCTGTGCAGAATGTAGTGGGGAAATCTTTTTGAAATACAAAAAATTGTGCATCGAAATTACAAGTCTGCCTCTTTGGGTAAATTTAATAAGCACAGAGTGTTTTGCCGTCATCTGAACATTACAGTTGGGTTGGCACTATCCATTTGCGTTATGTAAGGTGGTTATTTTATCTGACAACTATGGGTTTGCAAATTCCTGTCGATTTGTGTATCGTATAAATATAGCTTACTCCGCCAGTAGCCCACACGAGCGGAAGCGTGGTTTCGATATTACCAGACGATAGTTGTCAGATAAATTAACTACCATCTGTTTAGTATTTATGCAAGAAAAGTATTTCTTATCGGCTACTACGAAGGCTGTTCACTGTGCACCAACATTAGAGGATTTGTATTGTTTCATATTAGACGTTTTTAATGATTATCCTTTACATTTTACTAAGCTTAACCTTTAGACGCCTAACGTCAACTATAGTTGACGTACCGCACCGCTAACCTCCAAAGTTGCGTTTTATATATTTACTCAACAAATATAGTTACCGAATATTTTAAACATGGTGTATACTCTCCGTTTATTTTTCTTCAAAATGCAGTTTGTTTCATAATTCTAACGTATTTGGTTCCTGTATTCACATTTTATATACAGGATGTGCTAAAATTAAAAAAAATAATAATAATTCCGGCGCCAGAAGGTTAATAGTGAGGTATTTATTCTTGTGGGGTGTCACGCAGCGTCCCATATCCAACCCTTGAAGATTGGACCGATAGGTCTTCCCGAAACGTCTGTAATTAACTACGAATCTACCTTGCATGACATATAGGAGCGAAGATCTTATTTACAGCACGGCGGAGGCTGTAAGTCACGCGTGCTTAATGGTGCTTTGGGCACTGCGCGTCGCCTTACGTCCTTTTACACTGCATCGTGTCGAAAACTTAGTCTTTTCTTTTCACGTTGAAGTGTCGAGCCAAGGATCTTGTCCTGTTAGACCCCCAGTGCAAGAACATTTCTCTCGAAAGGTGTAGTATACAGAACCCAAAGTGAGAAACACTGTCCAAAACGCCAGTATATCTTACTCCCTCTTCTTATGTTTATTTGACCGTGCATCATCTTGATAGTTGAATAAAGACAGACCAACTTGATGTCACTTGCTTTATTATTTCATTATTTAATGTTCAACATTTTTGGGATGTTAATACATCCATCCTCAGGAGCTTGCGACTTATTTGTTGAGTTATTTCATGGGTTGTATTGCTCTGGTTCGATGTGTGTTGGTGTTACTTTGTGGTTTGGCTGGGGTGGTGTGGTAT
>Ga0123352_10013458_pt1 | contig 12984 bp, 12 predicted proteins | sample TergutLab28metaG_FD_89700 | JGI IMG/M metagenome (GOLD analysis project Ga0123352, IMG submission 89700) | Labiotermes labralis P1 segment gut microbial communities from Petit-Saut dam, French Guiana - Lab288 P1 | ecosystem: Host-associated > Arthropoda: Insects > Digestive system > Gut ... | reverse complement strand
TTTATGACAGCTCGTGTCTTGATGTTGTTGAAATCACGTGCGTCCCTGACATGCTTCCGAGCTTGTTTCCTTCCTGGTCGGGCTATGGATATCAGCACCCCCTTGTATATCCAGATCGCTAACACCGGACGAAAGATTGAGCAGGCAGCAGTTGCATTACAGCCCCCTATACACAGTGTACAAGGAGTGAAAGTATGTAAAATATCACATTCCTCACACTGTTACCACTGAGCTGTTCTGTTTCATTCGATAAGCTCTAAAGCTTAATTCGCATGTGTAGAGGTATGTCTATCAGTAGGGTGGTGAATGTAATGTTGACATATACTCACGGATTTCAGAGAGTGCAGAAAATACAGGGTGGGCCAAAAGTAGGTATAGAGTAGGACATAGTATTGTATTGATGGTCTGTATACCTACTTTTGGCCCACCCTGTAGTTTGTGGATTGTTGTTGTTGCCAGTCCTGTGGGAGACAAATTTAATGCAACTTTCTCTGACTGCTCGATATTCATTTAATGAAAGAAATCTTCTCTGTATGCATTAAATTTTTATAGAAATGTAGATTTGTGCTATCTTTTTGAAATTCCTAGTGCCTGCATATGGTGTACTGTATGACATGGTACAGACTGTACCAAGGTGTTCTTTATATTGTAAACCATATGGTTTCATAGGATATGCAGAAACATAATTTCAGTTATGCCTCTGAGAAAAGTATGACCTTCCCTACACCAGTTATCTCAAAACCCATAGCTGCTGAATGGCATTACACGATCTCCTGGACCAATTTTTATCCAAATATGCAAAGAAATGTAGAAAACACTAACAAAATTTCATTTGTGCCTTAAGTATTGCTTTCACTATATCAGTTTTAATGAAATGTGTGATTGCTGAATGGTATCACACGTAGATATAGGTTTACTATACCAGGTTTCACCCAGATCAGTCAACAACTAAAGAACTTGTGGGTAGAAATTCATCTGTGCCCTTAATAAAAGTACTATTGTCACTAATCTGTTTTCATGAAACTCATGCTTGCTCAACAACTTCTTGTAATAAATTGCTGTGTCAAATATCATGAACATGAAATACGGTTTAGTTATTGATCCTAGATCATGGACAGATGGATATGGTCTCCATACAGAAGGTTTTTTTTTACTTCATGCTTCTTTCTGTCTGTCTTTTGAGAAGCTAATAATTCCTTGGGTAGTGGTGAGACTCCTTGCATTTTATGGAATATGGCATTTTATTACAGTGTTTACATGAGCTTGCCACTGAATCCTCGTCTGGGTCTCTTAGTAACAGTGATATTATTTTAAGTGAAAGATACATATATGCCTACTTTTTATCACGTCACTCTCATGTAACAGGAATTTCAGGTCACAGCTCACATACTCCTTCACTTAAACACGAACAAGTAGACCCCAACTAATAGTTGGTGGTTCGTACCATTACAATTATTCGGGACAGTGCAATAGATGGTACACAATTCATAGACCACACAAATCCTACCTTCCATACGACACAACCCTCCTTACGTACCATATTGCAACACACCAAGAAAACTAAAACACGCCTCTATACTGCGACACCACCACGGATCACACAGAGTGCGAAACAAGGGCCAAACAGCCGTCGCTCTTCTGTCACTTCGGTTGGATTATGTTCTTAATGTAATAATGCGTCATACCGGTCTACGAAGGTCGTTGGTATTCATCTGTGAGTTGCAGTTTGTACGTAGTTTTGACGCACGGATAACAGTGAGACGTAAAGATTGAAACATACCGACAAGTTGTGTGGCATACAGTAGGGTTCAAGATCTATTTTCTTATAGAAGGTACTCGCGACATAGCGGCCATACTTTAGGAGCGTTTCTGCAGGTAATTTTGAACAAAAAATTTCAATAAACCATAGTTCGTATCGCCACGTCTGTCAAATTACCCGCTAATGGAATGAGGTCGCACATCTGCAACAAGATCGTCTGTCTTGGCTGACGTCAGAATGCGTTGCACACTCGCAGGTTTGTATGTGGACATGAGTTTTGTATGCGATATCTGCAGTGGAATTAGTTAGGCTACTGCAATGCAATTATCACAAAACATGGACACTCACAGACTCCTTGAGTAGGATTGCTTCCTTCCGACGAGTGACTTCAGAACATGAATCACAATGGGATCGAACCGACATTCTTGCAGCAGCTAAGTGAAGCCGAAGTACAATAATACGCAGCCTTTCCACAGTGATGGAAGTTGCACGAGGAACTGCCGATTGGTGAGGGCTGTGTGTATAGGAGCTTTAGCATGATGAAGCCAGATGTGTGTCGCCAAGATTCTGGTTAATTGGTTGGCATGAAGTTATTTATCTAAAAATTGTTCCAACAATATGCACATATGATTTCAACATGCTTCATTGGCGGCCACCAACGTCATCAGGGAACGGTCCCCCCCCCTCCCCCCAAGCCAACACACCGCTGTTGTAACCTTTCTACCCAATCACGTGCGCACACATCAACTTCGCGTCCCCTATCAGCACAGATTCACAGCACCTCTGAAGCCGTCGAGGACCAGAGAGATCCAGAATGTTGCAGTAAGTTACATTTCCTAGGGGTTTTTTTTTTGAGTGTTTATGCATGCATCTTAAACACCCCGGATCACTACGGTTCTCGGCTTCAGGGGTGCTATGTATCTATGCTCCTCATGTTCTGTGTTGATGGAGGACTCAAAATTTGATCTGTGTGTGATGGTACAGACAGTTTACTATAGCCATGTATTAGCCTGGGTGGCAGTGGCAGTGGCAGACACAAAAAATGTTGGAATGTAGTTTGATTTTGTAAGATTTTTAAAATTGTTGCATGAGCACTGTTGGAAATTTTTAGATAAATAACTTGATAGACACACACAGTGCAGGCAATTTGTCACATTGATTCTGACATATGCCTAAAATGGCCAGGTTGAATTCTTGGCTCACTGTCTAACTCTAGGAACAAACTCACAAAGTAGAGAACCTCAGAGGTTTAGAAAGATAACAATGAGCATCTTTTCACACTTGATCTTTGTCTTCTTTTTAAGTCTTAGGCAGGGAGGTTTTTTAATCCATTGTGAAGATTGTTGCTTCATTTGGACATCCTACCCATACATCCACAACTCATAACTTTTAACAATTTTCAGTTCAGTTATGTAAAAATTTGCTAAAATGGTGACACTAGTCTAGAAGGTGAACTGATATTTTCCTGTAATTTTTACTACATTTTTGTTGCCAATAATATAAACAAAAATGCACAGGGACAATCATACATGTGGGTGCTAATGCATTCTTTGTTCTGTGTACTGAATTTCATGCTACCCACATGCACATCAAATTTTGCATTTGGCTTGCCACATAAAAGATCGAGCAGTCCTGGTCTAACAAACAGAATCCAAAGAAAGAAATAAATGGTGTTAGAAGAACAGGAGAAAAATAAGGGAAGGGAAAAAAAAAGGAAAAGGAGAAGAAACAGAAGACACTATAAACATAATTCAGCAATAAAATAAAGAATATGGTGAACATTAAGGTCATTAGTTTTATTGACTTATTAACATATTTGCCATCTCCCAGATGGAATGACAATAACGTGTCTGCCTCTGAGACATATTGCTCTGCTACTGATACAAGTTAAGTTTCAGTGCAAGTTTGTCTGTGCAGGAAACTGTCTATTCACAAAAGTATGATGTGGCAACCACAGACTTCTTCAGACTGTGACATAATGTATATACCTGACAACCAAAGACCAAAAATAACCATTTCTACCTCCTTTTCATGAACATTATTCCCAAAGTCTTTTCTAGATTTATACGTAGCAAACTTGTCTCTCTGTTCCATTGTATGGCATGTCAGTACAACACACCGAGGACTAAAGGTATAGAACCATGCATTCTTAACCCTGGCAATACATAATGGTGCATGGGCAGCATCATACCTTTACTGCTTTACCACTGCAGAATGAGTCCTAGTAACCACTGGCGTGGTCAGTCAGTAACTATACTATGACATGCCTGATCTGGGGTTTATTTCCTATCAGTGGCAAAAGATTCTTCTGTACTCCAAAATGTTGAGTCTGAATCTGGGGCCCACCCAACCTCCTGCTCAATAAATACCAGTGGCTCTCTCCCTAGGCGATAAAGGAGCCACAGCATGATGCTCACCATTCAGCTACATCTAGAACTGATAATAGGAAAGGAGGTATGCCTCTACTCACCCTATAAGCATCCATGGCATGCACACAGACAACTTTACCTGCAAACTGACAGTTCTGCCAACTCTAACGCACTAGTATACACTTCAAATATTTCTTGTATATAGCTCAGTTGCCATACGGGATACACTGGGAAATGCAAAACAATGAATCTGGGTTTATTCACACAACACACATTATATTACTATGCCCACCACAGTGTCTAAACCAGTTCTAGGTCCATCGAGGCTTTTATCCAACAGGTACTGGACTCTTTGTTTCTTTGGTTTGAATGTATGAACTACGTCTCGTTGCCCTGTGTCGTGGCAGCTTGAAATAATACTATCTGCGAACTGCATAGTCACAACCCTATACATGACTTGACCTCAGTATCCCATAAGTGACACAATACAATTTCAGGCTCTGTAACTTTTAATGTCATATGAAACTGAAGGACAGCTACTCAACAGAAAATTTAGTGTCTACTGGAAGTGGCACAAGTATACAGTATATACAGTATGGTTCCAAACACATGTAGGGAAGGGACTGCTTGGGAGAACACATGCAAGTGGGAAACTAATTTAACAGTGTCTTGCATGACTCACAGGATTCAGTTAGAGTAATGAATATGGTCAATGTGTTATTAGGGGCTGCTGAAGCCAAGTCCCATGGTTATCTTTCACTTTAGCTATACTACTCTGTAAATCAAGACCTGAACTGTTGGGCCAACAAAAGGAAGCCTATGGCAGTGATAATGAACATGGCAGCTGGCATTGAAGACAGAATACGCTGCTGCTTATCTGAAAACAAAAGGATACATAAGGTATTTCAATTCACAGCTCAAGGTGAAATTAATTTGTATGCAAATGTAGTTTTCACTTCAAATGTATTTTGATGAAATTCACAAAATGACCACAAACTGAACTTTGGTTACTTACATTCTCACTCAGAAAAACAGTCATCTGGCATGAGACACTGTTTAAGTATAGTTTGATAGATGGGGACTAATGCTTTGGAAGAATTTGCTGCCTCCACTGCTAGTGTGTCTTGAATATAAGGTAAAGGTAAAGTGATCCTGTTACAGGCCCGGTGTGGCCCAGAGGGTGGGTAGAGGTATAGCTCTACTTTTCCATGACCATGGCAATGGAAGGGGGGGTGAGTGGTCAGCAGCACGCCCTGGCTGCACTTTACCCCCGGGAAAGACCCGGTACCCATTTTACAGGAGGCTGGGTGGGCCCCAGGGCCGGTCTGGATGGGTGGAAAATTTTGTCCCCACTGGGATTCGATCCTGGACCGTCCAGCCCGTAGTCGGTCGCTATACCGACTGAGCTACTCAACCCATGTCTTGAATATAGGGGCAGTAAATTTCTGAAATATGATGGAACATGACTACCACTAAACTACAAATCAGCAGGGTACCATGAAAATGGATACAGGAGTATCCTTCTACACACCGGTATCTACCTTTCCAAAGGACATGGTGTAACAAAACCAAGACCATGATCTTAATAGTCACCACTGGAAACTGAAGTGCAACTGTGTACACTGCACTGATTAGTGCACTGTCTCCCTTCATACAATATCTCGTTTGTACTTGGGAAGTAAATAGGCCTACACAAAATTCTCTTTACCACACAAGGTCCTTTCTCTCACTCCATCAAAGTGTCATGATCACTTCTAAAATAACCCATTTAAAGTAACTTATGCCCTTTTGGTGATGGTAACTACCAATTTCTGCACACTGAGCCTTACTGGTAAATGTAAAAGTAAAATCCACCTAGAACAGTCCAGGATGGGGGTGGGTGGTCAATGCCATGCTCCAGTCAATTTAACCCCAAGGAAAAGACCCTGGTACCCATTGTACAGGAGGCTGGGTGGGCCCCAGTGTCAGTCTGGATGGGTGCAGAATATCTTGCATCCACCGGAACCATCCAACCTGTAGTGAGTCAATATACTGTGATGTTCACTGGCTCATGACTGCCCCTCCAGAAGGGGATAAACACTGCAAGATCTGACGTTCTAACTGCAGTTCTGATGAAATTCAGGTCTACAGCAGTGTCACACCATGTTGACTTTAAACAGTTACCAATAATCTGAAGGAGTATGCTGCATCCATCTTAGAGTTTGGTAGTCCCAGAAAAGAAGGCATTCCAGAAACTATGTACCATTCTACAAGGTATAACATCCCAGACAACTTGAATCTTTAGAGATGAAGTGTTTTAAAAGGATAAATGTGGAAGGCTTGAGTGGGCAGTTATGAAACATGACATGGCAGATTTAATATTATTCATTTTGTGCATTGTGCTCTCGTGTAATGATTTACATACAAGCACCATGCACTGAATAATATAAGTTACACATTAACTTGAAGTGTCCCGCTTGTTCTGGTGATACATCGCCATCCTCAGGGAAATGCCATTACAAAGGAATATATAATACCAAAACACCACTCTAACATGTAAAAGGGTAAAAAGCTATCCTATTACAGGCCTGGACAGGCCTTTAGGGCTCCAGGAGGTTGAAGGTCCTATAATTTCTAAACATTCAGCACATGACAGTGGCAAGGTTATTGGCCCTATGCACTGGCTGCCTTTACTCCCCAGGAGATACCCCTGGCACTCATTTCTGTTACAGGCTGAGTCGACCCCAGGGCTACAGTGCAGCTAGAAGGATTAAGTGCAGTGCCTGAACCAACTGCACCATCTCATATTCCAAACTATAAAAATATACAATAGCTGCTATAATTACAGTAATGTGGATACTGTGGCTAGTATGATGTTGAAATGTTCATAATAAAAAATCACATGCCATTGTCTGCAATGTAGTTATGTGTATACACACATCTAATGTCGACATTTTTGATCCAGAATGATCAAGTCCCTATGGTGTGAACTGGTGTGTACACAACAATTCCCGACACAAGACACACCAATACAAACCATGGGCACTTGATCCTTGATTAAATTAATTTCATCTTACAGATCTGAAAGGTTCTTCAAAACAAAAATCAGAACTTTGACATTGGATATAAAAAGTTACTATTACAAGACTCCACACACCATGCACACATAAATTATGGAACAGATGAGGACTATTAGAACTGGATTTTAACATTTTCATTAGAGGGCAGAAACAAACACAACAGCAAAAGGTAACATAAAGGTTTTAAATAAGAATAAGAACTATGGAACAAAGACAGTAAATTATGAGATATCTTAATCAGGTGTACAGTACAGTATAGTATAGAGTAGTATAGTATAGTACAGTATAGTATAGTAAAGTATAGTACAGTACAGTATAGTGCAGTATAGTATAGTATAGTAAAGTATAGTATAGTACAGTATAGTATAGTACAGTACAGTACAGTATGCACTTCTCACCTTTAATATACAGTTTTAAGCAAAAGCCAGATAATGATCCTTAACTGGGATCAAAACATGTAGCTGAACAGTATGGAATATAAATCAGGCTTTTGTTTAGACTGCTCTTACAAGTTTTAGTGAATGACAGTCTGTTTTTTCTGCACTACACAGAGGAACTGGAAACTATATGAACAGTTTCCAACTTATTTATATCTAACAGGCTCTGAGTTTCTTACCATAGAGAATTTAAAGGGCCAGGTTAATTAGAGCAGTAGGGGACAGTACTGCTGTCAGAATATCAACAGTTAAGGTGTTAGAAATCTTTTAATATCCATACCTTCTTCATACATATCTGTATTTTTTTCATCATCCACCCAACCAAGGCTCCTTTCAATAGCCATCTTCCATCGGGAGTACTTCATGTCCCTCTCTGCGTAACAGCATTAAGAAATAAAAAAGACAGTGCCCTTACAATTCAGTACACTTCAACTGCAGTGAACACAGTCTGCAATTAACTTCACCCAACATTCACAAACCAAATGAGTTTTCAACAGCTGAGGCTGTTTCCCAAATTAAACTTGTTACATGTTACACTACAATCACTCTCGGGATAAACTTGGAAGTATGCAGTTAAATGCATTTTTTACATAAAATATAACACATTTATTAACTCTTGGAAATTGTTTTAATCCAACACATTTCAATAATTTTGTTCATCTCTGTGGTTGTTAATGGTTGCACAGACTTTACAGAACCTCTGAAAATGAACAAAATTTTTTGAAACAGTTTGTGTTAACAAAATGACCAACATTTAATAAATATGTTGCATTTGACAGAAAACTGTGATTAACTAGTGAACAATACAACAGTATGGAACTTAAATCAAAGTTGGAATTATATCTTGCAGATCAGAATTACATATACATTTTGTTTCTTTTATATTCTTGCCTGGGCCACTTCACAGAGACAGTCCCAAACCTGTACAGGTTTCAACAAATTTTTTCAAGGGTCTCACCAGAGTAGGATCCACTATTTCACTGTATACTGTGGCTATAGAACATGTCTTCAAAAATAATGTGACAATGGACAATGTCCAAATTATCAGTCAAAAAAAAAGTTTTGCAGAAGAATTATACCTTCAGTGAACTCTACACCTGAGAATACCTGCATATTCTTAATGTTCAGGTTTTAATTCTTACTGAGTACTTCGAAATCTTTTGCAAATTTGGAGAAATAAAGTATAAAATACAGCAACAGTTACCAACATATTTACAGTCTGCATAACGCTGGCAGCAAATAGACATTGTTTAACACCTTGTAATTTTTAAACAGGGGGAAGAAAACATCAATCACAAAAAATGAAACAACGAAATTAATCAGCGATTAATTTTAATAGTGACTTTTGCGAGGAAAGTGTAGCTCCGTAATGATGATCTTAGGATCGAAACATGTTGGAGCAATTTTAATGTTTTAATGTGGAATGCTTATGTATGTGCATCAGTTGGTATACTAATTAAATAATTCAATGATATGCATGGCACAACAATAAGGATATTAAATAAATAAATGAAATTGCAGTTTGTAACTGAGGTACCAGTGATGGAAACCTTCAGACATTTTGCAAAGAGTAATTCATCTGCAGTTCATTTTCTTTTAAAATGGCTAGTAATGAAGTAATTAAGTGAGAACCAAACCAAAAGCAGCATTAACTTCCCAAAGTGATAGTGTCAATTATTCTAGTACCCTATAACATTGCATTACAAGAACTGAATGAATTACTGCATTACTTTATAAAACAGAGCAACTATTGAGACAGGATATATAAAGAGCAGACTTTCTATAACACTGCATTACAAGAAGTGAATGAATTACTGCATTACTTTATAAAACAGAGCAAATATTGAGACAGGATATATGGAAAGCAGGCTTTATGACTGCTGCTTGGAACACGGTTGTTCTGACTACACTGGCCAAAACATTCTCCCACGTACTCAGAGTTACTAACGCAATTTCTGTTTTGACATATAGCTGTGAACATGGTGAACAAGCAATGATGGGCAGCCAGTGAAAGGTAGTCACCCTCCAGCTCAGGGGTTGGATATGACACTGTCAATGACTCAACATTAAGAAAAAAGCATTTATTTGTAATTAAATGACTTGTAATGTCTCACATATTGACAGACTCTCTGGCATAAACTAAGTAAACAATGCCAACAAGTTACAATGACTGGCAGCAGCTCCTTATAAAAGCACCACAATTTGGTACCAAGGCAATTCAGCACAATATCAACACATAGTGGTTGCTGGCATCTGTTCCATTACCTGCTCCCTACAATTCTTCTGTAAACAAGGCAGCATTCTATACCTGTACATGAGGTGATACGTGCATCCCACTATTCCCTTTTTATTCCACACTGTATATCACCAAATCAGGAGCTTCCTTTTATCTCAACCTTCCAGATTTCTACTACTGCAATACGACAATGTGCAGAATGTCCAGAAATTTGTTACTGTACACTCCAGATTCCTTGATTAACCTTAAAGACAAGAGTCCTTTTTACAAGACTTTGATAATACATAATTTAGAACAATGGGATTAAATTTGACGATGGTGTGGTTGTCTACAGACTTTATTACGTAATTCCTTGATGGAAATGAGCCTTCAAAAATTTCTACCAAAATATAATTCTAAAGGAATATATGATCACAGGGTAATACATACTCTGTTGCCACACTGCACTCAACTTTCAGTCATATGTTATGCAGAAATTATGCATTGGTCAAAATTATTTCATTGGACATTTCTGTCTAATGTTTATGAAGGAGATGCACAATGGATTCCAAATGGCACAAATTTCCAAACATTCTGTATATTCTTTCCATCAGAAGGGTATTTTAATCAGCAACTGGAATGAGCAGTGAAGATGACAGATTGTTGGTGATGTGATAGCCTCTTATATGATCCAACACATTAATTTTTTATAAGTTACGCAGCATGTATACACTCACCATCTTCTGAAATTGCTGGTCGGAATATGTCATTTCCAGTGGAATGAACATTGGTTAAATCCCAAACACCAATCCCTTCTGCACTTCCAGCAGCCATGGCTGCACCAAGTGCAGTGGTTTCTGTCATCAAGGGCCGCACTAGACAAAACAAAGTGCTTTATATGGACAGGAAAGATACTCTACAAATGATAGGAACTTCCAATACAAGCTAAAACAAGTCAAACTACCAAGGACAGAGCAAGTCAGTTCAATCAATAATGCTTCTAACTTCTATTCGACAGATGCCTAATTCAAATCTTAGCTGAGGCACTGGCCACCCTGCCTAAGGATTTTCATGGGTTTACTCAGTCACTCCAGCAAAATGCCAGAATAGTACCAACATTAAGTTGACCACTTCCTTCCACACTCTCTCCAGTACATTATTCACTCATTACTGAGGCACTTGACACTATACAATTTCAGGTACTTACTGTGTCACTACATGAGCTTGCAACAGGTAAAATACAACCTACAGGGTAGCACAAAATGGTGCTGCTCTACCATAACAATCAGTAACCATGTAACTTCATGGAGTACTGTCATTCAGACACTAATATTCATTCAGCTAGTCAAGAGTTTCCCCACTTTTCATGAAACCAGGAGTTTCATTACTGCATTCACAGGATTCAGCTAGATCCTATCCATACCCTCCTGCCCTGTTGCATAAAGACTCATTCTAATATTATTCTCCCAAGTACGACCAAGCACTCCTAAAATGAGATCACCGTAAAATACATCTCTCATTCTAGACAAAAAAGGAGCGCATGTCAGAAACTGAATAAAATTAATATCTCCCCCCAGCATTTCCTGGGCACCCTTCTCAATCTCTACATAAGAAGCAAGCACAACACTACCACCACAGGCTAATGACATTGGAAAAGTGACACCAGGGCAGGCAGAAATCCTGCAAGTTGGCTGATAATTACTGGGGATTCATAAGCACATCAGCAACTACAAAGTTCAATTTGAAATTTCTACTTCGATATATTGTTTTCATGTCATTAAATTGCTCCAAATGTATTTAAAATTCCCTAAAAATTTACAGGTGATACTCTGTGAAGTGATGTTTAAATTGAGCATTAAACAGTCTATGTGAACCAGCCAATTTGGACGTGTCAAAAATGCACCAGTTGGTCATCCAGAGGTATCATCAGTCTTTCAGAATATGGTCTTCTGGGTTTTGATGTCTTGTAGTCCTGCAGGTGGATACAAACATGAACGAACATGCTGCCATTACCTTAAGGTCAACCCGTTGTTACAAACCCAAAGACTCACAATCTCAGTAGTTAACATTCTGACAACCCAAAAATTTAGATTGTTAACAAGAATATTTCCTTTGTGTTGAATGACAATTAACAGCAGATAATCAATAATGGCAGTACTGATGCACGGTGACATCTCGATCCATAGATTGTGAATGGATCACTGACAGCAAACAATAAATGCAAGAAAATGACAATTTTTGGAAAAGCATTAAACCTATCAGAAAGACTAGGAAACAAGAAATAAGCCCATAAAAATAATAAACCACATAATATTAACATTAAGATGTTGATGGAAATAATTCTCCCTCCCATCCCCTCTCAAAGAAATCTGCAACTGACAACTATTCATCTTAACGTGCATCATTTTCATATCACCTTTTACTGACCGACACGCACAATCCTATGTGTATTAGATCACACATTAATTATTTCTCCACTGCATTTTGGTGTTCACTGACACCATCTTCAGGGAGCCCCATTTAACTGTTAGTTCTACAACACTAATCAAATGATGACAAGCACTTGCTGGCTGCACATTATAAGATCACACTTTTCCACACAGCACGCAGAGCTTTATAGTTGTGCATTACAGCAACAATTAACATGTGATTTAGTATACACATTGGTGCAAAAATGTTGGTCAATAAAAGGTGAGATGACAACTGCTTGGTTTGAAAAACAGCAAAAATTCCACGTTCAAAATCTTCTTTCCATCATGCCCACCAATGCTGTGTGCACATTCGGGAGTTTTTAACAGTTTTGTGAGTACCGTGGATCTCATGAAAATTAATCACTGGTTCAGAGTCACATTAGACTCCCTCTTCTCCCCATTGCTGCTGCCACTCTTGTGAATATCACAGTCTCTCTATGCCATAAATGCAAAGTGTGGCAAGCTCACTGTCAACAGAGGCAGTGTAAATTAAGTCCACATCCCTTACATTTTCTATCCATATCCAGTCCTCATGGAAGGAATCAAGCTTGTAAATCTTATGTTTATTGGACTGTGCATCATCTTGATAGTTGAATAAAGAGAGACCAACTTGATGTCACTTGCTTTATTATTTCATTATTTACTGCTCAACATGTTTCGGATGTTAATACATC
>Ga0123352_10013456_pt1 | contig 12985 bp, 5 predicted proteins | sample TergutLab28metaG_FD_89700 | JGI IMG/M metagenome (GOLD analysis project Ga0123352, IMG submission 89700) | Labiotermes labralis P1 segment gut microbial communities from Petit-Saut dam, French Guiana - Lab288 P1 | ecosystem: Host-associated > Arthropoda: Insects > Digestive system > Gut ... | reverse complement strand
GTTAGAGGCTGGGGTCTCCGCCAAGGCCATGGTGTCGCCGGAAGGACTAGGAAAATGAAAAATTACAGTGACCTCTTCGGGAAACGAACCCTCAGCCTTCCGGCTTATAGCGTAGTGTCTCAATCAACTGCGCCACCGCGTGCACCGTACAATAATAATAGTAACGTAACCTTTTCATATTCTTATCGTAATTGAATTAACATATTATTGATAAAATAAATTATTATTATTATTATTATTACGTAACCTTTTTTCGTGCAATTAGTATGATATACACGTATCTGAAGACGCTTAGACAGTCGGAAGCGTTTGAAGGGGAAAGAAAATAGATTGAATTTTAAATCATAAAAATATTTCTAAAATCAAAATTTCCTATCGCGTATCTACCGACCGTAAGATATATTGACACTATACATCCCTTTAAGTAGTGCCACCTAAAATGTTTTTCTTATATACTGAAAAATATTATTGACACAACGTGACATGAAATTAATTTTCGCGTATTTGTTCGTTGAAAATATTTTCATATATCATTAATGTCTGTTACTGATGCTGAAGAGAACAGAATTTGAGAGTGTCTAAAGTGAATATGAAGTTAGCAAATAGAGAGAATAAACTGTAAATTGGAGCAGCCATTTATTTTTGACACGTACCTTCCAAGGCTTCTAGCCCACATGCAAAGGAGACAAGACGTAAAACACTGTCACCTAATTTACAGGGAAACACGATGTCATCTCTAGTTCCATAACAGAAAACAAGAGAGCAGCACTGAGGAAAACAAAAAAGTTTTCACCACACCGTCATTTTCTTTATGCTTACCAAAGGATGGGGGTTGAGAGGTACAATATCAAAGCAAACACCCCTCTCACTGAGGCTGCCACTTTCAATCACTCTGTGCAGCAAACACATCTCCTTCCTCCTCTAGAAACTCCTCATGACGACAGGCTATTTAAATAGGATTACATCCTCATTCGAACTCCTCGAACAATATTTGTACACTAGATACAACGTGGGAAAGTCTACACGTATTACAGTTTACAATGTAACACAGAGGTTTAATGCATTCTGCATGTAAATGCAAATTACAAAATGTATGTTGTGCCTTTTGAAAGCACAATTACCTAAGCAGAAATAGCGAATGTATACGAAGAGAACATTATCACAGGTAACAGTATTAGGTGGAAGAGGGCAGTATAAAGCAAAAGTGTTAATAGTTACATTTACTCATACGTTGGTTAAGCGCTCAGCTTTCATAATGTGATAACGCAATGAAAGGTGTTGTTATATAGGGATGTGTACAATCACCAGCGACGTGCAACACATCAAGAAAAACATAGAACACAGTTATGAACTTGCTATTTAACCAAGAGCTTCAAAGATGCAAATGCTTGCATCGCTGCTTTACTCAAAGTTTGGAAGGAACTAGTCGTTTCTTCTTATAATAAAACCAACTAGATACACCAAATTCTTAACCCTGATCCTGCTCGCAAGCTGTCAGCAAGCCTGTATGACATATACCATTGCTGTGTGTACAGTGAAAAACTCCTGATGATGAGGGACAGAGGAACTGTCTGTAACATGTAGAGTTTTATTCAAAAAATAAATTTGAGAAGCTTTAGTTTCCTGTGACCGTGCATCATGAGCAAAGTGTGAAGAGAGAGAAAACCAACAAGATGCAACAATCAGATGTTTATTATCAACTTCTGTCTCAACATGTTTCGGGCATCGTTATGCCCATCTTCAGGAGAATAAAGACCGTGTGTTACTGCATGCGGTGTGCTGCGCTGGTTCTGCTGGATGTGGTTGATAGCGGTTGTGGGGCGCTGCGTTGTAGGGTGTGAGCAGTGCTGGATGTGGTTGGTAGCGGTTGTGGGGCGCAGCGCCCCACAACCGCTACCAACCACATCCAGCAGAATCAGCGCAGCACACCACATGCAGTAACACACGGTCTTTGTTCTCCTGAAGATGGGCATAATTATTCCCGAAACATGTTGAGACAATGTTGATAATAAACATCTAATTGTTGCATCTTTTTGGTTTTCTCTCTCTTCACAAATGTGAGAAATTAGTGCATCTGGTTGGTTTTAATATAAGAATTTTTCACGATGCACGGTCACCTGAACGTCAAATTAGTCGTTCCTTAATCAAATCAAACGGAATTGATGGTATTATTAGCTACATGCTTCATTTCTCCATTACATTTTCGGACATGTGTATTGCCTCCATCTTCAGGTTACGACCTTGCTGATAGAGACTGAACTCACCACTAAATTTAGCCATTTTTCATACCACATCACTGTTCCTAACATAGCAGTCAATAATACTAATTTTTACTGGTGCAAAAACTTCGTGCATTGACGTATTGTATGAAGTTTAAGACGTTATCATTCTGCAAAAACTACTGAAATTACAATCTTTGTTAGAATAGCAGAAAAACTGACATAATTTTTAAGGCGAGAAACCTGATAGGTTAAGACCATTTTGTGATATACAGCCTTCAGCAAGGGAAGAATATGACGACATGTCTTAAAACCTGGTTCAGGTTATAAACCAGTGGCGGATTCGGAGGAATATTCAAGTAGGTTTTCAGTTTAAGGAATGGCTTGATTGGTTAGCTTAGCCACTCATACCTTCTGAAGATGGGCTGAGTAGACTTTTATCTCAGAGAGTACATTGTATGGCTATATACTCCGCAGAAAGCATTTGATCCCTGTCAGTTGAGACCTTTATTTCTTTATCATCTCCTCGAGGCCAACTTAGGGACCACTGTAACATTTTATCCCATGGTATTGGAATTTATCTCACGCCAGTGAATCGGGCAGAACAATGAAGCTTAAAGGACATACTTGCCTAGAGCAGAGATTTAGGATACTGCCGGAAACACAGTAAGATTGCGTAACTTGTTGGTTAGACAAGCAGAAGGAAAGATATACCTTAGCCGTAAGAATAACAGAACTTTAATTCGTTTTAAATTAAGGTTATTAGTAAAATGTCTTCATATAATAATGATAAAGCAAATTGGACACTATATTTATGTAATCTAGAAGGTGCACAGGGCGAACCTGTAACAAGAGGTCAGACGGGTTTTTTTACGCATTTCCTGAAAATGCAGGAAGAAGAAAATGTCAGTACCTGTTGACGTAATGTCATAGTCCAATAGTGGTTTATTTTTTGTTGCAATCAAAGCAATTATGCTGCCGCCTCCTAATAGGTTTAATAACTTACTTAAGGCATGTTACTGTTTTGTAGTAGGAGTGGCCCACAACTTTTTCTGTGGCAGTAATAAAAAATTACGGATTTCTCTGTAGCAGAAATGAGGCACTGTCCGTTTTAGAATAACTGACGTACATTATTAAAGGTAAAGTATTCCCGTTACAGGCCTGGAGTGGCCCAGAGGATTCCAGGAAGTTAAGGTTCCTAGATTTCATTACAACGGCACAGGATGGTGGTAAGTTTGTCAACCTTACACACCGGCCGCCTTTACTCCCAGGAAATGCTTCTGGTACTCATTTCTGTTAGAGGCTGAGTCGACCCCAGGGCCATAGTGCGATCGGAAGGATTTTACGTCAATGAAAAATTCCAAATGACACCAGCTGGGATCGAAAGAGCGACCTTACGATTTGTAGCACAGTACCTTAACCACTGAGCTACCGCCGTCCCCCTACATTATTAACCACTGAGCTACCGCCGTCCCCCTACATTATTAACCACTGTGCTACAAAGTTGCGAAAAGCGTCTATTAGCTTTGTCATATCTGTCCGTCTGTCAATCCGTCTCTCTTCGTGAAATAATCCGGTTTCTACTGCACGGATTTTCATGAAATTTTGTGAAAATCTGTTGAAGAAATTCAAGTTTCATTGAAATCTGACAAGAATAAGGGGCCCTTTACATAAATACGTATACATTTGTGGTAGTGCATCGATGAATTGTTCTCAGAATAAGAAATATTTCAAACAAAGTTTGTAAGGAAAATCAAAACACTTTTATGTTCAAAATACATTTTTTTGGAAAATGTGCCGTTTATGAGATAATTTGGAATAACATGGTACCACCAGACAGATCACGGATGACAATATAATAAGGTGCACGTGTACTGAAACTGGATAAATATGGGTACAGACAGACACTCGGAATAAGTAATTCTTATTCCTTTTCCACTTCAAACATGGTTACACGAAGGCGCCTTGCAGTTCATACACACATTACCTGCCTTGTACGTTACTCCTTGTGATGGGCGGGTGTCAGGATATGACGTTACTGCATGTGGCAGGTGTCGCCGAAACGTAAGTTTAGCGAACTAAGGTCACTCAGTGTACTGGACATACGATAGCACGATGACGTAGTGACTGCAAGTTGAATAGAAGATAATAAAACATTACTGATAAAACTGTATGCGGAATGTAAAGAGGTGATCAGTGAAAGAAGGTTCGTTCTGCTTCTGCGAAAACACGCAGAGATAAAAGTCTGTAACGCCAACAGCTTCATCGATTCGAAATCTGAAGTCGAAAAGATACAAAACTGTGTTGTTCAAGGTCAGTTGCCTTTTCGTGGGGACTGATAAAATGGAAGGAATATTGTTGTGGGATGCCGTAACATTGAGAAATGTGCAAGAAATATTAAAAGAAAACAGAATTGTCAAGTCTTCGTGATAAATTTGTTACAGTTTTTTATTTGTAATAACCGTGCTCTGTTTGGGACATTTGGAAATGTTTACGTAATATGTAGAATAATCATCCTGTCTAATATAGCCTTCATTTATTCATTTTATTGGGCCGGGTAGCTCATACGGTATAGCGACTGGCTACAGGCTGGACGGTCCGGTGGTCGAATCCCGATAGGGCGCGAGATTTTCCGCACTTGTCCAGACTGTCCCTGGGGCCCACCCATCCTCCTGTACAATGGGTACTGGGTCTTTCCCGGGGTAAAGAGCGGCCGGGGCATGACGCTGACCCCTCACCCCTTCTAGTACTGTGGTCAAGAAAGAGTAGAGCTATACCTCTACTCCCCCTATGGGCCGTAAGGCCTGTACAGACCCTCAGTGCCTGTACAGTACAGCTATACCTCTACTCCGCCTATGGGCCGTACGGCCTGTACAGACCTTCAGTGCCTATACAAGGGTGCACTTTACCTTACTTATTTTACTTTTATTTATTTTTGTTTAAATTAGAACAAAGTATTTTTTATATCCCCTTAAGTTCGACATGGTTTTATTGTGCATTTTCATAACGTACTTACGTACATGAATTTTATATTTATGGTTCCGTGCATCACTGATCTATTATAATAATTGTCCAACGAGATGCAGCACAAAGCAGTCTATTTATTATTCTGCAAGTTCACACATGTTTCGGGTGTCAACCACACCCATCATCAGGAATACACAAAACTGTAACTACAGTCTCCGGTACTGTGCAGTTGACTACCTCCAACGTGACCAAGCTACCTTGGCCACGTTGGAGGGAGGTAGTTGCACAAAAGAATAGGACCAGTATCGGAGGCTGTAGTTACAGTTTTGTGTAATCCTGATGATGGGCGTGGTTGACACCCGAAACATGTAGAGTGAACTTTCAGAATAATAAATAGACTGCTTTATGTTGCATCTCGTTGGACAGTTATTAATATAGCACTTGCCCACATATTTTCCAGGTGGAATTGTCTTTCATTTTTTTTTGTCAGAAAGTTTGTAGTCAGCAACCCAACACACATTTCCTGTCACGGCAGTCAGTCTTCGAAATAAATGTATAAATGAAATTATCATGCGGCCTCATTTCTTATCTCGAGAAAAATGGGTTTTGTTTAAATTAAATTTGATGTTGCAGATAGAAGATATAACAGGCTACACACTTACTAAAGTGAAGGCCATTCCATCTTTAGGCCAAAATAGTGAATTTGGTTTGTTTGACTTCAAATGTTTTATTCTCATTGTGGAAGAAATATGATCCACGGAAAGTCCCTAACTGTTAACCATTCGACAAGGCATAACACTTTACAATATTGAATGGTTACCAACGTTGTTTTAGACTGTCTTATATAAATGCGGTTTACGTTAGAATTGTCCTACATCCACATAAAAGAGGATCTTTCCACTTATCGATCACCAAAAGAGGCAAAGTTCAACCTAGAATAGGCCACGAAGGATCAAAGGGATGTCATCGAAAAATAATTTACAAAAAGGACACATAAATAGTAACAATTTTATTACATGAAATTCCATCTGAAAATTTCTCTGCAAATGTTTCTTTAAAACTCACGATTTTTTAATTTAGTGGAAGACTGTGTTGCAGTATTTTTAGCATGGGTTAATTTTTTTCAGAGTTTCGAAGCAGAAATATTCTCAGAGTGTCCGAAGTCAAAATGTTAAACTTTATATCTTTTCTTTTGACATAAAAAATTCTACTCTAATTTTGAAATGTTATACTACCTACAAGCTACTATATATATATATATATATTTATTTATTTATATTAATTTTTTTATTTCTATAAGATACTCAAAAGCTTTAAGAAACATTAAACAGAAAAACCCCTGACATCTAAATATAACTAAATAATATATACCACCAGATGAAAATTTTAAGTAGAAATAGGGGGAATTTGTGGACAGAAAGATTATGTATAATATCAAAATAACACTTAGAATATTTTAAATTTACTGCGTAATTTTTTCTAAGTGTTACGCAGATATGGCAGACACATGACTGATATTTATTTAGTCACATCCAATACAGTAAAATCTCTCCTGTTTCTTTGCTGCTTTCATTAAAATTTCGCATGAATTAGACAATGATACGAACTGCGCTCTTCTGAGTCATTACACAGCCAGCAGTGGCAATTCCTTACCATTGTTTCGGGACAACCTATCGGTCCCATCATCAAGGGTCAAGAACGTAAGCTTGGCTCATTGTATTCCTGACCGTTTCAATGGGACCAAAGGGTTGTCCTAAAACGTCGTTAAGAGATTACCACTATTAGCTGCGTAACAGCCCAGAAGAGCGCGATCTCGTGTATTTAGCAACGGAAGCCTGAAATCATGCATAGACAGTGATGTATTTATTAACATCTAAAACTATTTTGACTTAAAACTATCCAGGTCGAGTACGTATTCCTTGAAAGCGAAGCTCACATGTTTCTCAATACGGAGGCTTGTTTTCACTCCCAGTCCAGTCCATATGGGACTCATGGGAGGTAAAGGGTCACTAGGAGTTTATTTGAGTAACACACCAACAAATGCACGTATATATATATTCTTTAATAATCTAAAATTTACATTAAAACACTTAAAACGCTTCTACATATTTCGATCATACGATCATCCTCAGGGAGCATACTTTGTTCCTTGCTACAGTTACAGTTTAAAACACTCAGTGATTTACATCGTTGTATTAATTTGGTAAATCACTGAGTGTTTTAAACTGTAACTGTAGCAAGGAACAAAGTATGCTCCCTGAGGATGATCGTATGATCGAAATATGTAGGAGCGTTTTAAGTGTTTTAATGTAATTTTAGATTATTAAGGACTATATATGTGCATTTGTTGGCGTGTCACTTAAATAAACTACAAAATGCACGGTGCAACGATAAAGATTGTCACGAGGAGATTCTATTCTACGAGCAGGTACAGCAGTTCTCCAGGTAAGTATCATTCAGTCCATGCTACATGTCCATTATTCCACCTACCAAGGATGCTATATAAACATAACAAATGTCAGCACACTTAAACAACATCCCTAAACACTATAAACGAAGAAGAAGAATTCATTGCCGCTGATGTCTGTTCGTCCGGCCTTCACATTTTAAGCAATTTATGAGACAATAAATATTTTGCCTTCATGAATTAAATTCTAGAGACAAATACAGAGAAAATGCACCAGAACTGTAAGGTATGTTTTTATTTCTCGGTTTTAGAGTATAATATTGGAATAGAATAAGTTGAGATTAGTGTTTTTTTGGGTTTTTATGCGGAATTTGTGCCATGAATTGTAATACTGGAAAAGATGTGATTGGTAAAGCGATACACATAAATAAACGACTTTTTTTAAAAAAACTATTTAGCTGACGTAAGAATGAGACTTATAAAATGAAATTTCTTGCAAGTCTCTTTTATAGAAATGTAACAAAATATATGCATGAATTTGTATAACATAAAGCCAAATTCTTTTATTCTAATAAGATCCTGGTTATGTTCTGATCAATATGGCCAAAAATCTGATTTGTTGAACGTTATTCACCAAAAGTTTCCAATTTTGAATTTTGAGATAATTCGCTCTGATTCTAGGTCTTTCTGACTGGAATACCTTACTACTATACAAGATATTTGTTAATGGTTTAGAAAGTTTCATGACCAAATTAATTAATTAACAATAGTACTATTATTGTAGCATCCATATAGAGGTCCGCAACAATATAGTAACTTGAAGATTATTAATTTACTTGATTATCGTCTTTTTAAAGTTTACTTATAAATAAGAATCTCATCGTACGTTATTTTAAATCTTACTGTAAACGAAATGGAGTCCCATTGAGTGCTCATTTTATTGTAGCTTAAATATGCTCTCTATTGGGCTGAAGATGACCGTTTACGGTCGAAACATGTTGCCATAATGTGACCCGAGTGTATATATTATATCACTTTACTGGTATATTTTTGTGTACTGACGGTATAAAATACATTATACAAATTCGTTTCTACACAACGGGATGGCCACTGTCAGATTCGGAGAAGTAGGAGATGAGAATGTCTAGGTGAAGTTGTCTGGTAACGTGAAAAGGAAAATGTATCTCTCATGTCAGATAGAGGGTGTTCTTATCGTCTGGCGATAGTGCAAACTTGCGCAATAACTACATAGAACATGCATCGTATATTACACAGGGGTATTTCTTATCACTGGAACCATAACAGGAACTGGCTTACGTTATCGGCTTATCTGTATTTATTTTACTCAGACCCTCTCCTTGAGCTCCGGCATGTGCATTCGTGACGCAAACTAATTTGACCCCTGCTCAACAACTTATGGTTGAAAAAGAAAAGTGCAGAAATAATGCAAACAAAGTGGGTTTATTCTAATATTTATAATATCGATTGCAGTTAAAATGTAAATCCTTAAAAAATTACAGTGACGACATACAGGGGTACAAAAACAAGGGCACCAGTTTGCGCGAGCGACTGAAAATTTAACGATGACGTCTGAAAATTGTTTGTCATCATTACCGAACTTGTTACTTGTCACCCTTCTGGCGCCTAGTATTTAAAGGTGAGTCCTAGGTTTATGGGTAATCTGTTCACCTCTGAACGCGTGTACGAATACAGTGAATGTATTTGACATTTCCTGCTACGAATTGTTTGCAAAATCTAAATACAAATGATTATTTTATACACACTATATCAAAAATCTCTGCTTTTTATTCGATACGCAACCACGATGGTCTCGTTTAAAAATGTTAAAATAATTAAAACCCTATTTATTTGATTAATGAATACCACGTGGTGTTATTTTTGGAATTAACTTAAGAACAAAATTTAAATCACTTATTTTATACGATAATAAATTTCATTTTGAAATAAAAGTTACCCGAAATTTAAAAAAAAATTAGTATAATAATTTAACGAAAATCGATAGAGGGTTGGATCATACTTTCCTGTTGAACTTTACGTGTATTTAAAATGATTTTAGCCTTAAAATAAAATATAAACCAGTTAATCTTTTCTTATTTCTTCTTTACTACATAATCGTGGTTTTTCTTCTTTATTGTTTTAAGATTCTTCCACGTAGTTGTTTTGAGAGAATGAGAAATATTATTACAGAATAGTAAACTAAGTTAACAGACATTTTATTTAAAAACTCCTACATATTACGGTACCATCCGTGACTACTTTCTTTAGGCTTATCTTACTATCAGATTCTCTATCCAAAATTCAGTGGAAAATATTGAAAATTAGTACAAAATTCATTACAATTATGTCATAGATTGTACTAAACTTATTATGTTTCATCGTAAAATTAAAAATGAATTTGAAAATGACTTGAATATTTTTGTGAGAACAGAATAATATTTGTGTATTTATGGGCTCCTGCGGGCGGCAGCACGCAGTAATTAACACGGATATTAAAACTCTTTGACAAACGTGGAGATACTGACATCTGCCTGAGGGTTGGTGTTGAACCCAGGACAGGTAGTTAGTTTCGACGTGTCATGTTGGGACAAGCCAAGGACTTGGCACGATGAATCACACGTTCGGAGCATCCATCAGAGAGGAAGTTAGCCCCGGGGTGTCGATATTGGTTCATGGTCGATGACTACTGGATAGATGGCCCCTGCGTGACCCATAATGGCTAATGTAATGGGGTGAAGTTGGAGAAGGGGTGGAGGAGGCGTGGCTTGATGGTTAGATCGTGATGATGGCGTTAGAAAAGAAAATATGCAATTGCTCCAGGATCTAAGTTTGAATAAACTACGGAATATCTGGTCACCTTTTGTGCACGACGGAGTAAAATGTGTAAGAGAGTATTTGAGACTTTAATTGAATAAAAAATCATTCTTTTAAGATAAATATTTATTCTAACGGGTACCGCAGTTGCACAGTGGCTAAGATGCTGTGCTTCAAATTGGAAGGTCGCTGGTTCCATCCCAACTGTTGTCATTGGAATTTTTTATTGACATAAAATCCTTCCAATCGCACTATGGTTCTGGTGTCGACTCAGCCTCTAACAGAAATGAGTACCAGAAGCACTTCCTGGAGGTAAAGACCATCCTGTGCCGTTGTCAAGAAATCTGGGAACCTTAATTTCCTGGAAACCTCTGGGTCACTCCAGGCCTGTAATGGGAATGATTTACCTTTTATTTATTCTAACATTTCCAGAAATTCGAGCAAAATTATTAGAGATACTCATAGAATAGGGTAACATGTTACTGAGTGTCATTGTACCAAGAACACAAAACTGCTCCAGCTACTGTGTTAAGGACACAACTCGGTCTAATAATTATAGCCAGCATTATGTAGCGTAGTTTTGGGCAAATCTGCTCCACTCAGAAAATTTTAAACAATTCTTTTGTACAATTGTGTGTTTCATGATGATGGGTCAGTAAGGGACGAAACATGTAGCAGTTGGTGTGTTGTAATGCTATTGTGATTTTAATAAAACTGTTTAACTTGTTTGTTTTGAATTGTAAAATTTTAAATACAATGCGCTCGATGGAGAATTCGAACTACTGAGTTGTGTACAGGAAGTGACGCTTTGAAGATATGAGGAGCAAAAAGAGCAGGCAGCTGATTATTTTGATTTACATAACTTAGTTGCACCATAAAGTGACCGGGTGTGAACAGGAATAGAGTCGCATTTGACCACACGAGTTTATCGATATGTCTTGAAAGGAAAATTCAATTTACAACTTTTATCTGTAAACAAATATCGTGTTTTAAAGCATTTGTTAACCGTTAAAAACTGTTACTAATGTTGTAAAATAACCTTCATTGTAAAAGCTTAGAGAAGAAAACAACTAGGTGTTACTGAATGCTTTATTGCACTTATAATCTGCTCAAAATATTTCGGGCACTTATATGCCCATCATCAGCAGCTCGAGACTATACTTGTGTTATTACCGCATGTGGTGTGTAATGCCTTGGTTGCTGGTGGTCGGCTGTCAGGTGTAGGGCAGCGGGCTATGTGTCTGGGATGAGGGAAATTGTGCGACTGACTGATTATAAGTGCAATAAAGCATTCAGTAGCGTCTAGTTGATTTTCTTCTCTACGCTTTTACAACGATGCACGGACAACATAAATCAAACTCTTCATTCACCTTCAGAGGACGTGCATCGTGATATATTCTTATAATAAAACCAAAGAGATGCACTAATATCTCAAATTTATTTTTCGAATAGAATTCTACATGTTTCGGACAGTTCCTCTGTCCATAATCAGGAGTCTAGCACTGTATACACAGCAATAGGTATATGTCATACAGTACTAGACTCCTGATGATGGACAGAAAACCTGGCCGAAACATGTGGAGTTCTATTCCAAAGATAAATTTGAGAAATTATTGCATCTCTTTGGTTTTATTATAAGAATACTTCTTTATTGTGAGAGTCAAAGAATCTCTCACAAATATTGTGGTTATAAAAGGATTTTTCAATTAAACGTGATTCAAGTCTTACGCCGCGGTGTAAAGAAGGCCTTCGTTCTGTTGGGATGTTAAGCAGCCTTGATTCTTATTTGCCTACTGACATTTCAAGTTAGCCTATCGGTATCATCTTCCAGGGTCAAGCAGTACAAAAATTCTTATCTGTTTAGAGTGTGATAGGTCGTGTTTAACATGCAGGAAAATTGGCGTTTTCTTTATTTTGTCTGTGGATCATTTTTGTGACCTACGTATGTTTTGAAGAATTCCGATCTGATTTGTGATTTTTTCGGATTAAAAAAAAACGATGGGGAACCTGCTGGCGTCAAGTGTGCATTTTCTTCTGTCATAAAATTTTTCAACGGACGTTTTGGTCCTGAGGGTAATACTTCTCCTTTGTTTTTGGTAATTCCTAGGTACTATTGTCGTTCTAAGTCTACGAGGTGTGGCAATAAATAAACCGGATTCATGCTCTAACTCTTTATTGAAAAAAAATCAGACAATCGAAAATTATCCCCTTCAATGTAGTCCCCTCCCCGATCCCTACAACGCTCCATGCGAATTTTCCACTGTTGGAAGCAGTGCTGCAGGTAATCGTGTTAAGCTCTTCAAGAATTGCGTCGCTTTTGTTTTCACTGCATCCACGGACTCGAACCTAGTTCCTTTGAGCGCAGACTTGATTTTCGGGAAGAGAAAAAAGTCGCACGGTGCTAGGTCCGGAGAGTACGGTGGATGTTCCATCACTCGAATGTTGTTTTTCGCCAAATACCTCTTCACAGATAGCGCGTTGTGTGCTGGCGCGTTGTCGTGATGAAGAATCCATGAGGCATTCTTCCACATGTCTGGTCTCCTTCGTCGCACACGTTCAC
>Ga0123352_10013451_pt1 | contig 12988 bp, 10 predicted proteins | sample TergutLab28metaG_FD_89700 | JGI IMG/M metagenome (GOLD analysis project Ga0123352, IMG submission 89700) | Labiotermes labralis P1 segment gut microbial communities from Petit-Saut dam, French Guiana - Lab288 P1 | ecosystem: Host-associated > Arthropoda: Insects > Digestive system > Gut ... | reverse complement strand
TTAAGCGGCTGCCCGAGATTGTAATGCGGTGCTAAACTTTTTCAATGCCCCTTGAGGGGTTAAGCCTGTAATATGCCCTTCCAGGGCTTGTGCATACCACTAGTTTACTAGTGGTTTTGATTTCGCAATATGACTAACCATCAAAACAGTGTTTTTTATTTGAGAGGCAAGAAATGCCAGGCTCAATTACAGAGGTATATCAAGCAAAGCCAAAGCGGCGGTTAGTGCGTCCCCAATCACCCAGATGTCCGGGGCTAGGCCAACCCCCTCGCGCCAAGTGCCCTCCGGGTGTACCAGCATATGCCGCCCCATTATTACCGGCATACCGGAACTCGGCAGGTAAAGCGCACGGCTGTAGCTTGTCAAAAGCGAGCCGGATGTGTTTTGACCGATGACTAAAGTGTTCTCAATGTTGGTAAACTGGTCTGCAAAAGTCTCACCGGCAGACCTTGTAAACCGATCGATTAACACAATAACCAGCTGGTCGTTTGCAACCACACGATCCCTAGCCCCCGGGGGCGTAAAAAAGATGTTGTCCGCGATCGGCTCTCTTTGCAGGTAGCGCTCAGTGAGTTCGGGCGGGTAGGTAAAGTAAAACCCGGTGCGGTCGGTAAGGCCGCGATACCAGCTGTCCGGACGAGATACCCCCGGTGGTATTTCAATGCGTGTATCCAAAATGCTCAACCAGTTAAAGTTGGTGGGGACATATTCGCCCAGCAGACGGTAGAGCCAAGTGTAGCTAAGAGCCGAAGCACCGCCCTCGTTTGAGCGAAGATCCAAGATGAAAACCGGCGTGTCTCGCAAGTAATCGGCATGCGCGAGCAACCCTAGCGCCGTTTGATGGCCGTGGGTGTAGTGGTTAAAGGAGTTGGCCATCCATCGAACGTCGAGGATAGGTATCCCGCCCTGGTGGCGAAGCGAACTGCTCGCGCCTCTGGGATGCGTGCGCTCGTAGTGGGTCGGCGTTAAGTTCACCCTTTGCACACCATGCTCAAATGTTATATATAGGCTGTAGCGGTCCCCTTCCCGAGCTGGGCGCATGACAATGGGTAGATAGTAAACGTCACCATGCTCATCCATAGTCAGGCGAAAAAGCTGGTCAATTTCGTATCCCCGTACACTGGTGACGTAGATACCGGTCTCTCGCCTATATAGTCCACGCTCGCTTCGGTCAAAAGGGGTGTTCCAAATAAAGGTGTGGTGTGGGTCGTTAAAGGTTCCGTCGCCGGAATAACCGTCTATGACAAAGTGGTTGTCGAAAATCACCTCGCCCAACCGCTCTCTGGCTAGTTCAACAAAGCTACAGGTCGGCCAGCTTTGTTGTCCAGCTATCTCTTCAAGCAGCTCGTCCAGTAAAGGCAGAAAGACGTCATCCCCGCCAAAGTAGTGGTAACCCGCATACAGTTGCCGCAAGAGTGCGAACAAAACTTTCGCGTCACCTTCGGCCTCTTCCCTAGAAAGCTCATTTCGGCGCTGGTCGCCAAACAGTTCGGCTGTGTTTAGGGTTATGGGCTCGCGCTCGTCCAGCCAACTGTGGATGCGCTCCATGTCCGGTTCGTGTACAATTTTGCGGCGCTGGTTTGCAATGACGAGCAGATTCTCCAGCGTTAGTTCACCCGGCGGAAAGAAGATCGGTTCCGGCCTAACAACCTCGACACCTTGGCCTTCTTGCGGATAGCCATCTTCATCCCTGTCGCTGTATGGCAGCGGGTAATCACCGTACTCTTCGTGGTCGACGTACGCGTCACTTTCCGGAAGATGGATGGTACAGGCGGCTAATAGTGCGATTGCCATCAACAAAAAACTGATTTTTTTCACTCAAACATAGCGCAACATGCCCCGCAAACAGATAGGCAGAAAGCGCGTTCTCCTCTCTATGGATTCGCAACTGTTTTCGTTAGGGAAATGCGATGATGCTCTAAGTTTAACAGATATTCCGGTGCCTTACAAGGGCTATCAACATTTGCATGAAATGGCAACAGTGGCCATTTAGGGGGATTATCTTCGGTGCCGCAACAGCGGTATGCCTATCCGTAGCGGCGTGCGGTTATGTGCCGGTATTGGCAATTGAATTTTTTGCTATTGACAATCCTGTATTGCTATGTTATTATGAGCGTCAAATAATGATAAGAGGTATGCTGATGTCGGTCGCTCAATAGGTAACGTTGTACGCAAGCAATTGTGGGGGATATCCCTGCTTATTTTGTGTACCTGAATGCCTGTTGAATGACTTGAGAAGTGTTTTAGCAGCACCTCTTTTGTTCATTTTATTGCGCAGTGGGTAACTGCGCTTTTTTGTATTTCTAGGCGTTCGGGTGTGAAAGGATTTGATACCAATGAACCATCACCATCTCGCACTCGAGTTTAATCTCATCATCGATAAGCTCAAAGAACACGCACTATCTCAAAATGCTAAAGACAAGCTCGACGCGCTAACCCCGTATTTACGTGAGGACATCTGCGTGCATAAAATGGCGGAAACTACTTCCGCCAGAAATCTGTTAGATACTGTAGGTACACCGCCGCTGCCGATTATGGACAGCTTAGACGAAATTGTTACGCTGGCGGAAGCGGGCAGTATGCTTATCCCGGAGCAGCTTGAAAGCGCAGCACGATTCGCGCGATCATGCAAGCGCGTTGTGGCATACTTGTCTAAGGGCCAGTCCACAGGAGAAGTCGTTGCCCTATACGGTCAAAGCATCGAAAACTTGGCTGACCTTGCGGCAGAAATCGAACAGTGTGTCGACGGCGAAGTGTTGCGCGACGATGCCAGCTCTGCCTTGCGAAATATCCGCCGCAAAAAAGAGCATCTAGAAGCGCAGATAAAAGAAAAGCTGAACCACATCTTGAAAAGCCGTAAAGAGTATCTGGCGGATGGATATATCACCACCCGGCAGGGGCGGTATGTTCTGCCTGTGCAGCGGAAGTTTGGGGCGCAGTTTGGCGGCACAGTTGTCGAGGTTTCGGGCAAGGGCTCTACCGTATTTATGGAGCCGACCGCCATTTCAAAATTACAGGCAGAGCTAACCGTGCTGAACATTGAGGAAGATGCTGAAGTGCAGCGCATCTTGTATACGCTCACCGCAACGGTCGCTGAGCACGCACCCATGATACGCCGCAACATGGAAGCGATGGAGATTTTGGACGTACTGTTTGCCAAGGCAAAACTAAGCGCCGCTATGAAAGCAATCCCGGTGGAAATAGGCGGAGAGCGCAGACTTTGCATAAAACAAGGCCGCCACCCTTTGCTGAGCGCAGACTGCTGCACCCCGCTTGACTTCGAAATGGACGAAAACACAAGCGGCGTGATTATTACCGGGCCGAATACCGGCGGCAAGACGGTTGCCGTAAAAACAGTTGGGTTGCTTTCCCTCATGGCGCAGTGCGGGCTACACATTCCCTGTGAAAGCGGCAGCTATATCGCTATGCAAGATAGTTACTGGTGTGATGTTGGGGACAGTCAAGATATTTCACAAAACCTGTCTACTTTTTCCGGGCACATGACGAATATCATCAACATTTTGGAACGTGCTAGTCGTGACAGCCTTGTACTGTTTGATGAGCTTGGCAGCGGTACAGACCCAACCGAAGGTATGGGAATTGCTGTGGCGGTGCTAGAAGAACTTCGACATCGCGGTTGTATGTTCCTGGTTACAACGCATTATGCGCAAGTAAAGACTTATGCAGAAAAATCTGACGGCGTGAAAACCGCGCGGATGGCTTTTGATCGTGAGAATCTCCGGCCGCTCTATAAGCTGGAAATGGGAATCTCGGGAGAAAGCTGTGCACTTCATATAGCCCAGCGGCTTGGCTTTGCTCCCCATCTTTTGGAGCGCGCGCACTTTGAGGTGTACGGCGGTGAGACTAGCGAAACTGCATCCAAGCAGGTCGCAATGAAAGCGCCTAAGAGCCAACTCCTGCGCGCACAGATCGAAAAAGCTGTCGAGAATCTTGCGGATAAGTTTAGCATGGGCGACAGTGTGACTGTTATTGCAACAGGGGAAACCGGCATTGTATATCGACCAACAAACGATGCGGGAGATGTTATTGTACAGGTGAAAGGAGTAAAGCAAACCATAAAGCACAGTCGGGTTAGGCTCAAAGTACCTGCCGCAGAACTATATCCCCCAGGCTACGATTTCTCTATTATATTTGATACTGTGGAAAACAGAAAGGCTCGCCATGATATGGGAAGAAAGCACGACCCCACGCTTACCATAACCTACGACAAAGACGATCGCAGGAAATGAGTGTTGTCAGCGACTACCTCTCTAACTGTGGCGGCAAAAAACAAATGCCACTTGATTACCCCCTACCATAAAACGACAGGAAAAAAGCCTGTAAAATCAATAAATGTGGAAGGCAGTAAGAGATGCGGCCCAGAACCTGACGGCCCACCACGAAGAGTTATGGAAAGTGGCTCTCAGGGGGCATCAATAGAAAAAGCATCAAGCCCGCGACTTTTTATGTCGTGGGCTTGACATATTAAACCAAGTTACACACCCCAGTATTGTAGAGCAATCATTTGACCTTGGTCTATTTTGGCCCACTGCTCTTTTTCTGTCAGTTCGTTACCGTTGTCGCAAGAAGCAAATCCACACTGATGCGAAAGCAGCAGTCGATCTTTATCTATAATCCTGGCGGCTTCATCGAGCAGGCGCAGTGTGCGCGTCTCATCATCCAACCCATTTGTTTTGCTGGAAAGCAGACCAAGCACAATCTCTCCATCTCTGCCGGCAAAGGCCTTTAGTGCATCCAACGAACCGCCGCGGTCATCGTCCCACTCAAGGAAAAAGCGGTCATACCTTTGTTGCTTGAAAAAAAGCTCAGCTATCTTTTCATACGAACCGGCACCCATATTCCGCGATCTGTAATTCCCGCGGCAGTTGTGTGTCCAAACTCTCAGCCCTTTAGCTTTAGCGTAGTCGATAACTGAGTTGTTAAGCTCAATAAACTCGTAGGCAAACTCCACGCCTTTCACCTCACCTTCGCCGGTAAAAGGCGAATTGGGGTTATCATCGGCAAAAAGCTCCCAAAGGCAGTCATCCAGCTGCAAAATTTCCCCACCGGCAAGCAAAAAGTCATCGACAAATTCTTTATATGCTTTGAGCAAGTCATCCTTCAAGGCTTGCTGTGTAGTGTATATGTGGTCGTTATATTTGCCGATACTCTTAGAAAGCGTTATCTCGCCGTACATATGAGATATCGAAGGTATACAAAGCTTGGTAGGGTGACCACCGGCATAGTTTTTCATTTTCTTGAAAATAGATATCAGGTGGTGGTTTTTGCCGCTGATTGGTGCGACAATATCTATGCCGATGTCTTTGCGGGTTTCATACTCACTCTTTCCGTCATGGTCGCGGAATATGTAGCCACCGGAAGCTATCCGCCTTGTTATGCCTGCAAGTCCCCAGTAAAAATCCAAGTGCCAGAGCGACTTCGAAAACTCCCCATCAGATATAACGGTAAGCCCATGTTCTACCTGCTGTTTGATGACATTTCGAATAGCGGCGTCTTCACAGGCCTCATAGCCTTCAAAGTCTGCGTAAAACGGATACTTTATATCATCACGGCTTTCTATCTTGCGCTTGTACTCAAGCAGGTCTGCGGGGCGCAATAGGCTGCCTACGATCTGAAATTTCTTGCTCATGAATATCCTCCTCATAAATGCTTGATACGCATATTATGACATAAAAGAGGGCTTATAGGGTAACCTGAATATTTTATGGCTGGACATAGATTTTACCTATTGCCCGCTCATGTGAACGCCGTACTCGACAACTACGGTCTTTAGTTCCTCAAGATACATAGCTGCCTGTTCAGTTAGTTGTATTGAGCTGTGCGCAATCCATCCTACTTCTATTGAATCGTCTACCCCAAGCGGCACTGCTATAATGTTGTCCCCATTTAAGTCCGCGCTTACTATCCCAGTCGAAATAGTATAGCCGTTTAGCCCAATCATAAGATTAAAGATTGTCGCCCGATCACTTACGCGGATGCTCTTTTTGCTAAATGTGGTGCTGAGAATTTCTTCGGAAAAGTAAAACGAGTTGTATTCTCCCTGCTCAAATGAAAGGCAAGGGTAATCTTCTAAGTCTTGCGGTGTAACGTATTCTTTATCAGCCAGCGGATTCGTTGCACTTACAAAAATATGAGGTCTCGCGATAAACAATGGATTGAATACCAAGCCATTTTCGCGAAGCAACTTTTCAATTACCTTTCGGTTAAAAGGGTTCATATATAGGATACCCAACTCGCTCCGCAAGGTTTTTACATCCTCTATAATATCATAGGTCCGAGTTTCGCGCAGCGTAAACTCATATTCTTCCGCTCCGCTTTTCTTGACCATATTTACAAAGGCGTTTACTGCGAAAGCATAGTGCTGGGTTGAAATAGAGCATAACCGGCGGGATGGCTTTTTGTTCATGTATCGCTGTTCCAAAAGGCTAGCTTGCTCAACAACCTGACGGGCATACCCCAAAAACTCTATGCCGTCTGCCGTCAGTGTTATCCCTTTCGGTGTTCGGGTAAAAAGTTCAATCCCGGCTTCGGTTTCCAAATCCTTTACCGCGCTCGATAGGCTGGGCTGGGTAATGAAGAGACTCTTTGCGGCTCTGCTGATAGAACCGCAATTTGCGATTTCGATAAAGTATTTAAGCTGTTGAAATGTCATGGCTCTTCTCCCCGCTTCATTGGTTTGGCAGCGAAAGTCAAAATAAATGTACTTTACTACACATCAAACATCGGTGTGGAGAGATACCGCTCCCCGCTATCCGGTAGGATGACTACAATCGTTTTGTCTGCGTTTTCCGGGCGCAGAGCAACCTGTGTAGCAGCGCACACTGCCGCACCGGAGGAAATACCAACGAGCAAGCCTTCTGTACGCGCAATTTCACGACCTGTATTGAAGGCCTCTTCGTTGCTCACGGTGATTATTTCATCGTACACTTCTGTGCTCAGCACCATGGGGACAAAACCGGCACCTATACCCTGTATTTTATGGGGTCCCGGTTTGCCTTCGGATAATACAGGTGAGTCGGCAGGTTCAACGGCGATGACTTCGACATTAGGGTTTTTCTCCTTTAAAAATTCACCAACGCCGGTAATTGTACCTCCGGTACCAACGCCTGCCACAAAGATGTCAACATTACCATCAGTATCATCCCAAATCTCAGGGCCGGTGGTTTCTCTGTGTATTTGAGGGTTCGAGGGGTTCACGAACTGTCCCGGCATAAAAGCGCCGGGTGTTTGCGCAGTTAATTCCTCCGCCTTAGCTATAGCCCCTTTCATACCCTTTGCCCCCTCTGTCAGCACAAGCTCGGCACCATAGGCGGCCAGCAGCTTTCGGCGCTCAATGCTCATAGTTTCAGGCATGGTCAGTATGACGCGGTATCCTTTTGCGGCAGCCACCGAGGCGAGTCCGATACCGGTGTTGCCGCTGGTAGGCTCAATGATTACGGCTCCGGGCTTTAGCTTCCCACTCTTTTCAGCATGGTCAACCATAGCCCACGCGATGCGATCCTTGACACTTCCGGCAGGATTATAATATTCCAGCTTTGCTACAAGCGTAGCTCCCAGCTTTTGCGCTTCGGCGAATTTGCCTAACCGAAGCAGAGGGGTTTTACCAATAAGGTCGGTGAGATTGTTTGCGATTTTTGACATGTTGTATACCTCCGCAATTCAATAGCATACTTAGTTAGTATGTTTACTATGTTATTATATGCTGAACTTACCACATTGATATTGCGTATGTCAAGTAAATAGTTTTACTTTTGCCATATCTACCAAAGAATATTGGCTCTTTAATATTAGTCATTGACAAATACATATAATGCTGATATGTATTGTGGGGTTTATTGACAAGCTTAAACAAACACAATATAATACCTATAACATATATGAATACTAAGTTAAGGGGTGGCTTATGGATATTTCAACGTTAGTTGTTCACGGCAGCGAGGTTAAATATGACAATACAGGGGCTGTGAGTGTTCCGATTTTCCAGTCGGCAACCTTTGCGCACCCCGGCGTTGGGGAAAGCACGGGTTTTGACTATTCCAGGGATAGAAACCCAACACGTTCACACCTTGAGCTCACACTTGCCCGGCTCGAGTGCGGAATAGACGCGCTCGCATTTTCATCAGGAATGGCAGCGGAGGCAGCTCTGATGGAGCTGTTTTCACCTGGAGATCACATTATAGCTTCCCACGACTTGTATGGCGGTACTCGCCGACTGTTCGATGTTATTTCCAAAAAGAACGGAATATCGACTAGCTATGTGAACACGTCCGACCTCCGTGCAATCGAATCGGCCATTACAGAGCACACCCGCATGGTATTTGTAGAAACGCCCACCAACCCGATGATGCATGTAACCGACATCGCTGCTGTGGCCGCTATAACTAAGCCGAGTGGGATACTGCTGGCTGTGGACAACACCTTTCTCACGCCGTACTATCAGCGCCCGCTTGTGCTCGGCGCGGATATTATAATCCACAGCGGCACCAAGTTTTTGGCGGGGCACAACGATACACTCTCGGGTTTTCTCGTGGTGTCAAGCGCAGAGCTTTCGGAGCGGCTGCGCTATATCCACAAAACAACAGGAGCCTGTCTCTCGCCCTTCGATAGCTGGCTGGTTATTCGTGGCCTTAAAACTCTGGTTGTGCGAATGGATAGGCAGTCGAAGTCGGCTCTTGCAATCGCGGAGTGGCTAGCAAAGCATAAGCGGGTACGCAAGGTTCACTATGTAGGGCTGCCCTCGCACCCGGACTATGAGTTGTCAGGTCGGCAGGCGTCGGGTTTCGGTTCAATGATTTCGCTGGAGCTTGACAGTGAGGAAACGTCACGCCGCGCCCTTGAGCGTGTTCGGCTGATGCAATTTGCGGAAAGTTTGGGCGGCACCGAGAGCCTGATTACCTACCCAATGTTTCAAACTCACACCGAGGTGCCACCCGACGCGCGCGAAGCCCTCGGTGTGAATGAGCGCCTGCTGCGAATTTCAGTCGGACTGGAAGATGAGAAAGACTTAATAGCCGACCTTGCGCAGGCGCTGGAGGGTTAAGATGAAAATTTCTACCAAAGGACGGTACTCCCTGCGAATGCTGCTGGATTTGGCCGAGCATAAAGGCAAGGGGTACGTTGCCCTCAAAGACATAGCCAAGCGGCAGGACATTTCCAAAAAATATCTGGAGCAAATAGTTGCGCTGTTGGGTCGCGCGGATATTCTCCGCACAAGCCGGGGTGTCCAGGGAGGGTATATGCTGGCCAAAGAGCCAGATAAGTATACTGTCGGACAGATACTCCGAATCACCGAGGGTGGTCTTGCACCTGTAGCTTGTATGAAAGATACGCCGAACAAATGTGAGCGCAGCGGTTTTTGCAAGACCCTTTACATCTGGCAGGGGTTGGAAAAAGTGATAAATGAATATCTTGATGGCATTACCCTTCAAGATATACTGGACGATAGCAGCTGCATGGATGCATATGAATATTTTATATAATCGCAAGAGGGTGTGCATATGACTTTTGACTTTGATAAAACAATCGAACGGCGTGGCAGCCATAGCATGAAATACGACATGGCAGGGCGTGGCAAGCCGGAAGATGTGATACCCCTTTGGGTTGCGGATATGGACTTTACCGCGCCAACATGCGTGCTGGAAGCGATAGCCGAGCAAAGCCGCCACGGTATATTCGGATATTTTGATACAGGTGACAGATATATTAAGGCTCTGCAAAACTGGTTCTCACAAAACCATGATTGGGAGCCGGACAAAAGTTGGCTTTGCAAAACATCCGGTGTTGTTAACGCGATTCACGTTGCAATAATGGCTTTCACCCAGCTGGGCGAGAGCGTAATAATCCAGCAGCCGGTTTATTATCCGTTTTCCTCTGCTGTACAGCTCACGGGCAGGCAGCTTGAGGTTAACCAGCTAATTTATGAAAATGACCGCTACCGAATTGACTTTGACGATTTTGAAAAGAAGATTGTCGAGAATAACGTTAAGGCGTTCATACTATGCAATCCACATAATCCGGTCGGGCGAGTCTGGACACACGGTGAACTCGTACAGATGGGCGATATTTGCCTTCGCCACGGTGTAGTCGTTATCTCTGATGAGATTCACCAAGACTTTGTGTATGATGAACATAAGCATTTGATGTTTGCAGGACTTGGCTCGCAGTACCGTGATATTACTGTTACCTGTACCTCGCCGACAAAAGCATTTAATCTGCCTGGATTGCCGATTGCAAATATTTTTATTGCAGATACTAAGATGCGTGAAAGCTTTTTGCGCGAGTACGCTCGGTTCGGTGTGACTCAGCTCGGCATAATGGGTGTTGTAGCCTGTCAGGCTGCGTATGAGGATGGGAGGCCTTGGCTTCGGGAATTACAGTCATATCTCGCGGGCAATATGGCGCTGATTGGCAAGTTCCTGGAGGATAAGCTCCCCCAAATAAAGTTGATTAAGCCTGAAGGGACGTATCTTGCCTGGATTGATTTTAGCGCATTAGGCATTTCGGACAATGAACTGGATGCGCTTATTACAAACAAAGCCAAGCTCTGGCTGCAAAGAGGGCTGGTGTTTGGCGCAGGCGGAGAGGGGTTTATGCGGCTAAACGCAGCTTGTCCGCGCTCAACTATACGCAAAGCTCTAGAACAGTTGGAGCGGATATTCTAAATGAAAAGCTTACGTAAAAAAGTGGATATGCATTTTCTTTTTGCGGAAGACATTTGGTTATTTAAAAAGTCAAAAATGCTATTGAGTAGAATAATGTAAAGCCCCTGTGTGGCCTTGTTGTTTTAAGCGTTTTAACAGTAGCAAAAGTGATAGAGGCTTTGGCGAACAAAAGTGCGGTACACAATAACAACCACAACACTTAAGGGCAAAATTTTCATATAGCAACAATGCGTAAGTATTATAATAATAAATACGCTGAAAGGTGGAAGACCGATGATGCGAAATATTAAAGACTTGCAGGGCCGCGCTTTGTGGAAATACATAGCTCTGGTATTAATGAGTGTGGGACTGTCTGCTGTGTTGCTAGGGTGTGTTGCGGCAACCGAACCTCCTGTTGCCCAAGAGGTGCCGCCGGTACCGATAACACCATCGGTAATAAATGAAACACTATCAATCGATCTACCACCCGAGCCCGAATCAGAGCCATCATCGTCTGAAATAGATATGTTGAAACCTGATGTCGTACCTGATCAGCAGGGCTTTCAGGATATGATAGATAGTCTTAACGATGAATTAGCTCGTTCTGTTCCGATTGGGACACATCCAATCCCAGCAGATCAACGAAAAATATACTATCATTTTTTTAGAAACAACTTTGATATTAGAACTATAAGTGATGGTTACCGTTCTTGGCAATCAATGAGCCATAATATTCATGGTGAAATAAGGCAGACTGAAGCGGTTTATTTCAACAGTATTGAGGGGTTTGACAGCCCGGTGCTGGTTATCTGGGAGTTTCCTCCGAACTGTTACTCAGGAGTCGGCACTGCATATCTTATAAAAAACAGTGAATTAGTAAGTGCTTTAAGCAGAACAGAGTTCAATGCAATATTCAGAGAGATAGACTATCGAGGTTTTCTTGCCATTCACGAAAGTGAATCCTTCACAGCCGATATTAATGGGGAAAACTTGATTAATTTGCGTATACGCGATGAGCATGGTGTCGGCATGGATATCCTTCTCAATTGGCTTAGTGAAGATTAAACATATGACGGTAATCAAAGAGCAGGGCGGCGGGATAGTAAAAAACTAATCCAGCCGCCCTATGCGTTTACCTCTTCATATCCTTTGCCTTGTGCGGCTGTTACCTGCGCCTTTCTGTACTGGCAATGACGCAATCACTGCACCAGATTTTCTCGGCTTCACCAACTTCATTTTTCGGTGCATGGTAACCGCGGGTATGCGATTGCTTGGTTACAAAAAATTGTATGGTCTTATCGCCCCAAGGGGTGTTGTTTCACTTGTTCCCACTGGTGCCGGACCTGTAGCTCTGCCATTTCGCACCTCAATGTGCAGATGGGCACCATCGGCACCAACGTTTGACTGCGTACCCAGAATAGTGCCTACAGAAACGTCTTCACCAACTCGCACACCTGAATCTCTATTATGCGAACTCAGATGCAAATAAAGATAAGTTACGCCTCTGCTTCGGTCATAAATAGCTACTGTTCCAAATGTTCCGCCGACAAAAGTAACCTCGCCTGCGTGCGCAGACCGAACTGTAGTCGCACCAGTGGCAACCATATCTACACCAACATGAAACCGTCGGTTTTGCGCATCTCCCATGTCGGAGCCGTAGAGATTGTATAGATAATCTTTTTGCCCAGCTGGGAAATAACCAAAGACTCTGTTATAAAATTGTCTGATGATGCTTGCAATGTTTGCGCCACCATTCGCTAGCCATGTTCCGTTGACTTTACCTGCATCTGGATGGAAGTATCCGAATATATGGGTTTCCATCGCGGTCTGCCGGAATATTAGTGACTCTGGCGACACCACCACCACCCAGCCCCGGCCCCCACCTAGCAAACAGCGCAAGGTGAGTGTGGTGTGCAATCGGCCCGAGCATCCCTGGGCCCAAAATAACATCCCTGTCGATACTTGTTCCGGGTGTAACCGGTCGACCTCCGGTTTGCGCGTCGGTGGTAAACCAGCCTAAAAACGGACGCAGACCGAAGGACGGAATCCCGGGGAAAGTCGTTATGCGCTGACCGTACTGTATTGTGCGGAGTTGGGTTGGCGCTCCGTTACCGTTGCCATTAAAGAACACATTGACGCTAAGATTCCACCTGGGATTTACCGTTATCGAACTGGTTATTACGGTGCTTTGAGTTAGCTGGCTCCCCGCTTCTGACAGGGGCTGGATGCTGCTGCCGGTTTCCATACTGCTGTCCATTGGCATAGCCGCGCTGTTTGCGTTCGCAGACGGCAGGAACCATCCAATAAACCCATGCCCCGGTGTAGGG
>Ga0123352_10013447_pt1 | contig 12990 bp, 13 predicted proteins | sample TergutLab28metaG_FD_89700 | JGI IMG/M metagenome (GOLD analysis project Ga0123352, IMG submission 89700) | Labiotermes labralis P1 segment gut microbial communities from Petit-Saut dam, French Guiana - Lab288 P1 | ecosystem: Host-associated > Arthropoda: Insects > Digestive system > Gut ... | reverse complement strand
TGGCAGCTCATTTTTGCCTCCTCAAGTGAATGTGTTCTCGTCAAACTCTATTCTACTTGGTTTTGGCTTTATGGGCTACTTTCCTTTTAGCTGTCGCACTTCATTTTACAATGTAGCATTTAAGTATAGTCAATCAACTTGGAAAATAGCACAAGAAAACGTAGGTAGTTTTTTTACAGTACACAGTTGGTACCGTAAAAATAGTAAGCCTTACATGCTGATTCCAAGTTGGTTGATTATCCCTAATCGTCTCTATCCATAATTCTCAACCTATAACAATTCATTGCAGTAACCTTTAATTTTTTCATCAAACTATGGTTAGCAGCTCCTCCCGCAACTGCACCAACAACAGGCAGCAGTTGCAAAAGTTTAGATATATCCAAATAATCCCTATATTCAATCTGCAGTTTTCCCCAATCCATTTCCATATCGTCTGCGACTCTATCCCAACACTTGATAATCGGATAAATTTGCAACCTGCGTTTATCGCAGCAAAAAGCCAATTGGAAAACATAAAGCAAAAATAGCCTTTCGCTCTTTTTGTCGAGATCAAATCCATATAATTTACCGCAATCAAATAAAAACTTGACTTTAAGAGACAATAGGGCAGGCAGATCCGCCAAGTTTATTAAGAATCCTCCGAGTCCAAAGCCTATGCCTTGAGCCACAGCCAGTTTATAATATGTATTAAATTTTCGTTCAATAAGAAATTCGCTCTCAGACAAAGTAGGTTCAGCCGCCTTTTTGGTCTGCGTAAGAAGGCTTGAGCCATACAAAATTGATTCCACCATAGCTTTTATGGCAACTGTAATTGCAGCCTGAGCTTTATCAGGGATTAGGTTTTGTATCTTAGTTTGGACGCCCTTCGATATGCGATTAGAAAGCCTTGGTGAAGATACCATTTCATTTTCCCACGCGTCCAACTCTTTTCTTATGGTCTGATAGTATAAGCGTGTCTCTTCCATCAGTAACCATCTCCTAAATTAGTAATAGGCTCCCATATATTCATATGACTTAGAAGCAGAAACGAAAAAAAACGTAGTATTTTCGCTACAATAGCAAGTAGGTGGTAAGTGAAGATGAGGCCGTGCCAAAAGCACGTTAGGAAACATCGGCAGGCCTGCTCCGTAATCATTCCTACAAAAAACTTGCGAAAGGCTTGAGGCATGCCCGTTTCTCCGCCCGGGTACACACCTACTAAGACTTTCGCAACATATCACATTTCTCTTCTCCCCGTCAGTGCACGGCTTAACGTAAGCCCATCCACATGCTCCAAATCGCTCCCTACTGGAACCCCATGAGCAATCCTTGTTACACTTATCCCCAAAGGCTTTATGAGCCTGGAAAGATACATAGCTGTCGCCTCGCCCTCCACATTAGGGTTGGTGGCCAGTATAACTTCCGTAACATCAGAATCAAGTCGAGCCAGCAACTCTTTTATACGAATTTCATCGGGCCCTATTCCATTCATAGGCGAGAGCCGCCCATTAAGCACATGATATCTGCCATCAAACTCGCCTATCTTCTCATATGCCGCCATGTCTCTAGGATCTTCAACTACCATAATGACGCTCGCATTCCTTTTTCCAGACTGACAGATATTACAAATGTCTTTATCGCTCAAATTACAACAGACTTCACAAAATCTTGAGTTTTTACGAGCCTGCATTATGGCATTCGTAAGAACCTCAACCCTTTCCAAATCCATGTTAAGTACATGGAAAGCAAGCCTCTGAGCGGACTTGAAGCCTACTCCGGGCAATTTGTTAAACTCTTCTATGAGTCTGGTTACACAGTCTCCGTAATAACTCATAACTTAACTACCCCCAGAGCCTGCTTTATATCTACATTCGGCTTGTTTCCTGTCATGCGTCGCCGCATCCCCCTAGTATTCACATAATCGCTTCAAGGCTACGCTCTAAAAATTAAACATCCCATGATTTTTCGCTGCCCGGTAAAACTTCGGTTCCGCTTGCCTTATATCTACCCCAAAATAGTTCTTTGAGGCTCCGTAACAAACGCGTATCTTCCGCTGCGCTAATGGCTCCGTTGACAGATCACTATCGGACGCTCAGCACGATAAGCTCCTAAAACGGAAGACCCATACCACCGGTAAATTTACCCATCTCTTTATTAGCAATCTCATCGGCCTGCCTAAACGCCTCATTAATAGCAGAAAGCAGTAGATCTTCAAGCATTTCGACATCCTGTGGGTCCACAACATCCGAACTTAGCTTAATCTCTTTAATCTCTTTAGTTCCTGTTATGACTATTTTGATAGCTCCACCGCCCGAACTCACCTCAAAACTCTTCTGAGCAAGCTCTTCCTGCGCCTCTTGCATTTGCTGCTGCATTTTTTGGGCTTGTTTCATGAGGTTGTTCATGTTCATGCCGCCACCCATACCACCTTTAAATCCTTTTGCCATAAAATAACCTCCTAAGTAGGCGAGTTTTTGTCGATTCTGAATTTTCCCGCTACCCAGTAAAGCATCGCTTTAATAGGTTCCCGCTTGCCCGAAGGCAAAAAGGACACTAATTCTCGCACTAGAAAGTGTGCGTAAATCCATTGCCTCGGGAGAACTTGCCACCGGATACTGCATTCGGTTCCTTCTGGACAAAAACATCACAGATTTTTATAAACTTAAAGAATCTTACTTTATACTTATTCCCACTCAATATCTATATTCCCTAGTTTTTCCTGTAACGCTCTATCATTTGCTTTTTCAGTTTTTATTCCTTGCTTGCCATTGTATTCTCTCTCAGATATAAACATCGGCGATGCAATATTACCATATTTATCTATAAGTGCTTGATTTATAACACTCTCTTGGTCTTTGACAAACGGCAGTAAAAAGTCATCAGCAACTATAATGCATAAGCTTTCACCCAAAAAGGCTGCTCTTGTTTCTTTGAGAAGCCCCCTTAAAGGCTCAGGAAAACTTTTATTAAACTGCCCCCATTCCGAAATAATTGACTTAATATCGCCCGGAATGTCCTCCGGAGCCGATTTTTCTATATTTGGTGCCTTAGGCTTCGTGGCCTCTACTTGCGCACGAGGAGTCGGAGCCGATGCTGCTGACACTTGTGCATTCTCCAATTTTTCAATTCTCGACATAAGCACACTTAAGTCTTGAGTTTCACTGCTTTGTGGGTTGCACAATTTAATACACAAGCATTCAAGCATTATCCGCTCATTGAACGACCCACGATAACGAGCCGAAGCTGAAAGCTCGCAAAACTCATGTATGAGCCCTATTAACCGTTCTGAGCTTATGGCCTTTGCTTGAGCCAAATATTTTTCTTGTGCGGACTGACTCATATCTAAAAAACCACCGGAGCCTCCCAGTGATCCGCTCACCAACAAATTTCTAAGATGATGCGTAAAGTCTGATATGAACCTGCCCACATCACGCCCTAAATTAACTATATCCTCAATAATCGCAAGGCAACTACTACTATCAAAAGCGATTAATGCATCCATCAACTCAAAAAACACAGCATTATCAACAGCACCCGTAAGTGCCAAAACTTCGCCCACGTCAATCCCTTCACCACTTTTTATATGCCCTTGATAGAAAGAGATGCATTGGTCGAGTAAGCTATAAGCATCACGCATAGCTCCGTCAGAGATGGCGCAAATATATCTAAGTGCAGCTTCTGTAACAGCTAAGTTCTGCTCTTCGGCAGCCTTATGGAGCATATGAGCCATTTCGTCCGCAGGAATGCGCTTAAAATCAAGCCGCACACATCTCGAAAGAATTGTTGCGGGAATCTTCTGGGCGTCGGTTGTCGCTAAAATAAAGACAACTCGCACAGGCGGCTCCTCCAACGTTTTTAAAAGTGCGTTGAATGCGCCCGTAGAAAGCATATGAACCTCATCGATAATATAAACCTTCACGCCACCGTCCTGAGGCGGATACTTCACTTCCTCACGAATCTCACGCACATTATCGACGCCGTTATTAGAGGCTGCGTCTATTTCAATTATATTCAAATTGCGATTCTCAGCGGCGGATAGGCAGCTCTCACAAGTACCGCAAGGGTCAACTTCATCGCCTCGCATTTGGCAATTTAGAGCCTTTGCTAAGATTTTCGCCATGGAAGTTTTACCTGTTCCCCTTGTGCCGCAGAAAAGGTATGCATGGCTTGTAGTGCCGCTTAAGAGCTGGTTTTTCAGTATGCGAACGGCATGTTCTTGCCCGATTACCCCCTTAAAGTCCTTCGGACGAAGCCGTCTGTATAGTGCCAGATGTGACATGTAGGCAACCTCATTTCTTTCTTTAGAACCTGTCTATTATCTCGACTATGGTGGATTTTCGAGAGAGTTTTTACTTACCAAGGTAGTGCCGGCAGTGCTCGAAAGATATCGGCGGCACACCGTTTTTACCCCGGGATCCCTTAAAAACAAAGTTTTTTGGGGTGCCCCTAAGGCAAAAATCTTGAGACGTATAGGCGGAGCTAATTCTGCCTTCATCCAGCGACATAGGAGGCACTGACGATGTAATAATTAAAAATAATGGAGATATTAGAAAGGTTCTTTTTGGTTCTTATCCCTTGCAAAAAAGCCTCGCTACGCAAGGCTACTGTATTTTATAAATCCCGTGCATTTGTGCTCGAGCGAATGGGAGAATTTACGCGCATAATCAGAACCGCTTAGTGCTGCTTTCTTCCGAACCTGACACGCTTCACGGGAAATCACCGCATAAGACCCAAACGCCCTGACACAAACATCACCTCAGCTAAAGCTACTGATACAAGACGCCGCTAAATGCGCCCCGGCTAGCACGGAAATTTTATGGCAAATGTTTGGAGTCTGTCTAGTATATCGCTTTTGGCGAATTCATGATCGTTTTTCGCTAGGCAAGAAGCGTGCTGCGATGCTCATAAGTTTATTTACTAGGAGCACACGGCGCAGTATATCGAAAAACAAACCAAAAGTCGTCAAAATGGAGATACTAGACAGGCTCTTAGTTACTTTGGAAGAATAGTTTAGCACACACTCTGAAAATTGTCAAGCCGAAGGGCCGTTACGTACCTCTAGAACAACGGGAGTAAGCACTAATATGGGTTTCAATGTATACAATCGTTTACCAAAAATAATTCTCGAAGGGCACCCCCCTCCTACCCCCACTGCTCCTTCACACTTTTAACATACGTACTACCAATCCTAAAGACTACTTCGTTGTTAATTGCTCTCTTGCTTGTAATTACATGCACAAGTTTTCTTGTATAGTCCACACGATGTATGTAATCTTCATTCACAACCACAGATTGCTGTACGCGCATAAACCCATCCCCAAGTATTTTTTCAAGTTGTTCTAATGGGTAATGGTAAGCAGACACTTTCATTAAGACTGACTTTTTGCCGTGCAAAATAATGTCCTTGTTGTCTATCTCTGCCCATACAATGCTATCCAGACTTACTTTAGTAGTTGAATTTCTATAGTTCAGCTTTATATAATCTTCTTTATCCCCTTTATTCTGATAATTTAAAGGCTTGGAGAGGATTCTTTTGAATTCATCCTCCTCTACAGGTTCGCTAAAGTAATGATAGCATTTCAAATCCTCGTATGCCGATTGTTTTTTATCTGATTCAGAAGAGATGAGTACGATAGCAGTCATCTCATGAGATTTTGCTCCTCTAAGCTTGCTTGCAAGATTATAATTAGATCCATCTCCTGCTATACTATCTCCAAGTATGAATAAATCGACCTTGTTCTCAATTGCATACGCATAGGTCTCAGCCTCGCTACCAAAGTGTACAATGTCTACTCCTTTTTTAATCGCCCAAATCCACTCTTTGTATCTGGAGGCATTCTCTTTGTTGTTCCCTGAAATTAACACATTATACAAAAGCATCACGCCTTTCCACAATTAGCATCAAATGTAGGCCGTTTATATAATACAATTAAATATTGCAAAAATCAATAAAAAATTTCAGATTTTTTATTAATTTATTAATAACATTGCAAATGCTGATATTTAATGAACTATAGTTTATATGTCTCGGCTATAATATTAAAAATTTAACCGATATATTGACAAATGGTCATCATAAGTATTACAATAATAATGTAAATAAATGTAATAATGTGAGGTATTATGGCAGACTACAAAAAGATGTACTTAGACTTATTTGCGACGATACAACATTCTATCGAACATATGCAAGATGCACAATTAAGAACTGAGAAAGAATATATAGAGGGTATCGAACCCATTATTGAATTAACCGAGAATGCCACCGACTCTTATGCGGGATTTCCAAGAGCAATGCTAAGCTCAGACAGCGTAGTTATTGGCAGAAATATAAAGGAATTACGCATAAGAGAAGGAGTAACGGTTGAACAAATAACAAAGGTGTTAAACGTGTCTGCTTCCAAACTTTCAGCGATGGAATGCGGTGAGGAAGAAATATCGCTTGATGGTTTGTGCAGACTGTCTAACTTCTTTTGTGTATCGGTTGACAGCCTTTTAATGCTAGGCAGCACAGATAATGAAAATAAGAGTAGCAACCTAATTATATTTCCGGGTTCGGTAAACGCCTAAGGTTATGCTTTATGTTCCTCTACGTAGTTTAGCAAAAAAGTTGCTCATCATCTTTGCACACTCTTCTTGCATAATACCCGCTTCCACCTCGACCTTATGGTTGAACTTGTCCTCATTAATGATATCCACAACAGAGCCGCATGCGCCGGCTTTTTTGTTCCATGCACCGAAGTACAAGGCCTTCATTCGGGCCTGTAAAATAGCCCCCGCACACATGGGGCACGGCTCTACAGTTACATAAATATAACACTCCTCTAATCGCCAATCTCCTATAAATGCACACGCCTCATTAATGGCAATAATTTCTGCGTGTTTAAGTGGATTATTCTCCACAGTGCGCCTGTTATGTCCTCTTCCTATTATCTGCCCATCGTAAACTATCACACATCCCACAGGCACTTCGTTTATATCATAGGCTTTCCTAGCTTCTTTAAGAGCTTCCTTCATGAAAAAATTATTATCCATACATTCTCCTTAATAGTTAAGAAACAATAGAGCTGTTCATATCCAGCAATACATCCCAAGATTTTACGTTACCAATCCCGCAACCTCCCCCAAAAAACATCGTTTTTCAGGTACACCGGGGCTGGTGCTAATACACCGTAGGTATCTTCTGGTCGCGGACGGCCGTTGACTGATCAGGTCACAGATCACAGTCAGTGCAGCCTAGCATAATCCTTCCAGTACACCCTATGCAAATTTTTGATTTGCACGAATGAAGCCTCAACTTCCCGGGGTGCTGGGACAAGCTGACCGCTTATGGCCTCGCAGACTCGTATTCAGGAAAAGTTCTGTGCTTTCCCTAGGCAATTTTCTAAGCTGCTTGACTATAATTTCATAAAGTTTGGTTTGCATAAAGAACTTTGTTCGTGCTATAATCTATATTATACATTAAAGAAAGGAAGATTTGAAGATGCCGCGCTTTAATACCATGAAAAATGGATATAATATTGAAGAGGTTAACAATTATATACAGGCATTGGAGAGTGCCCTTGCCGAATATAAAGAAAAAGATGCCGCCATCACAAACACTATGATAAATGCACAAATTGCTGCTGACAATATTATTAAAAATGCTAACCTGGAGGCTAAAAGTATCCGCCAAGAAACGGTTGACCATTTGAATAGTGTCGCCGATTCTCTTGATAAGCAGCGCCGAATGATCAACAGATTTGAACGAGACTATAAAGAACTTGTCGAGAGATATCTGGTGAACATTAATGGAAGTGACTTTAAAGCGGCTTTTGCAAGCGTGGACGAGCTTGATGCTTGCCTAAAAAATCTTAAGGAAAATGTTGTTTAATAATTTTCAAAGACTCCGATCCCATAAGCCTTATTTATTTTCATTTTATGGATAAATGAAAATAAATAAGGCTTTTTTAACTGGAATTTTTTTCATCTCATAAATTCATTTCCGAGGACAAAAAATATAAATCAAACTGCCAAGTCTGCAATAAAATGTTTAATAATAAAGTCACTTGAAAATAGCCCAAAGGAAGCGCGCCTCAGGCACTATGTTCGCCTGGAGGTGTAGATAATTTTCGCCTCGTGGTCTCAAAAAATGGCCTAGGGCAAGCGGTAACCCATTAAAACTAAGTATAAAGCAAAGCTTTACTGGTTAGCGGGAAGTCTTGAGGTATATTGTGGAAAAAGGAACTTTATGGCTTATAAGTTTATTTAAGGAGGTGCCCGGTGATTAGTGTCCTATTTGCAGACGACTCAAATCTTTTATCTATTAACAAGTTTACTACTGATTTATGTAATATTTCAGGTCAAAACTCGCAGCCTTTCAATGTTGATAGTCTTTTAAGCAAGGATTGTCGTCATAAAAGTCAGATTTTAGTTTTGAATAAGAAAAATCCTGACTTTAACTTGCAAAAAGCATTGGATGTGATGGCGACAGGTAGCGTAATAGTTATGAACTCCGACGAGACTCATTATGCAGGGCTTAAACTGACAAAGCCAATGAGGCTTATAACATACGGCTATAACCCAAAATCTACGATAACTGCCTCCTCAATTGTAGTACATGAAAATATTTCCCTTCAGTGCTGCATCCAAAGACAATTCGCTACATTAAGTGGCGCCATTTTGGAAGTGCAGGAATTTTTAGTACGCACTAATTATATGGAGCTAACAGAGGGTGATATACTAGCCAGTGTTTCAGTGGCCCTACTCTGCGACGCTTCCATTGACAGAATCTCAAATTATACTAAACCCTGATTAGTATTAATCCACTTGTTACAGCAGTTCCGTGAGAAAAACAACCTTGACAAATTTTGTATTGCCGGATTCTGGCCAATAAAGCAATTCCGTGTGAAAAACAGCCTTTGTAAATTTGTAGTGCCGAGTTCTGGGCAGCATAAAATTTTACTTAAGGATGATTTTGAATCGGAACTGTTTTGAAAATTTAGTGCAAGGTGATTTTGAACCGGAATTGCTATAAGCGTCATAAACAGCAAGGCATTGGAATATTAATTAAATTATATGCTGATTAATCTTAGAACGTAAATTCGTTCTTAAGCACTATTCCAATGAAAGGAGTTTGCCAGATGCTTAATGATAATCCGGAAACAACAAACAACATTGAGATACGAGGAACTATTTCTTCTGATTTTGTGTTCAGTCATGAGGTCTATGGCGAGGGATTCTATAATTTCTCGGTCGGAGCCACAAGACTCTCCGAATCCGTGGACCTTTTGCCGGTCACAGTATCGGAGCGTCTTATTGCGGGCATGAATCTTGTGCCGGGCGATTCTATTGAAATTCGCGGTCAAGTGCGCTCTTATAACAATTATATCCAGGAGGAGCGTCGCAATCGGCTGCTTATCACTATTTTTGCTAGAGAAATAGAGCTTTTAGATGCCGATTCAACGGGCTTTAAAAATCCAAACAATGTTTTTCTAGACGGATTTATATGTAAAAAGCCTATTTTCCGCGAAACGCCTTTCGGCCGAGAAATAGCGGATATTCTGTTGGCCGTAAACCGCTCCTATAATAAAAGCGATTATATTCCCTGCATCTGCTGGGGCAGAAACGCAAGATTCGCCTCGACCCTCAACATATCCGATAATGTGCGCATAGGTGGGCGGCTTCAATCACGTGTATATCAAAAAAAGTATGATGATGGCAGCGTTGTTGAAAAAAGTGCCTATGAAATTTCTATTTCTAAGATAGAGCTTGTTAAGGAGACATAGAACACTTAACATCTCCCTCATTGAAAAAAGCGGCTAGGCCGCTTTTTTCAACTCAAGTTTATGTATATAGCCAATTAGAACTCTTTACTAGCTGCATTCATAAGGGATGAGCGCATAGTAATTTTTTTAATTGGCATTTGGTCTTTAAGTAGCTCGTAAAAGAGTTCACAAAGATTCTCACAGGTAGAAACTTTTTTAGTAACAACTATTCTATATTCAGGATATGACCAAGCAAGCTTATGTTCTATCTTTTTAAGAGGTACACAGTGTGCAGGATCATTAATAATTCCTTCTTTTTCGTATGCTGCAAGAACCGCATCAAGAAGAGGGTCACCTTCTTGAAACAATGTTGCGTGGTGAAAGTGATCAATAACTTCCCAAGCTTTTTTGAACCCATCTTTACATGAGTGTGCAAAACCCGTCACTTCATCTACAGTATCTTCAAGCTCAATTGTCAATAGACCTGAATGTCCATGAAGATGCTTTGCTTCTCTTTCCCAGTTCATAAATCTATGCGCATATTGAAAGTCGAGATTTACGATTGATCTGTACTTGTTGTTTTCCATTATATTCTCCCCTTTTCAATAGTTGATTTACTCCCCATGACACAACTTCTTAGCTTAGTCAATAAAATAGTAATTCAACTTTTAGTTATTGATACTTGTTATTATATGATACTAAGTATCAATTGTCAAGAGTTTTTAGAAATATTTTTTAACTATAACGCAGTTATCTTGCCGTAAAAAAACCTTAAGGTTACTAACACAAATAAATGTGTTAAAATTCGACATAGAGATGTACAAATCGACACACTGAAAGGAAGTAATTACACAATGCAGTCTCCAAGAGTAAGGGGTTCAGGTAAAGTCCCCCCAAAGAAAACTGGTAGCCATCTGTCTTTAAAAATTATAGCAACCATCATATTACTTGCTGTCGCCTTTGGCGGTTTCTCTTTGATAAGCGCTTACAGGCCCACAACGTATTCTTTTGACTATTTTGAATTTCATGAATTGTCCCCCGAGCATATAAGCATGGTTGACGGCGATCAGATTGTCTCGCTTTCGCATTCTCCCATTTTTTATAACGGCGAGATTTATTTGCCAGTTGAGTTTGTCGAGCACGCTATTGACCCTTGGATATTTTGGGACAGGCCTACAAGAAGGCTAACAATAACCAACCCATATTATGTTATTCAAATAGATGTGGATGAACTTACCTATTACGTCAACGGGCGCACAATGACTCTTGAACATCCAGTAATATATAGGGATGGTACGGCTTTTATCCCGGGGGCTTTGCTTGAATATCAGTATAATATCAGAATAAATTCGAGCACCGATAGCAACGACTTCCCGCTCATAGTTTGGGTGGATTATTTGGCGGATGAGCAATATATTATCCATACTACCCAAAACACCGCACTCCGCTTTGAACCTCACAGATGGAGCCCCGTTATCCAGAGTCTATCTGCAGATACTTCACTTCGAGTGTCTAGCCCTGAAGTAGATGCGCCTATAAACCGGCTTCGCTCCAGAAGCATGAGCTATGCTGAGCGTGTTTTTAATCGCTTAGGATTAATTGATGATACTTTTATGCGTGTACGTACATCGGAAGGATTTGTTGGTTATATACTTGCTGACTCTGCAGGAGAGATTCAGACACTACCCGGGCAAACTCGTGAGCTTATTCGTCCCGAATACATTCCCCCAAGGCCAATAGACGGTAGGATAGTCATGGTTTGGGACATGATGGAGTTTCAGTCCCAAAACACACCTTGGACAAAACATCACCACCACTCCCTTGATGTAATAAGCCCGCAATGGTTCCGCTTCGACAGAGAAACTTACTCGGGTGAAATGCTCTCCATAGCATGCGCAGATTATGTTGCTTGGGCACATGAGCGAGGCCTTCATATTTGGCCCAAAATTTTTGACAATGAAGATGGGGACGTTACTGGGCTGATTCTCACTGACCAACGCCGCCGCGAATATGTAATTGAACAAATACTGGACTTTATTGACACATATAACCTTGATGGCATCAATATTGACTTTGAGCGTGTTCGTGAGGTCGATATAAGATATTTCCATCAATTTTTGCGTGAACTTTGGCCGCCTATGCGAGAGCGAGGCGCGATACTCTCTGCAGCTGTTTTCGTGCCATCTGCTTGGAGTTTGTATTACGATCGAGGCGCAATCGCTCAAACAGTCGATTTCGTCGCTGTAATGGCCTATGATGAGCATACAATACATTCTCCGGAACCTGGGCCTAACGCCTCCATAGGCTTTGTCGAGACGGCCATTCATAATATGGTGTTCAATCCTCCTCCCGGGCAGCTTCCTGTACCAGCTGAACAGCTCATACTATGTGTCCCTTTCTACACACGCGTGTGGATAGAGACGTATAACGATGACGGAAGTATAAATTTCCGTGTCCGTAGCTTAGGGATGAATTATGCACGCCGCACATTTGAGCAAAACGGCGCAGTCTTTGAATGGCAGGATGATATTGGCAAATACTATGCAGAATTTGAAATATACCGTGACGGAGTATTGAACAGATACCGCACGTGGCTTGAATGTGACAGGTCTATGGCTAAGAAAATTGAGTTGGTTAACAGATATGACTTAGCTGGTGTGGCCGCTTGGGTTTGGGGACTTGAAAAAGAAGAGATTTGGGATTTGTTTTATAGAGAGCTTAAGTAATTTTGAAGAGGCGCACTCGTTATAGAGAAGCCCCTTTGTCATAGCTTTAGCTGACAGAACTTCTGACTCAGCCGGAGGCGTAAGAAACTTTAATCAAAAAGCCTCCTCTGCAAAAAATACTGGTTTACCAACCGTATTAAACAGAGGAGGAGCCCAATATGAAAAAGAGTATTTATTTTAGCATTCATCTAAAGGGCTTTCATTGTAAATGATGCAAGCATATCAAAATATAGCACCGCCAAGAGACTTGCTCAGGCAATAATATTTTTGAAACTTCTGGCAGCAAATGTAGAGGGATAGATATTAAAAAGCTCCCAACGCTTTTTTAGACTCATTACACCGCCGAACAGTTATGCGTATACGCCGGAAAAACAAACTTAAAAATTAATACAAAAAGGGGCTGTCTTTAATAAGACAGCCCCAGACTGTCAAAGAAAGGGTATTTTCACGCGAGTGAAAATACCCTTTTAAAATAAAAGCAAGTAAAAGTTCAAAGCATCATAAAAACACATATTCCTCCATCGCCAAGTAGCCAGTTT
>Ga0123352_10013445_pt1 | contig 12991 bp, 9 predicted proteins | sample TergutLab28metaG_FD_89700 | JGI IMG/M metagenome (GOLD analysis project Ga0123352, IMG submission 89700) | Labiotermes labralis P1 segment gut microbial communities from Petit-Saut dam, French Guiana - Lab288 P1 | ecosystem: Host-associated > Arthropoda: Insects > Digestive system > Gut ... | reverse complement strand
GCACAGTGTAGAACTGAATCGATATGTCAACATTTGAAATGAATCAAAATAAAATAAGGCTTTATTCTTCTTTGCAAAGAGGCCGTTCCATGGCTTAGGTGGTGAGTCACCAATCTGTCATCACGGAGGCCTGATTTCAATCCCAGGCAAGTCTGTGTGAGATTTGTGGTGGAAAAAATGACTCTGGGCCTGGCTTTCTCCAAGTGCTTTGGTTTTCCTTTGTTGTCACATCATTCTACCAATGCTTTGTGCTCATTCATCAAGAGTGCTATATGAGCTTAGCAATGAACAGCTTCTTACCTTTATGAAGTTTAAGGAAATCAAAACTGAATTTACTTGTGGAATGTATAGATTCATTAGAACTGTGACTTCTCGTCTGATTCTCACAAGTCACCCCTTACAGAGCGGCAACAGCAGCACTAGTGGAGAAACAGAGTCGTGAGATGTTGGAGCTGATAAACGAAAAGCGCAGTGAATACATGATGGCTGAGTCCCTGTACCTGGATGAGGGTGATGGCTACACAGAGGATGTCCTTCTGCCCTACCCTAGTGAGGCGCCCATCCCAGCACCTCCAGCTCTCTCCAAGTTTGAGGTGTACAATGACCCTGTCGAGTTTGCAGACATAGACCAGATAGCCATCTCGGTAAGGAAGCAGCTCAACATGGCTGACAGCCTTTCTGATTTATGGTCAGAGTAATGTTATTGGCATGAGAAATGTACTGAGTTAAATGACATCCCATGTGTAGAATCAGAAGTTCAGAGATTTGACATTCTCACAAATTTGAATATTCAGGTAACAGTCCTCTGGCATGTGCTGCTGGGTAGGTTGGTAGACAGATAATGTTATATTGTGCAAGGTCATTAGCATACTGAAATAAAGAAACCATAAACCATCACAGTATGCTTAACTGTAGTATGACATATGTTTATTTCCTTTATAGTTTTCTCCTGCATAGTTCTGATATGAAAGATCAGCATCAGCTGGGTATTTAATAACATCAACAGGAGAGGAACCAACCAGAAAGTTTTGCAGTAAACATTACAGAAATAGTGCTCTATACCTGTTATAGTCTGAATCATAGTGAAAGTTTGTATTAGACAGTAATATTTGAAACAACATGCAGAATTTTAACTGAATGTTTTGGTGGCAGTAAGTATGTGCATTGTATCGGATATGTCATTTTACTTCAAAAAGGGAACTGGGCAATATCTCATACATTGAAAGGTTGTGTAATAGATCTGCCACTTTCATACCATGTAAGGTGTAGATAATATATTTAGAATTTAAAGGTCATACAGTGAGTAATGGATACAGCAAAGTCAATTCACTTTTTTGAGGAATATTGTATGATATCTGGTACAGTGTGCTTATTTATTGCAATAAGAAATACTAAACTGAAAATGTTCATTTGTTCCAAACAATCCTGTGTAATATGTACAGAAACAGACTATTCAGTTCCTACTGGGTGCAAAGTATTGTTTCTTTGGTGTTCAGTGCAAATCCTTTAGTTGGGGTTCACTGTTGTTGATGCCATTAAATATCTCCATTTAAAAGCAGTATTTGTTGGAGGAAAAATATGGGGAATAATTGTGATATTATAAAGTTGATTGTCACTAGTACTGTTCTAAAACGAAGTACTTCATTATGGTAAGGTTAATTACCGAACCTGTGATTATGCTTTCAGGTAGCACAAGAAGATCAGAAGACATTCACCGATTTGGTACGGCAACTAGTTGGACGTTGTGGGTCAGATATTGAGAAGGCCAGGTTAGCAACCACTTCAAATTTGAGTATGTGTTCATTAAACCCTGTTACTTCCATGCAATTGTGCCACATGCTACCTGTTGCAGGACCATTTTCCGATGGATCACTGTAAAAAACCTCAACACAATGCAGTTTGATGAGAATTTGCGTGGGGACACACCAATGGGGCTGCTGCGTGGCATCAAGCACGGTACTGAGAGCTACCATGTGCTGTTCAAGCGTCTCTGCAGGTCAGTATCTGCTGTATCAGTCAAAGCATCATTTATTTGTCTGGAATTCGGTATAAATTTGTTGCTCTTGTGAGTGTGGTAATGAAACATTAGGTTCAGTGAAACCTCTCAGTAAGTAAACATCAGTGCCTGATGATGGTGGCAGTGGCAGTTTTTGAAGAGTTCAAAATTCAGTCCATCTGGTTACAGCTTTGCCCAGAAAGAGTTCATTGCATGCACTTAAACCCTGAGCGGTTTGGTTCGTATAAACTTTGATGGCCAGCCGACCCATTAATTACGTCTGAAGAATGACTGCTCCATGAAGTTACACTTCTGTTACTCTTTGGCTGTCAAAGCATCTTACCTGCCTGTGGTTTTGACTGCAGTCTAAAGTGAAGTGTACTGTGACAGTAATTTGGATCATACAAAGACAGGCTCAGGGTTCTTTGAATTTGTGCACATGCTTGATGATATAATGGTGTGTTCCAGTTATGCTGGCCTGCACTGTGTGGTGATCAAGGGTTACTCCAAGTCTGCAGGCTATCAACCTGGAGTGCGTTTTGAGGACAATCGTTTCCGTAACTCCTGGAATGCAGTGTACGTAGCTGGTGCATGGAGATTTGTGCAGTGCAACTGGGGAGCAAGGCACCTTGTCAATGCTAAGGAGGTCCCTAAAGCAGGCAGCAAGGGGAAATCTGATAGTCTAAGGTAACATAACTTCTATCATTGTGTGGTTATTATCTGTCCATGTGGTTTTGAATTCAGGAAGGAGTCACCAGTGTGCAAATCTGAAGACACATGATGAGGATTAAGGTTTAAACAGCATTTTGACAGTAAACATCATAGTTGTATATAGTAGACAAATGTCAATGTACTGCTACTGCATTGCTAATGGTTTTGATACAGATATGAATATGACGATCACTACTTTCTGACTGACCCCCGTGAGTTTATCTACGAGTTCTTTCCGCTGCAGCCAGAATGGCAGCTTCTCAAGAATCCAATTACCTTACAAGATTTTGAGGAGTTGCCATTTGTGAGGTCTCTCTTCTTCCGATATGGATTGTACTTCCCTGACTCCAATACAAAGGCTGTTATGTATACCGATTCAACTGGTGAGTACTGCATTGTTTGTGAACTGTGTTACAGTGGGAATGACTGTGGTACTGTGGGCTGTGATGCTGTGTAGTCTGGTAGATGGGTACCAACATCTTGGAGGAACATACTGACTGTGAGATTTTCCTTCACTGGCCTGCCATTATCATACACATTCAAGTAACAGTTTATGGTGATGCAGTAGAGGATAGTTGTCACTGTGTACAATGAGGATGTGAGATGGATTGGAGCTAATATCTCTGCACTGGGTGGAGGTGGTGATCAGCATCATGTCTAGGTTGCTTTACCTCAAAAGAAAGGGCCCCCAGTACACATTAGATAAGATGCTGGGTGCATTCCAGGGACAGTCTGGGCACAATAAGGAAGAAAACTTCTCTGCTTCTGCAAGGAATCAAACCTGTTTCTGCATCCCATAACAAGTCTTTAACCTCAACGATGTAGTGTTAAGACACCCTTTAAACTGCAGTGGTTTAAGTATGCATCACCTGCTAGATGTACAAAAAAAATCAGCATCTTGCCCAGATTGTTTACTTACAGCTTGTATATGAATCTCACAGTCAACAGCATTAGCCAGCTGGTCTTTCTATGTGTTCTGTCTGAGGTATGAACTGACTTTATACACACTCTTATTATTTAGAGGAACTGAAGTCTTTAAACGCATGATATGGGGAAAGGTACACATTAGTTGCTCATTGGTACAGGGAACTTGCAAGTGATGTGCTGTGTATCCAGGTGCAGCCACGGTGCGGATAGCCATGCCAGCCCACATGCAATCCAGTCTCATCTTCCATTACAATCTGAAGTTCTATGACAGTGATGGTGATGGATTTGATGGAGTCAGCCTCAAGCGCTTTGTTATGCAGGTTGGTGATTTGGTCATTTCTCCATATTTGTGTGATATAAGTGGGCACAGACATCTGCTACAACTTTCCTATATAGTTCACAAAATCAACATAATGTATGGCTCTTCTATTACCTTATTTCGTATAACAAGGTAAACTGACGGTATGAACATATAACAAGGTATACTGACAGTATGAACATATAACAAGGTATACTGACAATATGAACATATAACAAGGTATACTGACAGTATGAACATATAACAAGGTATACTGACAGTATGAACATATAACAAGTTATACTGATGGTATGAACATACCCACATCTGTCCTGTCTTCCTTCATCAGATGCTTCTGTCCACATAATAAAATGATACTGAAGCCATGAATCTTGAATATGATGGAACTGAAGTCTCTTCCCTACCGCCCTGCTGTTGTTTTCCCGAGATTTCTCTGACCTATGTCACCCAGCAAAAGTATTGGATACTGAAGGTTACCACATGCTTGTCACTGACAACATTACTGTGACCAGAATGACTAAGTGACTGGAGGAGAATACAAATGGTGGAGGGTAAAGCAGAACAGCTTAAGGGTGATGGGGACGGATCTGATTCATGGCCTCAGTATATAAGGAAATATGACCATAAAATTTAGTGATTTGTGTCTCTTCATTATTTTCTCATTAATACAAACAGTAGCTATGTTAAATTTGTCAGGCATAATCTAAAAAATTCTTACTTTTGTCATTGTTGTAGTGCATTGTGAATTTTTTCTGCATTTGTTGTAGACTTTTTTATGATGTCATCATAAAAATCCTTACATCCCTGCCATGCTTTTTTTACATTCTTCAAAATCATCCTTAACAGATGTTGCACATTCTGAAGATTTGTTACCAAACAGTATTTCAGGATCTTTTGTTAATCGAGAACAAGTTCACTTGTACCTCAGAAATTCTCAGAGCTGCCATATGGAATTGCTGGTAATAAAAAAATTAGAATCAGGTATAAAATTGGCGTAGTTCTGTAGTGGGATCTTATTTATCTGCATCTTCGTCTACGAAGTAATTATAATTTATGAGGGGCAAGATGACAGACTGCACACTCTCCATTGTATGAACTTCTTGTTTTTCAGTCTGTAGTGGGTAACATTGTTGCATTCCGAGTGCACGCACCGTGCAGTGGGGCTTTCCTGCTGGATATCTTTGCTAATGCTGTGACCCCAAAGGAATATCTGACAGGCGAACCCATGAAATTCAAGAGTGTCTGTAAGTTCAAGATTGCATGTGAAGAGTTGCAGACAGTAATGGTGCCCCTGCCAGATTGTGCCAGTGGTGAATGGGGGCCCACAAAGGCAACAAGACTCTTTGGACTTGTGCCCATTACACATCAGGTAAAAATATCAGTATGTAGCCTGGTGGATTATAGTCTCATAAGGCTGATATCAAGTGGCATCATTATTGGTTTTCTTTGTGGCTATGACATGTCATGTTGTCACTCTGTGGTAAATACAGTTTGGGAGCAGCTGGCTGAGTTTCATGATGGTAGCATGAGCTACTTATTTACTGTCTTAGTTGTACTGTAAAAACTTCTGAAGTGACAGTATACACTGTATTATTACCTTTCCCGCTGTTAAGCACAGTTGACCCCTTACTGACTTTATGTGCTACAGTCCTTCCATCTTTTCAGATGTGTTAAAAAAATTTTTTGTATTCGCATGCTTTATGATTGTGTAAAAGGTTCCTTGAAAACATGGGTAAATTTGTACACAATCCAAAGACAGTAATCTTCATAGGCAGAGATGTGAGAACCTCAGTTCTTACTTAGCCATACCGTGTCTCCAAGACATTGTGAGGTATGCACTGAAATTTTGCTAGTATATTAGATTGACATGAGCAGGTGACAGTCTTATGTGTTTTGCAAAAACTCATTTTGTCAATATTTATCATATAAAGTGTAAAAGAAATGCATACCAAGTTGTAATGGGGAAGTATGAAACAAGGAGACCACTTGGAAGATTTACGCAAATGTGGGGATATTACTGAAAAGGAACTTATAGAAATAGGATGGGCATATGTGAGCTGGATTTATCTGGCTCAAGATATGGGTATGTGGCAGATTTTTATGAGCATGGTCATGAAAAAAATAGGTTCCATAAATTTGGGGAACCTACTTACTGGAAAAGAATCTATTAGATTCTCAAGGACTCTGCCTGTTAATACTGCAAGAGCAGAGATTTGCTGTCATATGAATGTCAGGGCAGGCAGTATGCCAGTTTTGAATGTGGCACTATGAATAGTTGGAAATGCTTCCTGCATGTATGGACTGTATTAATATTCACTAACTTGTGAAGATTCCACACAAATATATTGAAGCATTCTGTCCTTACTGTGCAGGATGCCCTAGTGTTTGCGGGTCGGGAGCTGGAGCTTCAGTTTCGTATGTCCAGACCTCTCACAGACTTCATGGCTACTCTTCACAAGAATGGTGTTGAGGAAAAGAGGCTTTCCAAGTTTGTGTCACATTCTCTGTCAGATGATGATGTAGTTACATTTGTTATCAGTTTCCCTGAAGAGGGACAATATGGATTGGACATCTACACACGAGAGCTAGGCGGCAGTCAGAGTGATAACAGTAGTGAGAAACACCTGCTCACTCACTGCTGCAAATACCTCATCAACTCATCCAAGAGGAACTAATTTGGTGACTGTCAATACAAGATGTAGAAACTATTCATACAGTGGCAGAGTGACCTGCCTCATTTAAACCAACTACTCTGTATTTTTACATTTATTATGTAAAGAAGCCATTTGGCTTTAAACCCGTTCTGGCAGACAAACAAAGAGATGGGGTTACAAGAGCATGTTATGTGTGGAACGAAAGGTATTAAACTGTGGCAGTAGAGAAAGGAAAGCCATGTCAGGACATCTGTCAGCACTGACTGTATGTGAAGTAGGTTTCTTTAAAGGTTAAAGTTATTTGGCAATGGTGTGACACAGTGTGTTATTGCTGGACTTTGTTCATGACTGTAGTCATAGGAAAACCACATTTCAAAAATTGGTTCTGTTTTCATCTTCAGATGCACAGGATACTTAACAACTCCTACTCTGTTGGGCACATAGGCAGAGTTAATCTTGTACTGTGGACCCGAGTGTTTGTACTTAGTGGCCAATCAGAATGGAAATTGTGTCATATTGTGCTCACCTGGAGGCTGCAGTACAACCCATTTCTGAAGTTTTATTGTTGTGTATAGAAAAGTGAGGACAGTGCATAAAATCCAAGAAAATTCCCTTAAATATTCATTGTTGTTTCTTTTGCTCATCTATTTCCTTGTACGTATTTGCTGTCCAGACTTCGCATTACAATGGATATTAATTATACACAGATGGCTTCAATACACTCTGTCTCTTGGCAGTGTCAGGCCTCTTCATGTCAAACACTGTCCTTAAAGTCATTTATGATAAGCTAGAGAGGGATGGAGATAAGAGAGGTAGTAGTGATGTTGTGAAGTCTGACAGCACTGATTTCATACAAGGTCCCCTAAATATGGCACTATCAGCTGCTCTTGTCCTCTTCTCTTTGTTGCGGAATATCTTGCCACTTTGTTCTGGACATGCTGTAGGCTGTGGAGGTTTTAAAGCTGTTTGGTCAATCACAGTCACATGCAAACCGCTCCAGACTGAACGTAACCATGACTGTCATTTTAAAATGTAAATTAATTATTCACAGAAAAAGATGGTAAGGTAGAAAGTTAAGCTAATATGTAATGTTCTCCTAACACACGCTAACACAGGTTTCACAAAGACAGACTCTCAAACTGAAATGCACCCAGTTGTCACCATTCGGTACCAGTGAGTCAGTGTACAAAGAAATATACTATTCTTTAAAAACATTCCTCATGTTCAGTTATATTTATAACAGCTCTGTACAGATTAAATTTGTCAATGAAGGGGAAACAATTGATGATAACATTATTTCAACATGTAAATAAAGTGAATTTCAAACTTCCCTGTTTTGTGGACATTGCGCCATCTCCTGAACTGGTAACAAAAGAAAGGCCCACACCTAACACGGGACTTGCATTATGAAACATACTTCTAAGACCTGGCACATTTCCTGACACAAAAGTTGGAAGTACTTTTTTGTATAAATTACAGTATGGCTGTATATGGAGACTGTTGTCCATTCATCAGTGGATGTATTTCCAGGTGGTGGACACTATACAGATGATATACACAGAGTTGTCAGATTTCATGCAGGTTAGTACTGCTGCATTAGGACTCGTACCTTATGTAACATTCAAAATGAATCAACATTAGCCTTCTGGGATGTGACACCATGTATGCTGGTAGTTATGCATAAACGTTTTGGACATTAACTCCTGCTTCCCTCTGCAGAACAGAATTGTGTCCTCTTCTGCCTTGAAAGATGTGGGTTTCAGGATCCTTTGGAACTTTGGTATGTTTTACCAGACCACATGATATCAAATCATAGTTGACTGTCATCTTGATACCACTATAATAAATTCAAATCTCACACATAATTGAATGCCTTCTGGTATTTCATTAAATATACACCAAATTGTAATCAGTAATATATTCTAACAAGCTGTCATGTACAGTTCATAATTTTTGTATGATGAGATCATTTCAAATGTAGAGAATGTTTTGCAAATATGTATCTTTCTATGCTTGTTTTTCTGCCATACTGTGATGATTATTGCTGTATCATAAACATGACACAGCAATTTTGAAAGTGGGTAGACAGATTTCCTGCAAGCCACTGTCTCCATTTCTTCACAGTTCCACATTTAATCCCTGGCTATCATTTGAATGTCGCACATTGATGAGCGAAGCTTTCTCTTATTACAGAATAAAGGTAAAGTAGTCCCGTTACGGGTCTGGACAGGCCCAGAGGGTTCCAGGAAGTTAAGGTTCCCAGATTTCATTCCAATGGCACAGGATGATGGTAGGTTGTCAGGCTTACGCACCGGCCGCCTTTACTCCCAGGAAATGCTCCTGGTACTCATTTCTGTTAGAGGCTGAGTCAACCCCAGTGCCATAGTGCGATTGGAAGGATTTTATGTCAATGAAAAATCCACTGACACCAGCTGGGATCGAACCAGTGACCTTCCGATTTGTAGCACAACACATTAACCCCTGTACTACCGCGGTCCCCTATTGAAGGATGATGATGATGATAAAAGGGGCAGGGGATGGAATGAGGTAGAAAAATTTTTTTTGTTTAGTACCACCGGTACAGTGCTGGAAATGGATTATAAACTGTCACTGTGTTTGAAGAAAGTTTGTTGCAAGTGCCGCATGTGACGTAACCACAGTGGCACTTTAATTTGAAGTTTGTAGTGAGAAGTTCTAGTAAAGCCAGTATTTATCCATCAAACACAACTATATGTTTAAGAGTCAGGATATCAGCTACACGTTATGGCTTATGGTTATGCCATTAGCCCACGTATAGAAATTAAAAACATAAGATTTATAACTGAAATTATTAGTATTCAGGTTGAGATATCAAACTTGTTACATTGGCTGATGCTAATATCAAGTTCTAATTGAATCATATTAATTGCAGTTGTAAAATTTTACCTCTTTAATTTCTGTACACAGCCTGATGATGGCTTAACCATAAGTTGCAACATATAGCTGACTTTCTGACTGTTAAATATATAGTTGTGTTTGACAGATAAATATTGGTCTTATTGTTGTTATAACACATGGCGATGGACCACTTCAAAGTAACATGTTATAAACGTGCAAGGAGCTTTGTGGAATTGTTCTGTTTTTCTAAGTGTTCTAAGTTTTTTTTTTTTCTGTAAATATGCCAGTGAGAAAGATGGAGCCTTATATATTATATTAGTTAATAATATTAACCATATTTTTCTAGAGGGCTCAAATGTATCATAATTGATAATTTTCACCAGCAAAAACTCATTAATGACCATGTAAAGTAATACAATTCTAACATACATTTCATTTCTGAAAGTATCCTGATATAATTTTCGAAAGTTTGGTACAATAAAGAACAAACTTAATGTGGCAATTTGAGGTAGTGAGATATTGACATTTACAAATTTTGAGGTTTTGTTATATTCCCTGGATTATTTTAAGCTAACACATTCCCATGGCATTATTAAATACAAATGGATATTGCAATCAGTCAACACAACACTATATTCAGGAAGAATAAAGGCAATATGTTTTGGCTAATCTTATTAGCTGTCATCAGGTCTAATTAAAAGAAAACAAATAGGGGTATATTTTAGGACTGTTTCAGGATTGAAATCTCAACCTTAATGGGCTAAACTTGAGTAGAAAATATAGAATGCCTAAATTGTATAACCTGAAGTTCATAAAACATTAAAAAGTGATGATAAATAGAATAATATGTCATAGGTAATTAGATATGTTTCTTGTCAGTGACAGGTATATAAAGGGCGTTTCATAATGTACTCCGGGATTACAAAAATTTATTACAGGAAAACCGTAGGACACGTATTTACTAAACCTGTACAGATAGAAGGAACAACTCAAATTTTTTTCCCAGTAAGTTGTTTTCCATCGTAGTTCACATTTCTGCCACTAGGCGTAGCGAGTGTATGTAGTGACAAAATGGCCGCTGCGGGCAGAAGTTTTGAGTGTTGGAATATCACACGTGTAAGTCTGTGGCTACTGTGCAACGTGCATTTCGTGCAAAGTACGCAAAGGACCCGCCTACAGACAAGACCGTTCGTGCGTGGTATAAACAGTTTACTGAAACTGGGTGTCTGTGCAAACAGAAATGAAGTGGTCGCCCATTAACCGCTGAAGACGTTGAACGGGTTCGGCCCAGTTTTCTGCACAGTCCGAAGAAATCAACGGGAACTGCAGCTAAGGAGCTATCGATGTCGAAAACAACAGTGGAGGGTTCTGCGTAAGCGTTTGGTGTTTAAACCGTACCGCATCCAAATGGTACAACAGTTGTCGGATGAAGAGCACAGGCGCCGGCTTGATTTCTGTTTACAGTTACCGGACTGCATGAGTTCCGTTGATCATTTGCTGGAAAAGGTGCAGTTCAGTGAAGAAGCGACATTCCACGTCAGCGGTGCAGTAAATCGTCGCAATGCCAGAATATGGGGATCTGAAAATCCACATGCCTTTGAGGAGCATCAACGTGACTCCCCTACAGTCAGTGTGTTTTGTGCAATCTCCAGTCAAAAAAGTGTGCGGTCCATTCATCTTTGCTGAAGAAACCGTCCCTGGCATGACATATCTGGAAATGTTGCAACCGTGACATTAGCCACAGCTGCAAAACATACCGACGTTCATATTCCAGCAAGACGAAAGACCCGCCCACTTCCACTGTGAGGTTCGTCAGTACCTGAACACAGTGTTACCAGGAGGATGGACAGGGCGTGCGTCTGGAAATGACCAACCACTGATGCTATGGCCCCCGAGGTCCCCTGACATTACGCCCTGTGAATTTTTTATTTGGGGATATGTCAAGGAGCGGGTATTCGTCCCGCCATTGCTGACGGATCATTGCAACAGTGAAGAATATCGATGCACCCATGTTGACGAGTGTGTTGCTAGAACTTGAATATCGTATCGATGTGTGCCGTGTCACTCGTGGTCATCTCTAGTTGTCCAAAAAAAAAACGTTTTCAGTTTTCCTGTGGCTGTGAACAATTCTATTAAGGAAGGTCGTTTGGTTTTCTTGTTATAAATATTTGTAATCATGGAGAACATTACGAAACGCCCTGTATTTCCCAGTACAGACTGATACATTGGACTATACTTCTTACATCTGTAATTATTTATACTGACCATACATGTGACAATATTTGGAAGCCACAGAGTTCAAGGAGTGAGGAGAGAGTACTTGGAGTGTGTATGTACATACATATACAGCCAACACATACATGTTTGTGTCTATATGGTACACATAGACACGTAAGGGCTTTATTTGTACTATGACTACATAGTGACACAATTTATGCTGTGGTATTATTTGCATTTTATAAGTTTATCATGTTACTTCACAGCAGTATGCGGATAGATACTGATGTAAATATTGGGACATGTACATAGAGGGACAGAAAGCTGCTCCTGATGTGTGAATATTTCCATCCGACTTTTTTGTTTCAATTTCATTACATGTACTGCACAGTATACAGTGATATTGCTTTTAACTTTTAGCACAGCTCACTTTTAGTGGCAGTATGTTTTACGATAAAATCTGTAAAATTATCATCCTTATACCAGCAGTAAACCATACAATGCATTGGTGACATGAATAAGTACCAGATACAAGGAGTAGAAGCTCATCCTGAAATATAAGCAGTTTTTCCCTCCAAACCTTTCTTTCAGTTCTTGCAAAGAAATTGGATTGTCCTGCCTGTTCTGTAAATTTCCAGTATATTGGCCTCAAAATAGTGAATGTAATATTTGCAGTGCGGTTCTTCAAGAAAAGATGGACCCTGTGATTTTGTCACACTGAATATTAGAAAACAACTTGAAGCTCATGTAAAGGAACCTCATGAATGGCACTGGGAAATCTGGACCATCAGTGTCTGTTTGTGTTTGTACTGACTGTCAGTCACGTGTCATCGAAGACAAATGCTGGTTTCTGTGTATTGTTCTTGCCCAGCACCACACCTGTCATTTGCAATTTTTCCACTCTCTTGTTTTTCACTTGGCACGCTTGACACAGGATATTCTTTTACAAAACTAGTGATTTTGTTCTTCCTTAACCTCACACTTTTCAAAAGTACTGCACATGAAGTGTTAGTTGGACAGAACAGTCAGCACAGTATTGCCTGTTGTGCCTTTGGAATGTAGTTCATTTTACTGTATATTCTTATGTATGGGACATGATATGTCTGTCTGTAGTAGAACTTGGGAAATACAAATCAAATATTATTCTACACTAAGAGTGGGGTAGATTTTTAATGACTGGACACACCTGAAACAAAACAAATTGCAAATACGTGCCCATTAGCTCTGCCACGTGTCTCCAGTTGCCCATATGTCACAATTTGAGAACTAAATACATTTTGTGCAATCTAG